>Ga0302326_10007604_pt1 | contig 24044 bp, 19 predicted proteins | sample Palsa_T0_3_FD_202264 | JGI IMG/M metagenome (GOLD analysis project Ga0302326, IMG submission 202264) | Peat permafrost microbial communities from Stordalen Mire near Abisko, Sweden - Palsa_T0_3 | ecosystem: Environmental > Terrestrial > Soil > Palsa > Peat permafrost | place: Sweden: Abisko... | reverse complement strand
CACGAATACACCGGCGGCGAGGGCGGCTGGCTGGGCGACGTGCCGCGTTTCAAGCTGGACGTGACCGCCATCAACCGGCTGGGCTGGCGCGCGCGCTACAACTCGGAAGAGGCCGTGGCGCTGGCGATTGAAGCGTCTTTGGCGCCGATCCCGGAGACTGCATGCAGGCCGTAATCCTGGCCGGCGGACTGGGCACCCGCCTCGGCCCGCTCACGCGCAAAATTCCCAAACCAATGGTGCCCGTCGCGGGCGCTCCCTACCTGGAGCATCAGCTTCGCTTACTGGGCGAGCAGTCCATCCGCGATATCGTGCTGCTCACCGGCTACCTGGGCGAACGCATCGAGAATTACTTCGGCAGCGGCGCCGCGCTGGGGCTGCGCATCCGCTACTCCCGCGAGCGCCAGCCGCTGGGCACCGGCGGAGCCCTGCGCGAGGCGCGCCGCCTGCTCGACGACAACTTCCTGCTGATGTACGGCGATTCGCTGCTGCCCATCGAATATGCCGCCACCGTGCGGCGATTGAAAGACTCGGCTGCTTTGGGCGCGATTGTGGTCTACCGCGACGCCGCGGGCGATACCGGCGTGCAACCCAACGTGGCGCTGGACCGCAGCGGCCTGGTGTCGCGCTACGACAAGGGCGGGGGCGCGGATCTGGAATTCGTCGAAGCGGGCGTCTCCTGCTTCCGGCGCGAGGTGCTCGATCTGCTGCCCGCCGGCGGACCCGCGTCGTTCGAGCAGAACGTATTTCCGCGCTTGATCGAACGGCGGCAATTGGCGGCGCTGCCGACGTTGCAGCGATTCTACGATATCGGAACGCCGGAGCGCCTGCGGGCGATTGAAGAGTATCTGCGCGCGCCGGCGAGAAGGGATTCGAGCGATGGCCAGCTTTACTACCGTTGATTTGCGCCGCGCGCGCGCCGACGATTGGGACCGCCACTGGCTGGACTTCAGCGCTACTTCCGAGAAGGCCCCAGCCACCCTCTATCGCCGGCGCCTGGCCTTTCGTCTGTTGGCCATCGACCTGCGCGATACCGCTGCCCGGATGCTGGAGATCGGCAGCGGCACCGGCAGCTTCGCCCAGGAATTTTGCGCACGGCTCCCGCACTGCCGTTTTCTCGGGGTGGACCTGAGCCGCGCGGGCGTCGAGTTGTCCGCTCGCCGCGTGCCGTCCGCCACGTTCATCCAGCGCGATTTGTTGCAACCCGCGCAACCGGCACAGCAGCTCGGCTACCGCGCCACGCACGCGCTGTGCAGCGAAGTGCTGGAGCACATCGACGACCCTATCCGCCTGCTTCACCGCTCCGCGGAGTACATGGCGGCCGGATGCAAGTTGGTCGTCACCGTGCCGGGCGGGCGGCGAAACGCGTTTGACGAACACATCGGGCATCGGCGGCACTACACTCCGGCCGAGCTGCGCGACTTGCTGGAGCGCGCCGGCTTCACGGTAGAGCGCGTGTATGCGGCAGGCTTTCCGTTCTTCAATCTCTATCGCATTTTCACCACCATGCGCGGGCGTCGGCTCATACAGGATGTATCGGGGCAGCCCTCCTGGTTGGTGCGCGCGGGAGGCCCGGTATTCGGAGCCTTGTTCCACTGCAATCTGATCAACCCGTGGGGTTGGCAAACGGTGGCCGTAGCTCGCTTTGGTTAACAGTCCGTGGGGCGGGCAATTCTGCCCGCAGCCGGCTTTCAGCCGGCTCTGTCCGCCTGACAGGCGGCTGCGGCCATGATTGGCCGCCCCACGGTGCGCGCGCAATCGCGCAGCCCGGCTAAACTTAAGGTATATGGGCATCGAGCAGGCCCTCTCGGCCTTGCTTTCGCAGGTGCTGGTTGCGTTTACGGTCGAATTCGATAACGAGTTCGAGCGGCGGATGGGCGACGCGGGTTACCCCGGAGCGCGATTGTCACTGGTGGTGTGGACGAACCTGATGCGCTTCGTCGGCCAGGGCGTGGTCGTGCGCGATCTGGCAGCCCAAGCCCTGGTGCCCGAAAATGAGGTGAAATTTGAGCTGGGGTGTCTGGAGAGGTGGGGATTCGTCGTATTGCAGCCGGACCCGTCGAACGACCGGCCCGTGCGCTTTGAGTTGCACCGGCGATCCGGCCGCGAACGCCGGGCCGGTTGGGGCAGCGGACGGGCCATTCGTGCGGACTGGATCGTCCGTCTCACTTCCAAGGGCCTCATAGCGAGCGGGATCTGGCCGCCGTTGTTCGGCGAGATCGAAGGGCGCTGGGAGCAGCGGTTTGGCAAGGGCGAGATCCGCCACCTGCGACAGGCTCTCGAAGGCGTCGTAGACAAACTGGACATCGAACTGCCACATGGTCTGCCGGGCATGTGGCTGGAGACCGGGGAGTATCCGTCCCGAGTCAAGCGCGGCAAGGAGAGTCTTGCTTTGCCAACGCTGTTCTCCCAGTTGTTACTGACGTTCGGCCTGGAGTTCGATCGCGAATCGCCGGCGCCGCTGGTTCACTGCGCCAACACGCTGCGGGTGCTGGGGGAGCGGCCCATACGCGTTGCGGAGATCCCGCGCCTGACAGGGGGATCTCCGGAAACCACCGGCATTGGATGGCAGCTCAAGCCGTATGTGGTGGTCAGCCCCGATCCGACGGCCAGCCGCGGAAAAGTGGCGCGCCTGTCGCCGCGGGGTCTGCGGGCGCAGCAGACATACCAACGGCTGATTTGGGAGATCGAGAAGCGCTGGGAGGAGAGATTTGGCAAAGAGGCGATCGCTACACTGCGCGCGTCGTTGCAGGGATTGTTCGACCGGCATAGCGGAGGCGTGCCGCTGGTTTCGGAAGGCTTGGTTCCACCCGCAGGCACCGTGCGCGCAGGCGACCAGGCGCCCGCGCTGGGCCGCCGGGATGTGGGAGTAGCGGCGCGGCAGCGCATGCGCGATCTGGTGGCGCAGACCGAGGCGTTCGTAGCCGATCCGGCGGGGAGGTTGCCGCACCACCCGCTATGGGATATGAATCGCGGATTCGGGCCCTAAGTGGGGCAGGCCTTCGGCCGGCAGCGGCCTCTCAGGCCGCCATCCATTCTTCGCAACCGGTCGTCATGGGCCTACGGCCCACAAAATCCGATGAAACCCAGTTGGAGGGAGGGCAGCCGGCTCTAGCCGCCTAAAAAGGCGGCTGCGGCCAGGATTGGCCGCCCTCCAGGAGGTTTTCGACCGTGCCCCACTATTTATGCAGCCCCCCGCCATCACTGCGTGTAAGCCACGGCCTTCGGCTCCGGCGCGTCCGCATCCAGCACCCAAACCTTGCGGCCGCGATAATAATCCAGCAATTCGCGATTGCCCGCCGCGCCCATATCGCGCGCCCACACAATCGCGGACCCATCGATATCCGCGTGGTTATAGACCCACTCCGCGAGCACGTTATGCCGGGGGCCGTACCGCACGATCACTAGCTGGCGGACGCTTTCGCACTCGAGCGTACGCATCACGCGGCGGCGGGCGGCGGCGAAATCCCGGTTGCCGTATTCGAGCGGGTCGCGCGCCACATAGAATCCCGCGGTCGTGAAAAACAGCGCGATGAAAATCACCACGGCGTAGCTGCCCCACCGCGCATGCAGGTACTGTACACCCAGCAGCACGAGCGTCAGCATCAAGCCCAACGCCGGAGCGAAATAATGGGGCAGCGAGTTCTTTTCGAGTAACAGGCCCAGCACCGGAACCGCGAGCATGCCGAGCACGATCTGCACTTTGCGGCTCCGGCGCAACAGGACGGCTGCCCCGATCCCTACCAATCCGAACAGCGGCAACAGAAACGGCAGTATGTAGTAGCCCGACGCCAGCACACGCAGCGGATTCGCGCGCGCCCGGTCGTAGACGGGCCTATCCCAATCCTCCCAGAACTTACGGATGACTTCGTGGCGATACACCGGCGTCGATGGCGGCGGCACGATCCAAAAGAGTGGCGCGTCGCCGTATTGTTTCTGATTCACTGCGTACGGCAGCGCCAGCGGATCGCCCGTGACGCGGTAGTTGTAGTAACCCATCGCCGCGATCCCGATCGCCAGGATCGCCGCAGCGGGCAGGATCACCCGCAGCGCCAGCAGATCCTTCAACCCGTGTCCGGTGCGGCGCCGCCAGAGGATTGTCGCGGCCAGGGCGGCCGCCACCGTCAGCGCCCCTTCATAAGGACGACTGTTGGCCAGCGTGATGGCGCCGAGGGCCGCCAGCGCCGCCACGGATGCGGACGGCCGGCGCACCAGTCGCGGCACTGCCCCCACCACCAGCGCTCCCGCGGCGGCGGCCACCGCGCCGCCCCAGTACGAGTTGATCCAATACCCCGCGATCCCCCACTGCGCCGCCGCCATCAGTCCGCCCAGCAGCGCATAGGGCGGTGGCAGCCAGCCTTGCAACATCCAGCACAGCGCCGCGCACATCAGCCCGCAGCTCAGCCATACGCCATACCACGGATGGCCGAACAGCTTCCACCCCAACGCCAGAAACAGCGCCTGCGCCGGCGGATACTTGCTGGCATAAGTGGGCTCGAAATTCTCGTGGAAAGTCTCGAAGTGCACCCACATGGGGTGCGGCGGATTGGCCGCCCGGCCGAGCCAAAACGTCTCCGCGCCCAGCACGTAGCTGAATTCGTCGTTCACGGTCGGGTCGGGGATCGGACGCACGGGCAGCAGCGCAATGCGCGGAATCAGCGCGACGAGACCCACGCCCAGGCACACCCATCCCGCCCTTGTTATGTGGGGCAGGCCCGTGGCCTGCGGCGGCCTCCCAGGCCGCCAGCACGATACTGTCGCGTGCCATCCGCGCATCAGTCCGCGCCCACCTCGTAATACCGGAAGTGATCCGCCGTTTCCCCGGCCCGCAAGTCGATGCGATCCGCTTCCAGGTGCCGCACCACCCTCCACTCGGTCCCCACTATAAAGAATCGTTTGTGTGTCGCCAGGAACGAACGATACTCCTGGAAATGGGAGCGGAACGGGAACAACTCGCCGAGCAGGTCAAACCAAAGCTTCTCCCTGGCAGCACGTACACATGTGGGTGCCGCATATAAGAGGGCAAGGACGCTCAGGAACAGCCCAGCAAGCCACCTTGTGGCAAAATGTTTCGGCTGCCTGGGCTCTGGGTGCGCGGCTGGGATGACGGTTACTCCGAGTCATCAGCTTACTCCACGCCATGCCGTCGGCACCAGCAAAACGAATAACCGATTACTTTGGTTAACTCCCTTAGCCGGACGTTGTAGTCTTACGGGCCTAGCCGAATATCAGATGCCATGTTGCAGGAGTTACTACCGGCGCAAGAAGAACCTGACCTTCTTGGGACCAGGCGCCAGTTCGAGCTGATTGACGAGTTCGTAGTTCTTGTCGACAAAGAGCCGCAGCTCTGGGTCGGACTCGTAGCCGTCAGCGACAGACCAAGTCCAAAGGAACGCACCGGATGCCACGGCGTCGATGAAAACGTCCGGCATCTGTTGGCGTAAGTCGCTCACGAATCGTCGACGGAAGTATCTTTGCAACGGTCCTGGGCTGATCACGAAGTGGCCGATAGAATCTCGAGTAGCGGGAGGAATTCCAGTCAATACGTAGACTCCCGGCGCCCAACCCCAGATGGCAAGACTGGCCACGCGCCGGGTCTGGCGGATCTCGACAAAAACCCTCGCGATGCGCTCGTTGGAATCGGTCGTGGAATCCCCTCGCACTGAGCGCATCGCGACTGTGTAGTAGCAGAGTGCTTGAAGCGAGATGGGCACAACCGCTATCAGCGCGGAGATTACAAACCAGGTGCGCCGGCTGCGCGGCGTTGCATTGGCAATCGCAATTCCGGCCAAACAGGCAGCCGGGAACAGGAGGAAATTTGCGTAATGCAAGAATAGTGTTGCGGGCCGGGAGATCGCCAGGAGTGCAGCTCCCATGTACATCGCGAGCGCTACCATCAACCGCCGGTCCTGGCGGCGCACGTCCGAATACTGGTTTGGCGACCGCCAGAAAAACGCCAACACGGCAAACAAGCAAACCGGAAGCAGCGGCTGCAGGGGCAACATCTCGAACCACCGGAAGGCGTCGTTCGCAGTAGTTCGCCAGGATTCTCCGCCGGCGTATGCGACATTTTGCAGCACATAAGAGTACCAGAAATCCCTGCCGGCGCCCGCCTGCGCCACCGTCGCGAGAATGACGCATGCCGGCAAGAGTGCGCCGGCGGCATACGCGCTCGCGTGCGTCAGCCGTGCCCTCCATCCGGACAGAGTTTCTGTCTGAAATACGATCCAGACGGTCGTCAAGCTAAGAGTGGCCGCTACCGGCAACGCCTGAAGTTTGCACCAAATGCTGGTGCCCACTGCGATCCCGCTCCAGAAAAGGAGCAAAACCCGGGGGCGTCCGCACCAGATAGTGAGGCTGTAGAACCCGCAACCCAGAAGCAGCGTGGGCAGCAGTTCGCTGGAATAGTGTAATAAAGCCGGTGCGTAGGCGAAGCCATAGGTTATCGCCACCGGCATCACAATCCAGGCCGCGATGAACCTTGAAGACAGACGCAGCAGCGTGAGATATGCGAGCAGCACGTTCAGACATACCAGCACAGAGGCCAGCCAGTGGACCAGCAGGTAGCCGGGCTTGATGCCAAGCAGCAACAGCAGCGTAATCAGGTACGAATTTACAGGTCCGCCGGACGTGCCGTCCATGGATCGCCATGGTACCGGGTCCACCCGCAGTTTCATGCCTTGACTAAGCATCTGGCTCTCATCCACACTCCATTCGTGTGGATAGAGTGCGCCTGGTATGCGCAGCAGGAAAACGCAGACAATGAGCAGGAGGGCGAATATCCCAGGGGACGGAAACCTCGCGTCCGGCCCCGCGCCGTCTGCTACATGATCCATCGCAGCACCTGCAAGGCCCCCGCCTTCACCGGTGAGCGGTGATGGCTAGCACTGCCGCCAGCCTTCTTAAGAGTGGATCCGCGATTCTTGAGGTACCATTCATAACTCTCCACGAACATTTCGTCGTTAGAGTACGCCGGCTGCCAGCCGAGCTCCCTTTGTGCTTTCGAGATGTTGAAATACATGGAACGCCCGTACATCATCGAATGGTAGGGGCCCAGTGGAGAGACGCCGATTCTGGAACTAATTTCCATGGCAGCCACCATCGGCGCCATCGGCAGGGAAAGCACCTTCGATCCGGTGCCGGTCACGCGGCAGAGGTTTTCCAGCGTCTCGCGCATCGTGCCGAACCGGGCGGCGCCGCAATTGTAGGCTTGGGGGCCGGGGCGCCGGCTCGCCCGAATGATCGCGTCGGCCAGATCGTCGGCGTGCACGAACTGGTATACATTCCTCCCATCATTCAGTACGGGAATGTTTGCGCCCTGGTAGATCCACTCAAATAGAATCTGAAAGATACCTAACCGGCCATGACCCATGATGGTACGCGGCCGGACGATGGATACGTCGAGCCCGCGCTGTGCAAACTCCCAACATAGCCCTTCGCCGGCTAATTTCGCCTTGCCGTAGTCCTCCCTGGGATGAGGCTCGGTTTCTTCGGTGACCGGATTGGATTCGGGGATTCCGTAGACGGCGCTAGACGAGGTGTAGATTACCTTCTTCACATGCGCGTCCACGGCGGCTTCCAGCATGTTGCGCGTTCCGTCGCGATTCACGCTCCAGAAGAGGCGCTTGTCCTTGGCCAGCGGTACCTGCGCTACGTTGTGGAAGATCACATCGACTCCCAGGCAAGCTGCGGCGATCGCGGCGCGGTCGCGGATGTCGCCCTGAAAAACCTCGGCGCCTGGGCCGGTAATGTCGGGCGGCCGGACGTCAAAAATACGAACGTCGCAGCCCTGTTCTTGGAGCTTGCGGCAGAGCCGGTCGCCAAAGTAGCCTGCACCGCCGGTAACAAGTGCCTTCGTCCTCAAATCGTAATCCCCCGCTGAAGGCAGGACTCGATAGAGCGGCGCATGCCTTCTTCCAGAGCCACTCTGGGTTTGTAGCCCAGTTCCGCTTCCGCCCTCGCCACGCTGCATGCGATATTCTTATTCATTTCGGAGAGCACATGGATCTTCTGGCTATAGAGTCCGAGCGCTTGAAGGGTTCCATCGGCCAACATCGCCACTTCGCTCACCAGACCAGGCAGGCGTATCCGTTTGTGCGCCACAGTCAGCTTGAAGTCCTCTTCGAGCAACCGCTCCACGGTGTCGACAATCTCGTTCATAGAGTAGGGACGCTTGTCCGCGATCCAGTAGACGCCGCCGCAAGCGCGCTCCACGTACGCCGCCAGCAACACACCCTCGCAGAGGTTATCGACATAGGCCATGGAGCGAAGGTTGTTGCCGGAGCCGACGATCGGAGCTTTTCCCTCCCGGATCATGGAGAAGAAAAGCGTCTGACGCGGCGGTTGATGCACACCGTAGAACCAAGGCGGGCGTACGATCACGGTTTCGATGCGGCCTGAGCGCCCCACTTCCTCCACCGCAAGTTCCATCTGCATCTTGGATTTCCCGTAGTTCATGTACGGTCGATACGGCGAGGATTCGTCGAACAGGTGGCCCGAATGAGGGTTGAGGCCGATCGGCGAATTGGACGAGACCATCACGGCGCGCCGCACCTGCGCAGCCACAGCGGCGTCTAAGATATTCCGGGTACCCTTCACATTGACCTCATAGAACTCTCCTACCCGGTTCGGGTGGATGATACCCGCAGTGTGCAGCAGAACCGCCCCTTTTGCTCCTTCGCAGAACCGGGCACAATCCCCAGGGTTTCGAAGGTCCCCCTGCATCACTTCGACGCCCAGGGCGAGCAACTCAGTGGCGTCTTCCCCAGGAAGGACGAGGCCGCGAATCCGCAGCTTAGGGGGTAGTTCGCGCACTAGTTCAAGGTCTAGGCTGCGTTCGACGATCACGCGAATGAGCCGTTTGCCGAGCCAGCCATGCGAGCCTGTCACCAGAATCTGGTCTGTGTGAGTTGACATAGTTAGAGAGCGCCCAAAAAGTGCAGTGCATTGCGACGCGCGAGCGCCATCACGCTTCCCTGCGGATTCACCCCTGGTGCGGTGCAAAGGATGCTCGCATCGTTGACGAACAAGCTGCGGTATCCGTGGACTTGCCCGAATGAATCAACCGCACAGGACTCTCGCGCTTCCCCCATCGGGCAAGAGGAGAAAGTGTGGATGGTCATAAGGTTCGTCCCGCGCCGGGAGAGTTCCGCGGGAATACGGCTGAGTTCATCTTCACCGCGCAAAGCGCTCAGTCCTCGCACGCCGGGGTATACGTGCGTGGCGCCAGCGGCGAACATGAGTCTGCACAAGTGACGCAAGGCCGTAGCCAGGGATCTTAGGTGCGCAGCAGCGAGCCGATAGCGGACGATCGGGGCCGCCGAGAACGGCACGTTGCGAATCCGGCCCCAGGTAGGACCAGTGATCATCGCATAGTACATCGCCATACGCCGCCACTGGCGGCCCACATCCACTTTGGCGTCCGGGTGATCCGTCATGGCAAGCGCAATGTAGGGTAGCGAGGAGATCGAACAGCCCATACTGATTTCGGGCGAAAACTCTTTCACCTGCTGTGCCCCGACCTCGGGGGGATCGCCGCCGACCTCATCGTCAAAGACCGCGGCGACCTTCACCGTGGGGTGCAGCGCGAGCGAGTTGCCGATGTTGCCGGAGATGCCGCTACGACGGAGCAACGCAGGCGTCTGAATGGCACCGCCGCAAACGAATACTGCATCGGCATCCAAGGTTACGGGGGTTTCGCCACGCTCTGCGATCACCCGCCAGCGTCCGTTCTCCCGCGTCAAGCGCCGGGCCCGGATGCCCGGAATCAGCCGGCAACTGGAACTCAGCGCTTGCGGAATCAGCGTCTCAGTCATTGACTGCCGCGTACCGGCCATACGGCCATCTGCTCCGCGACCGCTCTCATACTTGAACCACCGCGGCACTTCCATGGACTTCCATCCCAATCGATCCGCGCCCGCCTTTATCTTCAGGGCCGCCGTCGGAGCGGCGCCCGGGTTCAATTGCACGCTGAGAGCTTTCTCGCAGGCCTCGAAGTGCGGAAGCAGGTCGGCGGATTCCAGATGCTTGACCTGGTAACGTTGCCGCCACACCGCCAACATTTCGGGAGGCGTGCGGTGATAGAGGCCGCTGTTAATCTCGCTGCCCCCGCCCACGCAGCAGCCCTCTACGAAAGGAATCTTCGGCGCGCCCATAGCGAGAGTTAGGCCGCCCGCACGGTACTTCTGGCACATCTCCTCGATGCTGAACGGCTTGCATGAATTGAGGTCCAGATGCGGTCCCTCCTCGATCAGGATCACCTCTTTGCCAGAGGCGGCCAGCGTCCAGGCGGTGACAGCTCCGCCGGGCCCGGAGCCGATAATCAAGACTTCCGAACGGTAGCTTTCAGCCATTGGGCCAGCCCTTGCTACTCGCGGTCTGCGGCCGCGAGTACAGTGCCAGCACTACCAAGCTGGCGTAGAACTTCATGAGATCCTGGCAAGGTCCAAGTCTCGAGCGGCTCCAAGCTTCCACCTGGATTCGTCGCCGCTGCGATTCCCGCCGGTGAAAAAGCGAGCCTTCCAGCGGCAGCCGGCTGGCGCCAAACGCCATGGTGGCGGCGCGCGTCGCCAGCGCCAGAGAAGAGGGCATTCGATCCAACTGTTCGGCCACAAAGCGAACGACATCGTTGTAGCAGGGGTATGCTTCACGGGGTGGCCGGTCGTAGAGAGTGCACAGTTCGTAGACAAGCGCCGACATTGTGTCCTCAAAATACCCCCGCATTCTTCAGAAATAAGTAGTAGTGGCGGCAATCACGACGATCAAAACCATGGCCGCCACATAGTAAGTAGAACGAGACTTCACTGTATAGATGATTGGATCGGCGTCGAGTTTTCCACGTCCAGCGATGACCCAGATGCGCAGGATGTAGTACAGAAGGAGCGGCAAAGCCGCCCACAGGATGGCCGGCCGGTGGTACAGCAGCCGCACAGCATCGCTGTTGATGTAAAGGGCCAGTACTAACGACGAGATTAGACCGCTCGCGATGCCCGCGGTGGTGATAATCCCCAGGTCGACGCCTGCATAGCCACGTCCCGGCACAAATTCCAGGTTGGTGCTGCTGAAGGCGACTAGCTCGGCAGCGCGTTTACTGAATGCCAGGCTGAGGAACAAAAAGAAAACGCATGAAGACAACCAGACGGAAAATGATATTCCGGTTACCACATGCCCCGCAATCACGCGCATAGTGTATAGGACCGCGAGGGTCAGAACATCCACCAGCAGCAATTTCTTCAAATAGAGCGAATAACATACCGTAAGGCAGATATACACCGTTAGCAACCCAATCAGCCCGCTACCGATTAGCGCTGCGATACCGAGTCCCAAGGCAATACACAGAGCGGCCAGCGCCAACGCTATTTGAATGGAACATTGGCCGGAAGCGAGCGGGCGATGCCGCTTGGCGCGGTGGCGTCTGTCCTCCTCCAGATCGAAGAGGTCATTGACGACATAGGCGCCAGAGGCGCAGAGCCCGAAAGCGAGCACAGTGCATGACAACGTGGCTAGCGTGTTGGCGTCAGTCAGTTTATGCGAAGTAAATGCCGGCACAAAGATCAGCAGATTCTTCACCCATTGGTACAGCCGCAGCGAACGGACAGCGGCGCGGAGTTGACTGCCGGACGGCTTGAAAACCCGGGTTACGTTGGCGGAGCGGCGCGCCGCAGCCTCGACCGCCTTGCCGGCGTTGACGACAATCGCCTGGCGGCTGGCTTCCCACAGCAGTTGGTCGGCACGGGAGTTCCCCGCATAGTCGAACTCCCTGCCGCAGGCATGGATGATGGCGTCGAGTTTCTGCCTGCCTTTCAAATTCCGTTTGCCGTCGCTACCCAATACGGCATCAAACAAATCCAATCGCTCCACCGTCAGCTCGGCAAGCCTCCGATCCGAGGCGGTGGCCAAGACTAACCGGCGTCCTAGCCGCTTCTCACTCACCAGCCAGGCAAGCAGTTCCTCGTGGACCGGCAATGACCCGTAATCGAGATGCGCGCCTTCGACTATCTTACCTTTAAGATATGCGCGTCCGCGCAGCAGCCAGAATGGGAACAGAATGATAATCCAAAACCTTTGCTTGATCAGGCGAAGTGCGGATTCATGCAACAGGTCGGTCTGTATTAAGGTACCGTCCAAATCCACCACAAGAGGAGGGGCAACGGAAATCGACCGGTACGCCGTTGCTTTAACCACCTAAGGCTCCTTCATTTGGATGACTCGAACGGGCCATCCAGGGTCCGAGGTCGCTCGGCAAACTGTTCATTTATTAGCCTTATTCTCACTCGACGTGCCGCCACGGATCACGGTCGCGACGGCCGAACAATATGACTGTGAATCAGTTAAATCAAATGCCCTAAATAGCCTGCCTGCATGGTGCCAAGGCAGCCTGAGGAGCAGGTTGTATACCAGCATTCATTTCAGAACAGACTGGATATATTCCGCAACGATCACTAAAGATAACCTCCCATTGGCCGATATGTAATTGACGATGACCGCCGCATTGTACCCGGTCGCCAGCGAGATCGAGTTCCTCCTCCCGGACGCCGACATCCCCGATCCGGTGCTCTCGATCGTCATCCCCGCGCTCAACGAGCGCATCGCCATCGCCCAATTCGTCGAGTGGGCGAAGGAAGGCATGGCCCGCGCCGGCATCCGCGGCGAAGTCCTCATCGTCGACAGCTCCACCGACGGCACCGCGGAGATCGCCCTGGCCCATGGCGCACGCGTGCTGCGCGTCCCCCGCCGCGGGCTCGGCCGCGCCTACATCGATGCGATTCCTTATATCCGTGGCAAATATGTGCTGATGGGCGACGCCGATTGCACTTACGATTTCCGCGAGTTGTCCGGTTTCGTGCGCCAGTTCCGCGCCGGATGCGAATTCATCATGGGGTCGCGCTTCCGCGGCGCCATCGAGCCGCGCGCCATGCCACCGCTGCACCGCTACTTCGGTACGCCGCTGACCACCGCCATCCTGAACACGCTTTACGCCACGCGCTTCTCCGATATTCATTGCGGCATGCGCGGCATTACGCGCGACGCCCTGCTGCGCCTGGAACTCGAATCGCAATCCTGGGAATACGCCTCCGAGATGGTGCTCAAGGCCGTCTGCCTCAAGCTGCGGACCGCCGAAGTGCCCGTGCATTTCCTGCGGGATCCCGCCGGCCGCATCAGCCACATGCGGCGCAGCGGATGGCGCGAACCCTGGCGTGCGGGCTGGATCAACCTGCGCGCCATGCTGCTCTACGGCGCGGATTTCTTCCTGCTGCGCCCCGGCCTCGCCCTGCTGGCTCTGGGCCTGCTGCTGACCGTACCCGTCAGCCTCGGCCCCCTGCCGCTCGGCCCCATCACGCTCTCGCTGAACTGGATGATGCTGGGCCTGACGCTGTCGGTGGTCGGGCTGCAATGCTTCTACCTGGGCTGCATCGCACAGGTGATGTACGGTTATTCGGCGGCGCGCACCCGGCGCTGGCTGCGCCTGTTCGCCTACGACCGCGCCATGCTGGCCAGCGGCCTCGCGGGCGTGGCCGGACTGGCGCTCGCCTCGCCATTGGTCCACCAATATGTGCGGGGAGGGCTGCGCCTGCCATCGATTTCCACGCCGCAAATGCACCTGGCGGTGCTGGGCCTGTTCTTGCTAGTGGCCGCTTTCCACACCTTCAGTGGCACGCTGGTGCTGCACGCCGCGGCACGGAGGGCGAATTCTCCATGACCCGCCGCGCACTGGTCACCGGCGGAGCGGGTTGCATCGGCTCGGACCTCGCTCAAGCCCTGCTCGACCGCGGCCACCGAGTCACTGTCATCGATAATCTGAGCAGCGGCAAGCGGGAACACATCGCGGACCTGCTGGGCCGCCCCGGCTTCCGCTTCTTAGAAGGCGACCTGCTCGATCCCGCCGCGCTCGATGCCGCGCTCGATGGCGCGGACACGGTATACCATCTGGCCGCCAATCCCGACGTGAAATTCGTACCCGGCGACCCCACCGATAAGGATCTCCGGCAGAACACGCTGGCCACTTATCAAGTCCTCGAAGGCATGCGCCGCCACGCCATCCGCCGCTTGGTTTTCTCGTCCACATCCGCGATCTACGGCATCTCGGAGCGGCAGCCGATCCCGGAGGACCAGGCGCCGCGCCCCATCTCGCTCTACGGCGCCACCAAGCTGAGCTGCGAAGCCATGATCGCCGCATTCCAGCACCTGTTCGACATGCATTGCTGGATCTTCCGCTTCGCCAACGTGGTGGGACCCAAGGTGCGCAAGCGCGGACGCACAGTCATCGGCGACTTCATCGACAAGCTGCAACGCGATCCCACCCGGCTGCAAATTCTGGGCGATGGCTGCCAGGCCAAATCGTACCTGCTGGCCGAGGAGTGCGTCGAAGCCATGCTCTTCGCCATGGAGCGCGCACCCCGTGGGTTGCAGATTTTCAACCTCGGCTGCCACGATGCGCTCAGCGTCACCCGCATTGCCGATATGGTGGCGCGCGCCATGGGGCTGGCCGGCGTCGTGTTCGAATACACTGGCGGCGAAGGCGGCTGGCCGGGCGACGTGCCGCGTTTCCGCCTGGACGTAACGGCCATTAACCGGCTGGGCTGGCGCGCCCGCTACAACTCGGAGGAAGCCGTGGCGCTAGCTATAGAGGCGCACTTATGCAAACCGTAATCCTGGCCGGCGGGCTGGGCACCCGCCTCGGCGCGCTCACCCGCAAGATCCCCAAGCCCATGCTCCCCGTGGCAGGCATGCCCTACCTGGAGCATCAACTGCGCCTCCTCGCGGGGCAATCGCTGCGTGACGTGCTGCTGCTCACCGGCTACCTGGGAGGCCAGATCGAAAGCTACTTCGGCGCCGGCAGCCGCCTCGGACTGCGCATTCGCTATTCGCGCGAGTTCCACCCATTGGGCACCGGCGGAGCACTGCGCGAAGCCCGCCCCAAGCTAGCCGAGACCTTCTTGCTGCTGTACGGCGATTCGCTCCTGCCCATCGAATACGCCGCCGTCGGGCGCCGCCTCAAGGATTCCGCCGCCCTCGGCGCGATCGTGGTCTACCGCGATCCCTCCGGCGAGACCTCCGTACACCCCAACGTGGCGCTCGACCGCAGCGGCCTGGTCGCGCGCTACGACAAAACCGCCTCAGACCTCACGCTCGAGTACGTCGAAGCCGGCGCCTCCTGCTTCCGCCGCGAGGTGCTCGACCTGCTCCCCGCCACCGGTCCGGCGTCGTTCGAACAGTGCGCCTTCTCCGCCCTCATCGCGCGCCGCCAGTTGGCGGCCCTGCCCACCGCGCAGCGCTTCTACGATATCGGAACGCCGGAGCGTCTGCGCACCATCGAAGACTACCTGCGCGTACCGGACCGAAAGGATGCACCCGATGCACAGCTCCATTGCCGCTAAGCCATCCTACCTGCAGTACGGCAGCACCTTCGTCGACCGCCTCCGCACCCGCCTGGTCCAGCGCGAAATCCTGCGCCGCTTGCCGAAAGGCGGTACCCTGCGGGTCCTGGATCTCGGCTGCGGCTACCACGCCACTTACCTGCGAGCTATCGGCGGCCGCTTGCACGAAGGCGTCGGCGTGGACTTTCACGTCAGCCCGGCTAGCCGCCGTCACCCGCGCCTGCGCTTCGTCGAATCCTCCATTGAAGATGCCCTGCCCAACCTGCCCTCCGCCGCATTCGACGTAGTGCTTTTTATCTCGGTCCTGGAACACGTCTGGGAGCCTGCCGCATGCCTGGCCCATTGCCACCGGGTGCTGAAGCCCGGCGGCCGCCTCCTGGTGAACGTCCCCACCTGGTATGCCAAGCCTGTGCTGGAACTGTCGGCGTTCCGGTTCGGCACCAGCCCGGCATGCGAGATGGACGACCACAAGATGTATTACTCCAAGCGCGACCTGTGGCCGTTGCTGGTCCGCGCCGGCTTCAAACCCAGCCGCATCCGCCTGGAATACCGCAAACTATGCATGATCCTGTTCGCGACGGCTATCAAATAGTGGACGACTGGGACCGCCACTGGCTGGATTTCAGCGCCGCGGCCGAGCTCTCGCCCGCTACCCGCTATCGCCGTCGGCTGGCTTTCCGCCTCCTCGACATTCCCCACCACGATGCCTCCGTCCGCATGCTCGAAATCGGCAGCGGCGCCGGCCAGTTCGCCGCCGAGTTTGTGGCGCATGCGCCCGGCGCACAGTTCCTGGGTCTGGAGCTGAGCCAGACCGGAGTGGAAATCGCCGCCCGCCGCGTGCCCGCCGCCTGCTTTATCCAGCGCGATCTGCTGCTGCCCGCGCCGCCCGGAGCCGCCCCCGATTTCCGCGCCACCCATGCGCTGTGCTGCGACGTCCTGGAGCACCTCGACGATCCCAGGCTTCTGCTGCGCCACGCCGCCGCATACATGGCGCCCGGCTGCAAGCTGGTGGTCACCGTGCCCGGCGGCTGGCACTGCGCGTTCTACCGCCACATCGGCCACCGCCGCCACTACACGCCCGCCCAACTGACCCGCCTGCTCGACAGCGCCGGCTTCACCGTCGCGCGCGCCTATGCCGCGGGCTTCCCGTTCTTCAATCTATACCGCATGCTGGTCACCCTGCGCGGCGCATATCTCATCGCCGATGCGGCCCGCGCGCCGTCGCTCCTCATGCGGACCTTCGGCGCCCTCTTCGACGCGCTATTCCGCCTGAATCTGATGCACCCGTGGGGCTGGCAAACCGCCGCCGTCGCCCGCTACCGCGGCAAGTAAGGTACAAGCTCCGCATCCGCCCGGTCCGCCTCCAGCAGCCAAACCCGGCGTCCCGCGTAGTATTCCAGCAGTTCCCGATTCCCCACTTCCCCCCTATCCCGCGCCCACACAATCGCCGAGCCGTCGATATCGGCGTGGTTGTAGACCCACTCTTCCAGCGGATCGTGATCGGGCGCATACCGCACGATCACAAGCTGTCGCCCACCCGCCCCTTCCAACTGCTGGATCGCCCGCAAACGGTGCGTGGTAAACAGCTTGTGCGGATACTCGTCGCTGGTCAGCCGGGATGCTTCGACAGCCGCCACCCCGAAGAACAGCACCGCAAAAACCGCCAAACCGCGCCTGCCGAACTTCACTCGCAGATATTGCGCCCCGAGCATTGCCAGCAGCAGCACCAATCCCGCCGCCGGAGCGAAGTAGTGCGGGCTCACCCACCGCTCTAGCAACACCCCGGCCGCCACCACCGCCAGCATCGCCAATGCCCGCCGCACCTTCCGCCCACCCCTCAAAAACACCGCTGCAAACAACGCCATAGCCGAAACCGGCGTCAGAAAGTAGCGCAGCGCGTCCAGGAACGAAGCCGCCACGCGCGGAGGCCACCCGCGCGCCCGCAGATAATAGCCCCTGTCCCACACCTCCCAAAACTGCCGGATCGTCTCGTGCCGGTAAACCGGCGCCGGCCCCGGCGGCATCGCCCACAAAATCGGCGACGCCCCGTACTGCGCCTGATACACCGTATACGGCATCCGCAGCGCGTGGCCGGTGACACGGTCATTGTAGTAGAGCATGCCAGCCAACCCGCAGCCCAGGATCGCAACCGCAGGCGCCGCCACTCGCCACGAAAACGCCCGTCGCCGCCAGATCCACAACGCCACCGCCGCTGTAGCCACCGTAAGGCCGCCCTCATAAGGACGGCTGTTCGCCAACGCCACCACCCCCAAAGCCGCCAGTGCCGCCACGCCCGCCGTGGGACGCCGAGCCAGCCGCGGCGCCGCCCCCACCACCAGCGCCCCCGCCCCTGCCGCCACCGCGCCTCCCATATAGGAATTCACCCAATACCCCGCGATGCCCCACTGCGCCACCGCCAGCAGCCCGCCCAGCAGCGCATATCGCGGCGCCAGCCAGCCCTGCAGCATCCAGCACAGCGCCGCGCACATCAGCCCGCAGCTCAGCCACACGCCATACCACGGACGTCCGAACAGCTTCCACCCCAGCGCCAGGAATAGCGCCTGCGCCGGCGGATACTTGCTCGCATAGGTGGGCCGCACGATCTCGTGAAACGTCTCGAAATGCACCCACATGGGATGCGGTGGATTGGTCACCCGTCCCAGGCAAAACGTCTCCGCCCCCAGCAGGTAGCTGAATTCGTCGTGCGCGGCAGGCTCCGGAATCGGACGCACCGGCAGCAGCGCCGCCCGCAGCGCCAGGGCGAGCAAGCCCACGCCCAGGCAAACCGTTGTGCCAGAATGACCTTTATGCGCGGTGTTCCCGTCCGATGGCGTCATTCGTGGATGTGGCCCGCCCTCATCCTTCTAATCGTCAATATCGCCGTCGCCTGGCCCCTGTTTCATGTTGAATATTTGTCTCAAACCGGCACCGGCGAACCCCTTACTTTGGCCTACGCACGCTACGCCCGCGACCATTGGCCCGACCTCGGCTGGTGCCGCTTCTGGTACGCCGGCATGCCCTTCCAAAATGCCTACGTCCCCGCCCTGCACCTCACCGTCGCCGCCGTATCGTACCTCGCCCACCTCAGCGTGGCCCGCGCCTTCCACCTGGTGGTCGCTTCCATGTACAGCCTCGGTCCGGTCATGCTCTTCTTCATGGCCTTCCGCCTCACCCGCACCGCCACCTGGAGCTTCATCGCCGCGCTGCTCTATTCGCTGATCTCTCCATCCGCCTTCCTGGTGCCGGAAATCCGCAACGATCTCGGCAGCCTCTTCTGGGACCAGCGCCTGCACACCATGGTGGTCTACTCCGACAACCCGCACGTCTCCGCCCTGGCCCTCCTGCCCCTGGCCATCCTGGCCCTGGATCTCGCCCTTGAACGCCGCAAGCCTGTCTTTTATGTGTTCGCCGCCTTGGCCCTGGCAACCGTCGCCCTCACCAACGTGCCGGGAGCCATCGCCTTGGCATCCGCCGTAATCGCCTATGGACTGTCCTCTCCCCATGGCGATTGGCTGCGGCGCTGGGCGCGCATCGCCGCCGTCGGCGCCCTAGCCTATGCCTACGCCGTCCCGTGGCTGCCGCCTTCCACCATCCTCACCACCCAAGCCGACGCCCAGACCACCGATCCTTCCCACAAATTCAATCCCCGCCACCTGGCCTATCTCGCCGCCCTGATCGCCGGCACCTGGATTCTGTCGCGCCTGTTCTCCGCCGCGCGCGTGCCCACCTACTTGCGCTTCTTCCTGCTGTTCTTCTTCTACATGGCCGCCATTACCCTCGGCCATTACTGGCTGGGCATCACCCTGCTGGCGGAGCCGCACCGGTTTCACCTGGCCATGGAGATCGGCTTCATCCTGAGCCTGGTCTTCACCGTCCGTCTGCTCCTCGACCGCTGGGCCGTCCTGCGCACGCCCTGCGCCGTGCTGTTCGCCATGCTGTGCGTCTTCCAGTTTGTCGAATACCGGGCCTACGGGCGCCACCTGATCCACGGCATCGATATCACCCAAACCAGCGAATACAAGACCGCCCACTGGTTCGACCAGCATATGCGCGACAGCCGCGTGATGGTGCCCGGTTCCGAGACCTTCTGGCTGAACGTCTTCACCGACACCCCGCAACTCACCGGCTGCTGCATGCAGAGCGTCATCACGCAAAACATCCCCATCGCGAATTATGGAATCACCACCGACCTGACCGCCGAGAATCGCGCCTTCGATACCAGCCTGCTATGGTTCAAAGCGCTGGGCGTGCGCGCCGTGGCCGTGTCCGGTCCGCGCAGCACCGAGGTATACAAACCGTTCCTGCATCCCCACAAGTTCGACGGCCGCTTGCCGGTCCTCTGGCGCGATGGCGACGATGTGATCTTTGAAGTGCCGTGGCGCTATTACTCGCTGGCGCACGCCCTGGAACCTGCCGACATGGTGCCACGCACCCCGATTCACGGCGTCGATACCGCCCCGTTGATTCCCTACGTGGCGGCCATCGACCGCCCGGACGCGCCGGACCTCCAAATGCGCTGGCCGGACAACGAAACCGCCGTCATCTCGGGCAACCTGCGCCCCAACCAGATCGTGAGCGTCCAGGAGACCGGCCATTTTGGCTGGCATGCCACGGTGAACGGCGCGCCACGGCGGGTCTTCACCGATAAACTGGGGTTTCTGGCCGTGGTTCCCAACTGCAACGGGAACTGCACAATCCAACTGCACTACGATGGTGGAACGGAAATGAAGGCAGCCCACTGGGTCAGCGCCGCCGCCTTGATCGGATCGCTCTTGTGGATCATGCCGTGGCGCAGGCACTCTTGCCTAATGCCACATAGTTTCCGCAACGACATTCTGCTTAAATAGTGGGGCAGGCCCTCGGCCTGAGGCGGCCTCCCAGGCTGCCATCCTCTTTCTGCTGAGCTCAGTTTCCGGGCGACAAGCGGCAGGGTGGCAAGATTCGGATTTCAGGATCATCCAGCATTGGAAACGAACTCGATTTCAGATCGTCTTGCATTGGACAATTCTACTCTGCATGCGCCACGCCGGCTGTGGGAACATGGAATATTTGATGATTCGTTTATTCGTGTTCCTGATTGCAGCGGCGGCATGCGCGGAGCAGCGCGGTCAAAAAGAGTTTGTACAGTCGTGCGGCTTCTGCCACGGCGAAGATGCAACGGGGTCGCGCGCGCCGGACTTGGTGCGCTCGCCCCTGGTGAACCGCGATGCGAACGGCGACCTGATCGCGCCGGTCATTCGCAATGGCCGGCCGGACCAAGGCATGCCCGCGCTACCGCTTTCCGACAGCACCATCCAGGACATCGTGGCGTTCCTGCACCTGCGCGTGAAGCAAGCCGCGAGCAGTTCCCGGGTGGGCGGCGATTATCCGATCGAACGCCTGCTCACCGGCAACGCGGAGGCCGGCCGCGCCTACTTCAATGGGGCCGGCCAATGCGCCTCGTGCCACTCACCCACGGGCGATCTGGCCGGCGTCGCCAAGAAATATCCGCCGATCTTTCTGGAGGAGCGCTTCCTGTCGCCGCGCCGCGGGTTTGTCACGCTCACCGTCACCACGCCATCCGGCGAGCAGATCACCGGCCGGCGCGACCATCTGGATGAGTTCACGGTCTCACTGCGCGACGCTTCCGGCTGGTATCACTCGTGGGCGCGCAACAAGGTGAAAGTGGAGATACACGATCCGCTGCAGGCCCACCGCGAACTGCTCGCGAAGTACACGGACGCCGACATCCACAACCTGTTCGCCTATCTGGAGACATTGAAGTGAAAGCCAACCTGGCACGTTGCGCGGCGCTGTGCGGAAGCCTGGCGGCGGCGCTGGCCCAAGGACTTGACCCCGCCGCGCTATTGAAACCGCCCACGGACACCTGGCCGACTTACAACGGCGACTACACGGGCCGCCGCTACAGCCCGCTGCGGCAGATCAATTCGTCGAACATCAAATCGCTGACGATGGCGTGGGCGTTCCAGGCCAATGCGGACGCCATCAAATCCACTCCGCTGGAAGTGAACGGCATCCTGTATTTCACGGTGCCGGAGCAGGTGTGGGCGGTGGACGCGCGCACCGGCCGCCAGGTCTGGCATTACCGTTACCGGTCGGAGGGCGGCGACCACATCGGCCATCGCGGCGTGGGCATGTGGGGCAACTGGCTGTATTTCGAGACCCCGGACGCGCACCTGATCAGCCTGGACGCCAAAGATGGCCACGTGCGCTGGAACATCGAACTGGCCGACGTGAAGCTGGGATACTTCGCCACCATGGCGCCGCTGATCGTGGGCAATCACGTGATCGCAGGAGTGTCGGGCGACGCCACGGATATCCCCGGATTTCTGGAATCGGTGGATCCGGAAACCGGCAAGATGCAGTGGCGCTGGTACACCGAGCCCAAGGCGGGCGAGCCGGGATCGGAAACCTGGCCGAAAGACAGCGATGCCATCGGCCATGGCGGCGGTATGACGTGGATGACCGGCACTTACGATCCCACGCTGAACCTGCTGTATTGGGGCACCGGGAATCCGAATCCGGTGCTGGCCGGCGACGCGCGCCTGGGCGATAACCTGTACACCTGTTCCATCGTCGCGCTGAATCCCGACACGGGAAAGCTGGCGTGGTACTTCCAACCGTCGCCGCACGATACGCATGATTGGGACGCCGTGCAGACCCCCGTGCTGTTCGATGCCGATTTCGGCGGTAAGCCGCGCAAGCTGCTGGCGCAGGCCAGCCGCAACGGATTTTTCTTCGTGCTCGACCGGACCAACGGCGAGCATCTGCTGACTGCTCCTTTCACCGAAACGAACTGGACATCGGGAATCGATGCGCGCGGGCGTCCCGTGGCGTTGAAGGAGAAGGAGCCGCATGCCGATGGGCGGTTGCTGCTGCCCGGCTCCGACGGCGCGACGAACTGGATGGCGCCCAGCTTCGATCCCGGGCTGGGATTGTTCTACGTAGTGGCGCGGCGCGTGTTCAGCATTTTCTATTACACGGCCACGGGCAAGCCCGAGGGGTGGGCCGGGCGCGACCATAACCTATACGAAGAATCCACCATTCGCGCTATCGATTACCGTACCGGCGAGATCCGCTGGAACCACGAACTGGGGCCCGGCGAGAGCGTCGCGGGGATTCTGACAACCGCAGGCAATCTGCTGTTCACGGGCGATTCGCAAGGCAACCTGCTGGTGCTCGATCCGGCCACGGGTAAGACGCTGTGGCATGTGAATGCCGGCGGGCCCATGTTCAGCTCGCCGATGAGTTATGAATTGGACGGGAGGCAGTATGTGGTGGAGGGGGTACAAGGCGTGCTGTATGCCTGGGCGCTGCCGGAGTAGTGACAAATTTCGGCGAAGAGGCACTCTCATGTTCCTTGTGGTTGCCGCCGCGGTGCCAATGCCCGGCGACCCGCCGGCGAGCCAGCCCTCGCTGCCTGTGCAAACGGTCATCGTGTCCGCTACGGCGGAAAGCGCCACGGCTACCGTCCACTTACCGGGAATCGACCGGCCGCAACTGCCCGACCTGCAGGTGACCGTTCCTTCGAGCGATGATCGAAGCGCCCCCAAAGTCACGATTACCGGAGTCACCGGCGCGGCCAAGGATTGGGATGTGGGACTCACGGCCGAAGCGCTGAACTCGTTCGGTGAATCCATCGCCACTTTGTTGTATAAGGGTCAACCTAAATCCATCGTACGGTTCCTCAAACCAGGATTGGTGGTCAAAAGGCCGGACGGCGGTTTCACGGCGAAAGAGGAATCCTTTCGATCGCTGAGATCGCTGGGCGCTTGGTTTCCCTGGCATGCGGACGGTACGCCGCTCACCATCGTGCTGGAGAACCCCGCTTCCGTAGCATATCCGAAGGTGCGCGCGCGCCTGCGGTTCCAGGATACCGACGTTTGCGAGGCGGCTACGGACAGTGCGCAATCTGGCAACCCTGGAGATAACTCGAAGTGCGACGACCCGGCGCACTGGGCCAGCTTTGCAGCCGCCAGATTCACCACCACTACGTTGCGCGCTTCCGGGGCCAAGTCCTGGTTCCGGGATGCGCAGAGCGGCTACCCCAAGAGCGCCAAACGCGCGGGCACGTTGACACTGCGTTACGATCCCGCCCCGGGAAGCAACGCGCCCGTCTACGAGCAGAACATTCCGCTCGAAGTGCAGTTCGATCCCAGCAGCTCCAGCCTGTTCTTTACGCTGTTGAAAATTGGCGCCGGGTTGCTGGCGGGGGCGCTGCTCTCCCTGATTCTGCGCGTCACGATCCCAAATTACCGCCGCAAACGAGCGATCAAAGAACAGTTTGCGCAAGCCAAGAAAGCCACCCGCGGTATTTCAGATGCGGTTAATTCGATGCTGCGCGTACTGCTGCGGGTGGAGAGGCTGACGCTCGAGTCCAACTTGCGCACGGCCTGGATCGGGGGCCCCGGTTTCGGCGAAGTGGCGCAGCGCGTCGAGCAGGGACTGGCCGCCACCAAACGGAAAATCGACTTTGCCAAGCGGCTGGACGCGGCTGTGTGCCGCAAGTCCGGACTGGCCGAGCAGGACGCGCCGCCCACCCGGCTCGATAACATCGACCGTAACATCGCCGCGATCACCGACGCCCTTTTGCGCGAACAGTTGGGCGAACAGGATTGGGTGTTCATTCAACAGCGCCTGGAAGCTCTCGATAAGTTGCTGGGTGAGCCA
>Ga0302326_10007603_pt1 | contig 24045 bp, 22 predicted proteins | sample Palsa_T0_3_FD_202264 | JGI IMG/M metagenome (GOLD analysis project Ga0302326, IMG submission 202264) | Peat permafrost microbial communities from Stordalen Mire near Abisko, Sweden - Palsa_T0_3 | ecosystem: Environmental > Terrestrial > Soil > Palsa > Peat permafrost | place: Sweden: Abisko... | reverse complement strand
TTCCAGACGCGCCTGCGCCGCGAGCCGGTCGCGGAAGAACAGCCGATTCGCCGCCTCTTCGATTCGGCGGTGCAGGAACCGCAGCGCAAATCCGGTGCCGATCGCCGCGGCGAACTGCACCTCGGTCGTCATCCCGGTTCCGGCCAGCCACTTCCCCGACAAGATGTCGATCCCGATGAAGAGCAGCACCAGCACGAAGGTGACGCCGCCGTACACGACCGCACGGCCGAGCACGAGGCGCGTGTCCAAGACGCGCTGGTGGAGAACGGCGTACGCGAGCGACGCCGGCAACGCAAGTTGACCCAAACCAAGGATGGCCAGGTATCGCGAGGGGATTGGAGCTCCAAGCGCAGCGGCGCCGGACACGACGATCGCCGCGACGTATATGGCGAATCCCACCATGACCCATTGAAAGCGCTGGCGGGCATCGGGGCGGCTGCGTGCGCTGCGCCAGAGAAAGACGACCGCACTGGCCAGCAGCGGAAAGAGAACCAATGCAATCCCAAAAACTTTGAGATGCAGCGGGAAAAGGTGAAACTTTTCGAGGAAAGCGCGGATTTCGTCGAGACCACCGAGTACCCCGAGCACGATCATGCTGCGCTCGAACAGCCGTCCCCACCGCGACGGAAGCTCGTTCGGGAACCGTACCGCAAACGTCGCGGCCGCCCATGGGTACGCGGCGGAGGTCGCGGTGAACCACACGAATATCACAACGATGTAGGGTGTGAAGTACGCGGCGACTATGCCGCTGTAGGCATTGATGGTGCTCAGCGTGGCGCTCAGGACGAGCACGGCCCAGGTGACCCTCGTGGTGACGCGCACGAAAAGAAACGCGGCGATGCCGACAAACGACAGGCCGAAGATGAACGTGGTGAGGTCGTCCCAGGATGGCCAGCGGTTCGCGTCATCTCGAACAGCGACGACCTGAAACGTCAAGGCACGACCATGGCGCTCGACGTGAAATGTGTATTGCTTTCCGATGGCCGTGCCGGCGCCGTACTCGTCCAACTTGTCGGCCAGTGAAGGCGTCGTGACGATGTACCGATCGCCATTGCGCATGCCGGCTTTCGCGCCCGGTCCACCAGGCGTTACGTCAAACTTGTCGCCCCGTACGGCAAGCCCGGTCGTACCCGCGCCGAGTACCCACCCGACGGGCTGCGCGAGAAGAAAGAACAGCGCCGGCAGAACGGTGACGGCGAGCCCGAGGTTGCGCGCTGCGACACTGATCTGCTTGCCGGCCGGATCGTTGATGGTGATTCGCCTCTCGTTCGAGAATCGTTCGTCGAGACGTCGTGCACCACGCGCGGGTTCGGCCGGGATGCCATACCCGTTCCTAGGATGCCGTCACCCCGAGCTTGGCCTGCCTCGTCCTTCGAGCGCGAAGTCCGGCAGGCCCGCGACCTAGGCGGCGATCAACACTCCTTTCGAGAAGCGAGCACGAGAAGGGCAGGTCCGAATCAAGATCGTCAAGCCGACCCCGTCGACGGCGCTCGCGACGCGAGGCAGCACCGCTCTCGACATCCCCGACCGGCCGTCGCTGAGCGCCCGCGGTCTGCTCGCGACCCCCGAAGGCGCGGTCGCCTGCGAACTCGAGCCGACCGGCATCGACGCGTCGGGCGCCCACTACGAGCTGCGGATCACCAACGGCACGCCGGGAGTGCTGGCCGCGCGCGCCAGCGCGGTGCGCGTCGATTCCGACCACCCCGTCGCGGCGATCGCGGTCGAGGTGGAGCCGCACGCCGCGCTGAGGACCGGGTTCTCGCTCGACGCGTCGCTGGCGTATGAGCGCGTCACCGCCGAGGTGCACGGCGAGGGGATCCACCTGGTCGTCGACGCGCCGCCGCCGCGCGGCGGCCGGCCGCGGCGGCGCTGGGTGCCCCCGGTGATCGCGCTGGGCGTCGCGGGCCTACTGGCCGCCGCCGTGCTGGTCGTTTTCGGCGCCGAGCGCCCGCGGGTCGTCGATGCGGCGCTGCTGGCGAACCCCGACGGCCGGCTGGTGGCGCGCTGGGCGACCACCGGCAGCGGCACGCGAACCTACGAGCTGCGTGACGCCGGCGGCGCGGTCGTAGGCCAGGGGCCGCTGCCCGCCCCGAGCGGGACGCTGGACCTCGGCCACGGCAACGCCGCCAGCCTGCACATCGCGGTCGCCAACGCCTTCGGCCACGATGCGCGCGACGCCGCGTACGCCCGCGCGACGCCGCCGCCGGCGATCACCATCGTCACCACGCCGCCGCCGGCGATCGGCAGCATCACCGTCGACGCGCCGCAGCCGAACGCGCCGCTCACCGTCCACTACGCGGCGCGCGCGCGCGACCTGCACCTGGCGATCGTCGACCGCAACGGCAAGACGTACTTCGAGACGACCACGCAGTCCGGCAACGGCGTCGTGCGCGTCCCGGCGCCGCCGCCCGGACCCGACGCGCCGTATCAGCTGATCGCAACCGCCGAAGGCGGACCCGCCGGCGAGCAGACGCGCATCTCGATCGAGTCGGCGGTCACGCCGTCGCCGCAGCCCTCGGCGTCGCTCGCGCCGGGGACCGTCAACGCACAGACCAACGCGCAGGCGCCGCCGCCGCCGGCGAGCGGACCGTCGATCATCGACACCGCGGGCTCCGAGACGTTCACGATCTCGCCCGATCCCGTGCGCGCCGGCCAGTCCTTCTCGGTCGACATCCCGTTCGCGAACGCGGCGCGCATCGAGCTGGTCCGCGACAGCGACGGCCTCGAGCTGGCCTGGGTCGACCTGCGCGCCGGGGACCGCCGGGTGATGCTCACCGCGCCGACCCGCGACGGCCCGTTCACCGTCCGGGTCACCATCCAGCGCGGGATCGGGACCGAGACGCTGGTTCGCCCACTGCACATCGTCGGCGCGCGCTAAGGCGGCGGCAGTCCGGCTGAGCCCGCCGGCCTCAGCTCCAGCACCATCCCCGCCGTCAGGCCGCTGGCCGCCGCGAACCCGGCGCCGAACTCGGCGACGGCGTCGGCGCGCCGGTCGCCGACCTGCCAGCGTCCCGGCGGCACCGCGGCCGCCACCCGCAGCACCCGGCCGTCGCGGGCGAGAAACACGACGTCGAGCGCGATGCGCATCCCGAGGGTGTGAACCGCGTGGGTGTGCGCGAACCACAGCCCTTCGTCGGGCTCGACGGCCGAGCGCGGCAGGAACCCCAACGTGCGCTCGAGCCAGCCGTCGGCGCGGCGAACGCGGGCCGCCAGAACGCGTCCGGTCGCGGCGTCGACCAGCTGCCAGGTCAGTGCGCCCATTCGGTTACGCGGCGTCCCAACCGGGGTAGGTTGTTGGGGACTAAAGGACTAGGCCTGAGGAGAGCACGGAGGAGTGGTCGCTTCCCGATCACGGCTGCCAAAACTTGCGCCCGACACGATATTGCGGGAGCGTCTTCTGCTATGGCTCAGCGAGTGGGCCGACGTTCCGGTTCGGCTGATCGCGGCCCCGGCAGGTGCCGGTAAGACCACCACGCTGGTCTCGTATGCCACCGCGTCGGCTCACGCGACCGCCTACGTGTCGCTCGAGAATGGCATGAGCTGTGCCGAGCTGTGCTCGGCGATCGGTCGCCGGTTCGGCTTGGACGCTGCGGCCGACGAGGCGTCGCTGGTCGAGCAGCTCGCATCGGCCGGCCGCTGCGAGATTCTCGTCGACGATCTGCACGCGGGTTCCGCCGACCTGATCGCGCTGCTGGGCCGGCTCGTCTACGATGCACCGGACAACGTGACGTTCGTGTACGCCACGCGTTCGCGCGAGGTGGTCGACGTAACGCGGCTCGTCTCGCTCGGGCTCGCCGCCGTACTCGGCGCCGACCTGCTGGCGTTCACGACGGACGAAGCGGCGCGACTGGCGGTGTCGGCGCGCGTGGCGGCCGACGAGAGCGACATCGCGCGCCTCGTCCACGACACCGAAGGCTGGGCGTTCGCGCTGTGCAGCGTCTTGCGCCACGCAGTCGCGAGCGGCGGCGAGCTCGCCGGTGCGTTCGGGCGCTGGCGGCGCCAAGAGTCGCGGCTGATCGCGAGCTTCGTCGATCGCGCGCTGCAAACCGAAGCGGCGGAGCTCGGCGCCGCGGCGCGCCGGCTGTTCGACGGCGAGACGCTCGCGATCGACACGATCGACCGGCTCGAGACGCGCGGGATGTTCGTGCGTTGGCGCGACGGCGCGTTTCATCCGTATCGCGCGCTGACGCGTTGCCCGCGGCTGGTCGAGACGACGTCGACCAACGTGCTGGCGCCGTTCACCGTGCGGCTGTTCGGCGTGCCGACCGTGACCTACGACAACCGAACCGTCGCGTGGATTCGCCGGCGCGACGCGCACTTGTTCGCCTTCGTCGCGATGCAGCCCAGCGGCCGCGCGAGCCGTCAGTCGCTGCTGCGCGCGTTCTGGCCCGACTCCGAGCGGCAGTTGGCCGGGCAAAATCTGCGCAGCGCCTGCAGCACGATGCGGCGTGCGCTCGCCGAAGTCGTCGGTTACGCGGCGCTCACGCACTACGTGACGTTCGGCGACGAAATCGCGCTCAATCTGTCGTTGTTTTCGATCGACGGGCGCAACGTGCGGGCCCACGTTCGCGACGCGGACGCGGCTTGGGCGGCCGGCGCCGACGCCGCCGGCTACGAGCTGGACCGGGCCGCGCTGGCGCTCGCCGCCGGAGCCTTCCTCAACGGCGACGTCCCGCCGGCGCTCGAGGGCGTCGGGGCCGAGCTGGTCGCCCACCTGGCGCGCTGCCGGTCGCGGGCCGACCGCGCCGCCGCGGCGTTCCGCTCGGCAGTGTGAGCCAGGACGGTGCTCCGGACCGGCCGATCGGCCGATCACACGGGTGATATGACACTCGAGCGGCGTCGCGGGTGGGCGGCAGGACTGCTCTTTGCCGGCGGCCTCGTCGCGCTGATGTCGGCCTGCGTGGCGCTGTGGGCCGTGCTGCACGTCGACGACGGCCTGTTCGTCGACGCCAAGGCTTTCTATTGCGCGGGCCACGCGCTCGACGCCGGCCGCGACCCGTACCTCAACGCGTCGCTGTCGGCCTGCGAGAACCAGTTGCGAACCCTGCAACTGCGCGATTGGCCGGGATCGCAGAACATCGTCGTCCCGGTCCCGTTCCCGCCGGTCGCGCTGGTGCCGTTCGCGCTGTTGGCACTGTTGCCGTTCGGCACCGCGATCGTGCTCTGGACCGGGCTGAACATCGCCTGCGCGGCATGGGCCGCCGAGCTGCTGCGCCGGGCGCTGCCGTCGCTTTCGGCGCCGTTCATCGGGGCCGCGGTCGTGCTGTCGGTGCTGCCGGCCGGGATCCGGCTCGGCCAGCCGTCGGGCGTCGTCTTTCTGGCGATCGTCGCCGCCGGTCTGGCGGTGCGGGCGCGCGCGCGCGCCGGCTCGATCGGGTGGCCGGCCGTGGTCGCGCTGCAGCCGCACGTCGCCATTCCACTCTTCGCGTCGATGCTGTTCGCGCCGTTTCGGGCGGCGCGCTGGGCGGTGATCGCGGTCGGCGGCGCGCTGCTGGCGGTCAGCGCGATCGCGTTCGGCCGGCTGTCGCTCGAATACGTCGCGCGCGTGCTGCCGGCCCACGCCGACGCCAACCTGAGCGACGCCACGCAGCTGGCTTTTCCGAGCGCGCTGGCCGCCGCGGGCGTCGCCCCGCACGCCGCGCTGGCGATCGGCGACATCGGGTATCTGATCGCGATCGCCGGCGGCATCGTCGTCGCCGCTCGCATCGCGCAGCGCACGGCGCGCCCTGAAGCCTTGGTGTGGGTGACGACGATGATCGGCACGATCGCCGCGCCGCACCTTCACACGCAGCAGCTCAGCTGCGCCCTGCCGGGCGCGCTGCTGCTGTGCACGCTGGAAGCCGCGCCGGCGCTGACGCGCGCCGCCGTGTACGGCTTGGCGATCCCGTGGGTCTCGCTGCTGACCCTGAAATGGGGTCCGGGCTTCGCGCTCTTCGCGGCGCTGGGCGAGTGGCGGCGGCCGTCCCCACGCCGGCTGCTGTCGGTGGCTGCGCTGGGCGGCGCTTTCTGCTGCTTGCTGATCTGTCTGGCGCTGCTGCTGATCCACCTCGACCACCCGCTGCGGCCGGTCGCCGTTCTGCGGCCGCCGGCCCAGGCGCTGGCCGAAGCGACCTGGGCGATCGGAATCGCGGTCGACTCGGCCGCCTTCCGGACCGGAACCCTACCGGCGCGGGTCGTGACCTGGGCCGCCGAGCTGGTGCTGCTCTGGGCAGCGGTGGAGGCCGCTCGCCTTCTACCGCGTCACAGTAAAGATGCGGTGCGATTGCATGGGACTTCAGTCCCAATCGGGTAAGGACCAATGGCGATGAGCTTTGAACGTTTGGCGACGGTCGACCCGTCCAAGCCGACGTTCCGCGAGGAGCACGGCGTCCCGACCCTGTCCCGCTCCCGGTATGACGAGTGGCTGGAGAGCCATGCCGACGCGCCGCTGCGGCTGGTCGTCGCTTCGGCCGGCAGCGGCAAGACGACCGCGACCCGCGCCTGGATGCAGCAGCAGCCGGGCGGCGTGGGCTGGGTCGACGTCGCGCCGGGCAGCTCGGCCCAAACGCTCTCCGACGGCATTGCCGCCGCGCTCCAGCTCGCCGAAGCGTCGCGTCCGCGCAACGTCGTACCGCCGCGCTCGACCGTCGTCATCGACGGGATCGAGAACGCCGATCCCAGCGGCCGCGCGTTCTTGGCGGGCCTGTGCACCTTCGCACCCGACACGGTGACCTTTGTCTACCTGATGCGCTCGCGCAGCGCCCTCGACGTGCGGCTGCCCGAGTCGCGCGGCTTGGTCGCGACGGCGCCGCCGGCGCATCTGCCGTTCGGGGCCGACGAGATCGCGCTCTATGCCGAGTCGCTCGGCGTGCGCTGGACCCCGCTCGACTGCGCGCGCCTGCAGCGCGCGACCGGCGGCTGGGCCGTCGCGGCGACCGGCGCGGTGCGCACCGCGCACGAGCGCGGTATCCCGCTGATCGAAGCCTATCCGGCTTGGTTCGCCGCCGAGAAGGCCCACGTCGAAGAGCTCGTCGACGGCGTCCTGGAGCGGTCTCGCGCCGCCGACGCGGACACCTTCGGACGGGTGTTCGGCGCGTCCGAAGAACCCGCGCTCGCCGACCTCGTCGCGCTCGAGCACGCCGGCTTGTTCGTCGATCGGGTGGGCGACGCGTTCCGACCCAATCCGGTGGTGGCCGCCACGCTGGGCGCGACCTGGGCGACCGGGCTGACGGCCGACGAGATCGCGCCGGCGCAGCTCGACATGTTCGGCCGCTTTCGGATGGTGGTCAACGAGCGCGAGGTTCGCTTCGGCCGCCGCCGTGAGGCGCAGATCGTGCAGTACCTCGCGCTGCGCCCCAACGGCCGGGCCACGCGCGCCGAGCTGCTGGACGTGTTCTGGAAGGACGGCGAGCGTCAGCTCGCGGCCCAGGGTCTGCGCACCGCGCTGAGTGCGATTCGCGGCGCCATCGCGCGCTGCGCCGGACCCGACGCCGTCGAGCGCTACTTCGTGACCGCCGGCGATACCGTCGGCTTGCGCTTCGAAGCCGTCATCAGCTCGGCCCACCGTTTCGAGTCGCACGTCAACCTGGCGACCGCAGCCGAGGCGCGCGACGACGCCGTCCAGGCGACGACCCATTGGAGCGCGGCCGCCAAGATCTACGCGGCGCCGCTGCTCGCCGGCGAGCCGCCGACCGCCTGGATCGAGCCGCTGTCCGCCGAGTACGCGCTGCTGGCCGCTACGGCGACCCTGCGGGCCCGGCGCCGCTTGGCGGACGGGGTGCCGGCGCGCCTCAAGCGGCTCCCGCCGGCTCAGCCGGCGGCGCTCGGCGGCCGATAGTCCACCTAAGGGGGTTCGTCAGCCCGCGGCAACCAGCCGCCGGCGAGCCCGTGGAGGTCCACCAAACTGCAGGACGCACAGCTGCGGGAACCGCACTGGCTCGACGTTGCTTCGAGCCCGACGGCGGGGATCCCGAAGATCGCGCATGATGCGCTTCGGAGGCGCGCCGTCGAAGGCTGGCTTGCCGCGCACGCGGGCGAGCGGGTTCGCGTCGTGCAGGCGCCGGTCGGCGCCGGTAAAACGACGGCCGTCGCGCTGTGGGCGCTCGGCAGTCCGCAAGCCGTGCGCTGGATCGACGTCCCGCCGAGCTGTAGCGCCGAGACCTTCGAGCGTTTGTTCGCCGCGGCAACCGGCTCGTCGGTCGCCGCGTTCGGCGTGTCGGACGCCGCGCGAACCGTCGTCGTCGATCAGACCGACGAGCTGTCGCCCCAAGCGCGCGAGCTGCTGCGGCGCGCCGTCGAAAACGGCCCGGCCGCGACGCGCTTGGTCCTGACGGCGCGTTCGGACAGCATCCGCGACGTCGTCGGACCGTTCGCCCGAATCGCCGGCGCGGCGCTGTTTCGGTTCGACGCCGACGAGCTGCTGCAGCTGTGCGAGGCGAACGGTGTCGCCTTCGCCCCCGCCGAGGGCGAGCTCGCGCTGCAGATGACCAACGGCTGGGCGACCGCGCTGGCCGAAACCGTCCGCGCGTCCCGGTCGCGGCCGTTGCCGCTCGCCGACGCGGCGACGGACTGGCGCGGCGGCGGCGGACCCGTCGTCCGTTCGGTCGTCGAGCGCATGCTCGAGCTCGCCGCGCCGCACGACGCCGCGCTGCTGGCGACGGTGCTGGCCGAGCCGCAGCGCGCGACGACCGCGCAGCTCACCGAGCTCGCCGCACGCGGCCTGTTCGTGGACGTCGTCGACGGCCGTCCGCAGCTCAACCCGGTCGTCGCAGCGCGCGGACGCGACTCCGCGCGGCTGCGTTTCGGCCGCGCCGTCGCGCCGTCCGACGAAGCGGCGTCGATCGAGCTGTTCGGCTCGTTTCGCATGCTGCTGCAGGGCAGCGAGGTGCGCTTCAGCCGCCGCCGCGATCGTCAGATCATCCAGTACTTGGCCCTCGCGCTCGACGGCCGAGCGACGCGCTCCGAGCTGTTCGACGTGTTCTGGCCGAGCGGCGGGCGCGACTCGCGCAGCCAGGGCTTGCGCACCGCCTGCAGCATGATTCGCAGTGCACTGGCGCGTTGCGGCGGCCGTGAGAACGTCGATCGCATCTTCCGCGTCGAAGGCGGCGCGGTCGTTCTCGATCCGGCGCACGTGGTCTGCGATCTGCACGTGTTCGAAGCGGAGGTCGCGCGCGCGACGGAAGCGGAGCTCGAAGGCGACGTGTCGAGCGCGCGCAGCGCGTGGGCCGCGGCCGTCGCGCTCCACTCCGCGCCGCTGCTCGAAGACGAACCGTCCGCGCCGTGGATCGTGCCGCGAGCGGCAGCGGTCGAGGCGGCAGCGGCCCGCGCGCGGCGCGGTGCGAAGAAGATCGCCGCGCCGCGGCGCGCCGAGCAGTTTCCGCTGCGGCTCGTCAACCGCCGCTGAGCGTCGGCGTGAGCCGACGCACTAGCCTTCGTCGAGGCTGAGGACGTCGCCGACGAGCACGTCGGTGCGCGCCAGCGAGCCCGGCGACAGCTTCACCGTCGCGCGCGCGTCGGAGTACGCGACGCTCGGACAGCCCGGCGGGATGCCGGGGCAGCACGCGAGCACGCGACCGAACGCGTCGAGAAACACGACGTCGACGTCGGAGCGCAGCCCCAACGTGTGCACGCCGCGGCAGCGCTCGAGCCAGACGTTCTCTGCGATCTCGTAGCCGCTGCCCAGCAGCAGCCCGACGACGCGGCGCAGCGGCGGCACCGCGAACGCAATGCTCTCCGCCAGGATTGCGCCGGTCGACCGGTTGCGGAGGATCGCCACCGCTAGAACGTCTGCGGCAGCAGCGCGAGCGGCAGGGCGATGGCGGTTGCCAGATACGGGCCGAAAGCGACCGGCCTTCCGTTGAGTCCGCGAACGCGCGCGACGATTACCGCGATACCGCAGGCGACGGCGAAGAAGATCAGCGCGCCTTGCATGCCGATCAGCGGACCGCCCAAGGCGGCGAGCTTCACGTCACCCCAGCCGAGCCCGACGCCGTGCGATCGCCAGGCCAGGATCGCGAACGGTATCGCCGGGACGAGCGCGACGATCGCGACGTACCAGTGCCCGCTCAAGACCGCCGCCAGCAGCAGCGCGCCGAGCGGCGCGAGCGTGAACGCGTCGGGGATCATCCCGACTTCGCTGTCGGCGACCCAGATCGCGGTGAGCACGCCGCAGGTCAGCGCGATGATCGCCAGCGCCACGAGCGGCAGGCCAGGACGCATCGCGGCGAGCGCGCCGAGCAGCCCGTTGCCGACGATCAGCAGCTGCACCGACACTTTGCCCGCCGGCGGACCGTCGGCCAAGGGCGTCTGTCCGGCGCACACGTAGCGCGCCGCGGCGATGCCGAGCGCTCCCATCGCGGCGAAGACGATCGTCGAGAGCAAGATGAGGATCACTTGTTCAACATCTCTGCCGCGACGGGCCCGAAGATCATGACGAACAGCGCCGGCAGCATGAACAGCGCCATCGGGATCACCATCTTGACCGGCAGCTTCGCGGCAGCTTCTTCGGCGCGCGCCATACGGCGGTTGCGCGCTTCTTCGGCCAGCTCGTCGAGCACGTGCGCGATGTTGCCGCCCAGCCGTTCGGTTTGCACCAGCGCCGTGACGACGCTCGACAGATCGATCTGCTGTACCCGGCGCGCCAGCGCGGTGAGCGCGTCGGCGCGCGGCATTCCGACCCGAATGTCGGACAGCGTCATGCGGAACTCTTCGGAGAGCGGGCCCGTCATGCGGGTGACTGCGACCGCGATCGCGCCGTTGAGCGCCGTGCCGGCCTCGACGGTCGTTGACACCATGTCGAGCAGGTCGGGGATGCGGCGCGCGATCTGCGCTTTGCGGCTCTTGACCGCGTTGTCGAGATAGAACGACGGCGCGATGAAGCCCACGATCGCCGAGATCAGCGTCGCGCAGGCCAGCGCGAGCAGCGGCGCGTGCAGCAGCGCGGCGACCAGCGCGGCGCCGGCCCCGAGCGCCAGGGCGATTCCCAGCCGGGCGAAGGTAAAGCTGACGACCGTGGTCTTGTACCAGCCCGCCTCGGCGAAGCGGCCCGACAGCACGACCTGCTGCTTGGCGTCGACCAGCGAGTGGACGATCTTGTCGTTGCGCGCGCTCTCGGCCGGGAACGGATCGAGCTCGGCGAGCCGGCGGCTCATGTCGTCGCCGCGGTCGACGACCGCGAACCCGACCGCGAAGAGTGCGCCGGCGAGCAGCAGCGCGATGATCGTGACGGTGAGAATCATATGTCCATCTTCATGATGCCGCGGATCATGCCGATGCCGAGGACCTCGAGCACGAAGAAAACGACCAGGCTGAGGTGGCCTATCCCGGTGCCGAGTAGGGCGGCGCGCATCGGCGGTTCGGCGATCATGATGAACGCGCCGACGCCGACCGGCAACAAGCCGATCACCCAGCCGCTCAGCGTCGCCTCGCCGGTCAGCGCGGCGATCTTGCGCACGATTTGGCGGCGGCCTTTGATCGTGCCGGCCAGATGATCGAGGATCTTGCCGAGGTTACCGCCGGTCTTGCTCTGGACTTGGATCGCGTCGACCATCATCGCGAGCTCTTCGCTGGGAACGCGCCGAACGAGGTCGTCGAGTGCGACGTCCATCGGGACGCCGATGTTGGAGCGCGCGATGACGCGGCTGAACTCGGTCTGGGCCGGATCGCTCAGCTCTTCGGTGACGAGCACCAGCGCTTGGCGCAAGCTCAGTCCGACGCGCAAACCGCTCGATATCAGGCGCAGCGCCAGCTCCAGCTGCCCGTCGAAGGCCTTGAGCCGTTTCTTCACCTTGCGCTTGATCCAGAACCGGAAGCCCAGCGCCGTCACGGCGAATGCGATCGGGACGAACAGGATCGCGCGCAGCGGATCGGGCCGAATGAAGATGACCGCCGCCAGCCACAGCCCTACGGTGATCGTGCCGACGACCGCGCCGAGGCGTTCGGCCGGGATGCGCAGACCCGCGCGCTCGAGGTCGACCGCGAAGCTCCCGACGAACTTGGCCAGGTAGCGTTCGATGCGGCCCCAGCCCGCGTACACCGCGAAGCCCATCGTTCCGATGACGCCCAGAACGATCGCGAACGGCATCGCGCTTACCACGACGCTACGCGCTCCAGTTCGGACAGGCCGCGAACGTCGTACGTGATGCCGTATTCCTGGAACTTCGTCAGGCACATCGGCTGCACGCCGGTGAAGACGAAGCTGCCGCGAACCTTGTTGTCCTTGTCGATTCCGCGCTGATCGAAGCGCGCGATCTCCTGGGTCGTGACGACGTCGCCTTCGAGCCCGACGACCTCGCAGACGCTGGTCAGCTTGCGCGTACCGTCGCGCATGCGGGTGAGCTGAAGGATCATGTCGACGGCGCCGGCGACCTGCTCGCGGATCGCGCGGACAGGCAGGTCGAAGCCGGCCATGAGGACCAGCGTCTCGAGGCGCGACAGCGCGTCGCGCGGGCTGTTCGCGTGGATGGTCGTCAGCGAGCCGTCGTGGCCGGTGTTCATCGCCTGCAGCATGTCGAGCGCTTCGCCGCCGCGGCACTCGCCGACGATGATGCGATCGGGTCGCATGCGCAGCGCGTTGCGGACGAGGTCTCGAATGCGAATCTCGCCCGCGCCTTGAATGTTCGGCGGGCGCGCTTCGAGCCGTACGACATGGTCTTGGTCGAGCGACAGCTCGGCCGCGTCTTCGATCGTCACGATGCGCTCGTTGACCGGCAAGAAGCTCGAGAGTACGTTCAAGAACGTCGTCTTGCCGGAGCCGGTGCCGCCGGCGACGACGATGTTGAGCCGTGCTTCGACCGCCGCTCGCATGAAGTCGAGCAGCTCAGGCACGGCCGCGCCGAGGTTGATCAGGTCGGCGGCCGTCATGCGGCGCGTGCCGAACCGGCGAATCGTCATCGTCGCCCCGTTGAGCGAGAGCGGCTCGATGATCGCGTTGACGCGCGAGCCGTCGGGCAGGCGCGCGTCGACCATCGGCTGCGCTTCGTCGAGGCGCCGGCCCAGCGGGGCGATGATGCGCTCGATAGTCGCGCGCAGGTGCTTGTCGCTGGTGAACTGCTTGGCGGTGCGCTCGATGCGCCCGGCGCGCTCGACGAAGATGTTGTCGGGGCCGTTGACCATGATTTCGCTGATGTCGGGCTGCCGCAGCAGGTCCTCGAGCGGCCCCAGCCCGATCGCCTCGTCGACGATCTCGAGCTTGAGGCGCGCGGCCTCTTCGGCCGAACCGATCTCACCGTGACCGTGCAGCAGCTCCGAGACGATCTCGCCGACCTGCTGGCGCAGCTCGGCGACCTTCGCCTGCTCGTTGGTCGCGCGCGTCATCTTGGTCGGATCGACGCGCTTGGAGAGCTCGTCGTGAATCTCGGTCTTGAGGGCGTCGAACTTGTGCGTGACGGGTACCGAGACGCGGGTGACGCCGTTCGTCGAGGCGCCGTCCTTGGGCGCGGCGACGATCGGAACGACCTTCTGGTCGGGCGGGCGGCGGGGTCCTAACCGGCGGTCGCCGACCGGTGCTTGGGAGGATGGCGAAAGCTTGAGGTTGTCGGTGTACGGCGACGGCGTCGCGCACAGCTCGGCGAACGCTTCGAGCGCGCGCTCGTAGCGGCGGTCCGCCATCGGCGGGATCTCGACCGCGACCTTCGTTCCGAGCGCGGATTCGACGCGGCCGCGCGGCAGCGCGTTACGGGGATCGCGCTGGACGACGACGACGTCGAGCCGCTCTTTGGCGATCCCGAAGCGCTCGAACTCCAGCTGCGCGACGCGCGCGCTGGTCAAGCCGAGTACCGACGGCTCGACGATCAGCACGAAGCGGCGCCCCATCGTCACGAACGGACGGACGGCGGCGGCGAACGGCTGCGGCGCGTCGACCACGACGATCGACTTGCGGGTGGCCAGGTCCTCGGCCAGGGCGGCCACGTCGGTGGGCTTGATGGTGAAACCGCCGTCGAAGGTGGCGGTCAGCTCGACGATCGTCATGCGACCGTCCTCGATCGAGGCGATGTTGGGCGTCGCGCGCGCGGCGTCGAGCGCGCGCACCTTGTCGAGCAGCACGGCGATCGCGCGGCGCGCGACCAGGTCGCCGTCGATCAGCGCGACGTCGGCGTTCTTCGAGAGCCTGGTGATCGCGTCGACGCAGAGCGTCGTCGCGCCGGCGCCGCCCTTGGCGCCGATGACGATGGCGACGTTGGCGCTCATTGCGAGACGACCTTATCTCCGTTGATCACCTCGACGCCGGAGCGGTGCACGGGCGCCGGAGCCGCGGGACGCGGTGCTGCGGCCGGGGCCGCGGGTGCGGCGGGTGCCGGGGCGGCGGGGGCGGCGCGCGGCGCGACCGGTACGGAGAGATCGATCGGATCGCCGAGCATCGGCTTGCCGCTCTTGTCGTCGCTGGGTGCGCGCAGCGAGAGCCGCAGCGTCGCGTTGAGGTCGACCAGCGTCAGCAGCTTCGCCTGCGAAGGCGATAGGGCGAGCGAGACGGTCTGGCTGGCGTCCGGCGAAGGCGTGGCGCCGTTCACCGTCTCCAGCGTGGTGCCCATCGCGAGCACCGGCACGTCGCGCAGGATCGTCGCCGCGACGGGCTGTTGGCCCTGGCGCGCCGGAGTCACTGCGATGACGTCGACGTGGTCGCCCGGCTGGATCAGCGCGCCGACGCCTTTGACACGGTCGATCGGGATCGCGATCGCGCGCATTCCGCGCGGGACGCGCGTTTCGAGCGTTTGGGCTTGCGCCGCCATGATCTTGGATGAAGTGATCGTGCTGCCGGCCGGCATCGTGATCGCGGAGGTGCGGCCGATCGCCATGTTCGGCGCGTTGAGCGCGTCGGGATCGACGGCGTCGCCGGGGCGCATGGTGACCGTCACCATGTCGCCGGTGATCTGCACGCGCGCCGGGATGTCGCGGGCCGCGATCAGCACGGGCCGGGGTGCGACGACCGCGGTTCGGCTGCGGCCGACCGAGGTCAGATAGTTGAAGGTCAGCAACCCTGTGCCGAGTGCTAGGATCGCTGCGATGATCAGTGTCGTCGAACGACGATCTAGACGCGGACGAGCTGCAACCATGGTGCGATGGTCTCCGAAGCGAGAAGTGTGAGAGCCCCCGCCGTAATGGCGACTGCATAAGGCAATCGCCGTCGGTCGGGGTCAAGTGTGATGCCGCGGGTCAAGTTGCCCGAAGCTGCCGACGCGGCGAGCAGCGAGAGGGACATCGTGAGCCGCCGCGCCCGAGCCAGCTCGATCAGCGCCAGTGCGCCGCCGGCGAGCCCGGTTGCGAGAAAGAAGAGAACGGTGCCCGGCCAGCCTGCGCAGACCGCGCCTGCTGCGAGCAGCTTGACGTCGCCGCCGCCGAACCAGCCGCGTCCGTACGCGACCGAGCCGAGGACCAGCAATACGCCGTAGGCCATTAGCGTGACGAGCAGCGCGGCGATTCCGTGCTGCAGGGATCCGACGATCGCGACGGCGGCAAGGCCGAACGTTAGCACGTTCGGGACTCGCCGCGTCGCGAGGTCGGTGACGGCTGCAATTGCGCATGCGATCACCAGGACCACGGTGAAGAACACGTCGCCAACCGCCGGTGGACGAGCCGCTTAAGCTGCGGTCAGCTCGCTGCCCATGGTGGTGAACAGCGCGGAGACGTTCTTTCCGAGCAGCGTCATGGCGGCGATCGCCGCAACGGCGATCAGGGCGACGACGAGTGAGTACTCGACGAGGGTCGCGCCTTCGTCGTTGCGGAGCATCGAGCGCAGAGTGGTGAACACGGGTGATTCCTTTCGGGTTGGGGTTTGGTGGTGGTGGTGGGTGAACGACCGGAGACTTACGGTCCGGTGATGGTGAACGACCGGAGACTTATCCGTTCGTGAATTGAGTATCGAACGACCAGAACTGGGCCGTAATAGGTCCGCCGAAGTATGCGACGGCGGTCACACAGACCAGCGCCACGAAGGCGACGACCATTGCGTACTCGACGAGGGTCGCACCCTCGTCGTCGCGCAAAAGAGAAACGAGCGATGGCGTCATCGGCGAGCCCCGCAATTACTGCGGGTCCGCATCGAGCGGCGAGTTCAAGATGTTGGGACTCGGACGATCGAGTTGCAGCCGGGCGCTGCCGGGGGTGATCCCGGTCAGCGACGTGACGGTCGCAACGATGGTGCTGCCGCGCGGCGGCCCGGCCGCGATGCCGATGATCACGGAATACGTGCCATCGTCAGCGGTGCGAGCAGTCGTGCGCGAGAGGACGACGACCGGAAGATCCCAGGAGATCTCGCCGGTCAGGGTCACCGTGATCGGAACGTTGGCCGGGCCGCGACCACGGATCGCAACAGCCTCCTTGCCGTTGGCGATCCGGGCCTCCACCGTGAGCGCGCCGCTACCCGACGTCGCCGGTGCCGGCGCCGGTGGTGGCGGTGGAATGACCGGATACGCTTGCGCGATCCGGGCCAATTGCTCGGCGACCGACGCACTCACGACGAGATCGCTCCCGTTGTAGTACGGCGGCACGTCGGCAGCAAAAACCCGATCACCGACGCGATAGAGCGTCTGGCCAGCTCGGAGTTCGATGACGACGCCCGGCTTTGAGAGTTGGACGCCGGCTTCGTCGGCGAGCCACGCGTACGTATACCCGTCCTGCACCGCGATTCGCGCCAGCGGCGTTCCATTCGGTTGAGCCGTGACGGGGGCGGCCGTCATGGCGAAGAGGGCGAGTGCGATTGTGAGGCGTGCTAACGAAGACATACGTTCTCCCAGAGGTGGGCCGGCAGACGCAGTCTAGACCCTCGGTGCCCCGCTGTGAAGGTTGTCACTTGAAAATTAGCGCAATGTGAGCGGAGTGTTGACGCGTTAACGCGGGGGCGGCGTGTCATACTGCGTTCGATGAACGTGCACCGCTCCGCGGCGGCTGCGCTAACCGCAGCCGTCCTCCTTTCCGCCGCCGCAACCTCGGCTCGAGCGCAAGAGCACTTGCTCTCGCTTGGTGTCGGCGCATCGACCTCGGTCTCTGCCCCGGGCATGACCCGCGTGGCCGTCGGCGACGCAAGCATCGCCGGCGTCGTACCGACCGGCGCTCAACTGTTGATCAACGGCAAGGCGCCCGGCAGGACGACCATCACGGTCTGGGCCGCCGGAGGCCGCATGGACTATGAGGTCACCGTTACCGACCCCACGCTCGACGCCGTCGAGCAGGCGATTCGCCAAGCGATCGACATCCCCGGCGTCACCGTCTCGCAGGCGCCGGGCACGATCCTCGTCCGGGGCGCGGTGAGCGACAGCACCCAGCAGCTGCGCGTCGCCGACGTGCTCAACCGCTTCACCGCGTACGCCAAAGACAAGAAGGTCTCGTTCGTCAACGCGGTCACCGTCGCGGATCCGCTGAGCGAGCTTCACGCGTCGCTGTCGCGCGATCCGCTGATGGCGCACGTGCGCGTCGAGACCGACGGCAACGGCAACATCGTCGTCGGCGGCTCGGTTCACGACCGCGCGGACGCGGAAGCCGTACTGGCCCGTGTCCGCAGCCTCGCCGGCCGCAACTTGACGGCCGAGGGCAAGATCATCGACCGGCTCTCGACCGACACGACGACCCAGATCGCGATCAAGGTCAACGTTCTCGAGATCGATCGCACCGGGCTCAAGCAGCTGGGCATCCACCTGCAAGGCGCGACGCCCGATCCGAACAACCCCGGCAGCTATACGATCGGCAACCCCAGCTTCGTCGCGGTCGAAGGCGGCAGTTCAACCGCTCCGGCGCTCAACCTCGAGCCGTTCTTCCGCCTCACCAAGCTCGCGCCGACGCTCGACTTGATCGTGCAGAGCGGTCACGCGCGCATCCTGAGCTCACCCGACCTCGTCACGTCGCCGGGTCAGGAGGCCACGTTCCTGGTCGGCGGCGAGATCCCGTACGCCTTCTCGACCGGTTTGGGCCAGATCAGCATCGTGTTCAAGGAATACGGCGTGAAGCTGAACATGACGCCGACGCTGCTCGGCAACGGCACGGTCGAAACCAAGATCGCGCCCGAAGTCTCCGACCTCGACTTCGCCGACGGCATCACGCTGCAAGGCTTCGTGGTCCCTGCTCTCAAGACGAGCAAGCTCTCCACCGACATCATCACCCACGACGGTGAGAGCGTCGTCATGGGCGGCCTGCTGCGCCGCATCGAGACGCGCAACATCGACAAGATCCCGATCCTCGGCGATCTGCCGATCTTGGGCAAGCTGTTCCGTTCGACGAACTACCAAAAGACGGACACCGACGTGGTGTTCGTGATGACGCCGGACGTCATCGTTCGGTGATGAAGAGGTCTTTGCTGATCGAGATGCTGGTCGCCGACGACGGCGCGACCCTGGTGGAGTACGCCTTGGTTCTGGCGGCGTTCTCCGTCGTGGCCGTGCTGGCGCTGGCGGCCTTCGGCGGCGAGACCACCACCGGTCTGAGCAACGATAGCCAGCTGCTGACGTCGTCGGGAGAGACGCCTCCGTGACCGCACGCCATTTGCGCCGCGGTGCGGCGCTGCCTGAGACGGCGCTCGTCCTCACGCTGATGCTGATGGTCGTGGTAGGCGCGATTCGCGTCTCGGTCGTCGGTTATCAGCAAGTCTCGGCCGACGGTGCGGCCTTTTTCAATGCCCATGAGACCGGCCTCAAGCAGACCTATCCGGGCGCCGCGACGCAGCTCGATCCGACCGCCGCCACCCAGCAAGTGTTTCCGCGCAACGCGACCGGCGACACGACGATCTCGCCCCAGACGTACGCTCCGCCCAGCGTCACGCTGCCCAACTACGGCTTCAATCAGACGGACAACCGCCACGGCGGCGCGTCGCTGATCCAGCCGCTGCAGACGATCTCGACGGTGACCCGCTCCAACCTCGATCCGGTCAGCATCTTCGGCGGCAGCATCATGACCGTCACCGGCATCGGCGTCGAGCCGTCGTTCCAAGAGACCGGCGTGCACGGCAACATCGGCGGCAACAACTTCGGCACTCAGGCCTCGTTCCAGGGTGCCCAAGATTACTTCTCGGAAGGCGAGAACACGCCGCCGTATTTCGGCGGCTTCAACTACATGCAGTTCTGCGGCGTCGCCGACAGCGCGACCAGCTCGTGGAACGCCTGCCCGGTCACCTGGTCGTTCCTCGCGCTCGGCCAAGCCGAGTACCTCGACGTCGACAACTGGGGACGCTCGCCGAACGGGATCGCGCCCGAGAACCAGGCGGTCTTCTGGGAGACCCTCTACCACCAGAACGTCTACGCGGAGATTTCGGCCGCGCTGCCGTCGAGCATCACGACCCCGGGCGGGCCGCCCAGCGCGACGTTGACCCAAGCCCAGACCGTCTTGAACCGCAGCGACTCGACGCAGGAAATCTGGAAAGTCTACTCGTGGGACTCCGACCAGCAGGGCGGTTTCCCGGCGCCCGGTTACGTGCCCGGCACCTATCCGCTTACCCCGGGAGCAAACGCACCGTGAGCCGGCACCAACAGCGTGGTCAAGTCTTACCGGTCTGGGCGATGGGCATCATGGCGATGCTCATCGTCACCATGGCGGTCGTTCGCTATTCCGACATGGTGCGCTGGCAGGTTCGCGCGCAGAACGCGGCCGACGCCGCCGCCCAAGCGATCGTGGCGCTGCAGACGCAGCAGTTCAACGAGATGGAGATGACGCTCTACGCGGCCGACGTCGAGGAGTTCCGCATCAGGAACACGCTGTATGCGCTCGAGCTCACCGCGTACGGGAACGGCGGCTGCCAGATCGACAACTCGTGCGTCTCCCGGTACGCCGCGATGTACACGCAGTACCTCAAGGCGGTCGCGCGCTACAACAACGACGTCATCCTGCTCGACCGCGTCGCCGGCAACATGGACTACACGACGATGAAGAGCGATGCAACGGCGCTGCTCACGGACATGGCCAGCCCGGGGCAGTGCGGCCAGCCGGGCGGCGGTGACTGCGCGTTCGGTTACGCGCTGACCCAGTTCACCGGTCGAACGCCCGTGTACGCCGTCAAGATGGACGCCCGCGGCTTCATCAAGCCGTCGTTGGGCAACAACATGACGGCGGCCGGCACGCTCAACTCCTCGCTCGATCCCGTGCAGGTCGAGGTCGCGGTGTGCGCCGACGTCCCGTCGCCGGTACCGGCGTTCTTCAGCTTCCAGCCCGCGCCGCACCGCGTCATCGCGCGCGCCGCGGCGACCGCCGTCATGATGGAGCAGGACTGGTTCCAGCCCGGCTCGCTGACCAATCCATGGACCCAGAACTACTACCAGCCGACCGAGTTCCCGTCGGGCAGTGCTGAGACCGATGGTACGGGCGACGCCAAAGACTGGTACGACGTCGACTTCGGCGGCAACGGATCGACCGCGAACACGACCACCAACGGCTACACCTTCGGCATCTACGATAACGAGTTCACCGCCTACCTCGGCTGGTGGAACGCGGTGCCGATCCGGCCGCAGACCGGTACGTTGCCCACCAACCAGTTAGGATGCTCTTCGTGACACACGGCCAACGCGGCACCGCGCTGATCGAGACCGCGATCGCGCTGCCGGTCGCCCTGCTCTCACTGTTTGGCCTCGTCTGGGGCATGCAGCTGAGCACGATCAACGAGCGCGTGCAGATCGCGATCCGCTACACCGGGATGCTGGCCACCCAGAGCCAGGCGTTCCACGACTACTCGCTCTACACGCTGTACAACGCGCTGGGCACCGACCCCACCGTTTCGACTTCGCCGTGCAGCGGCATCACGACCGACGTTCTTCAAGGCGGCAGCGACATCGCAGCGCAGACCCTGACGGTTCCGTCGTTCTGGCAGCCCGGCTCGATCATCGTCAACGGAAACTCCGCGACGGCGTGCACGACGCACGTGACGACGCTGAGCAATTCCAACCTGTCGCGGTCCTACGTCTTCCTGGAGACCGACGCGTCGATCGACGCGACGGTCCCGGTCACGTTCGCGGCCTACGTCGCCGACGCCAACGCGTCCCAGCGCTTCTACCGCACGCCCGACCTGACGTCGGTCGTGCGCTGCTTGCCGGCGCAGTTCGCGAACGCGATCGACGTTTCACTCAACCCTTCGCAGGACACCTCGTCGGCGGGCATCACCAGCCCGCTGAGCAGCTCGCTCTCCGCGCCGGTGCTCGCCGCGTCGGAGTGCGACGCCGCGTTCACCACGCCGTCGCCGATGCCGAGCAACACGTACAACCCGAAGTCGCCGCCGCCGACGCAAGCGCCGACCCCCGTGCCGACGCCGACCCCGTCGCCGACGCCGACGCCGACCCCGGTGCCGACGCCGACGCCGAGCCCGTCGCCGACCCCGTCGCCGACGCCGTCGCCGACGCCGCACCCGACCGCGACGCCGACCCCGTCGCCGATCCCGACGGCCACGCCGCACCCGACCGCGACGCCGCACCCGACCGCAACGCCGACGCGGACGCCGACCCCGTCCCCGTCGCCGAGCCCGTCGCCGACGCCGCACCCAACCGCGACGCCGACGGCCACGCCGCACCCGACTGCGACGCCGACCCCGTCGCCGACGCCGACCGCCACGCCGGTTCCGACGGCGACGCCGGTCCCGACGCCGACGCCCAGCCCGACGCCGAAGCCGACGGCTACGCCGACGCCGTCGCCGACGCCGACCGCGACGCCGTCGCCGACACCGACCCCGGTGCCGACGCCGACGCCGACCCCGTCGCCGACGCCCACGCCGCGACCGACCGCAACGCCCACGCCGGCTCCGGGAGGCGGCACGTCCTGACCGCAACGACATCCTCGCGGCGCCCCGAACGGGCGCCCGGCGCCGCGAGGATTCCGGTCTTAGCTCAGCGCCTGCGGTCTACAGGACAGGGTGAGTGGAGAGCGCCAGCGCGACGCAGCACAGCGCGATTTGCGCCAGCAGCATCCAGCATCCCAGCTCGATGATCTTGAAAATGAGATCGGTCCCCATTGCGTACCAACGTACGCCGCACACCGGCTTCGAGCAAGGTTCGAAGGTCCCGCGGTTGTCGGAGACTTTACGTGCAGTCGGCCGCAGTTTCGCACACAACGGCGAGGCGTGGGTACATCAACTACGACCTGTGTTACGCCTCGCTTTGCTGTTCGGTTTGTTGCTCGTTTTGTCGACTGGCTCCGCATCGGCGGCCTTTCCGGCCGGCAGCGGCGTGGGCTTCGGCGACGTCTGGTCGCAGAGCGAGTACCTGCGCGATCCCGGCACGAAGTGGAACCTCGACGACGTGCGCCGGCGCGGCGGGCAGTTTGCGCCGGCAACGGCGCTGGCGCCGTCGGGCGGGCTCGGACTGTTCGAGCCGTCGACGATCTGGTTTCGGCTGACGCCGCGCGCGGCCGAGACCGAACCGTGGTACATCGAGCTCTCGGCGCACGTGAGCCGGGCCGATCTGTTCTACGTGGCGCCGAACGGCTCGGTGCAGCACGCCGCGTTCGACGGCCCGCTGCCGTTCGCGATCGAACCGGTTGCGACGTCGGGACTAGTAGCGCGGCTGCCGCAGGGCGCGCTGCGCGGCGGCAGCATCTACGTGCGCGTCGTCACCCGCATCGATCGCTTCGGAGAGTTCGCGCTGCGGCCCGAGTCGTGGGTGCTGGCCTACAACCGGCCGGCCGAGATCGGCCGGCTGCTGGCCTTCGTCTTCACGATCGGGATCATGCTCGCGCTGGGCTTCCTCAACCTGATCCTGGCGCTGAGCGTCCGCGATCGGACCTTCGCCTGGTACGCGGCCGCGATGATCGCGTTCGCCGCCTACGAGCTGGTCGTGTCGGGCGCCGTGTCACGCATCACGCCGGTCCACCAGCTGTTGCCCTACGATCCGCTGATCTACTTGACGTATCTCGCGTACTTGGGGCTGGTGGTCGGCTTCAGCCGTTCGCTGCTCCACTTGCCGACGGCGGATCCCGGGCTGTGGAAGCTGGTTCGCGTCACCTACGCGGCGGTCTTCTTGTCCGCGACGTTCTACGTCGTGTGTCCGAACGTGCTCGACGCGCTGCACCTGTTGCCTTGGCTCGATCCGCTCGCCAGCGGTGCGTTCCTGGTCGCGATGCTCGCGTCCGGCGTCGCGCTGTGGCGCCGGGTCGGCACCCCGCTCGCGCGCTACTACTGCATCGCTTTCGCCGGCGGCATCGTGGGGATCGTCCTCGACACGTCGGCTCGCAACGGGCTGATCCCCGACAGCTCGTGGGCGACGATCGCCGCCGCGCTGAGCGCGGCGTGGGAAGCGCTGTTCCTGTCGGTCGCGCTCTCGCAGCACATCCGCGGTACGACGATTCGCGCCGAAGAGCTGCAGGGTGAGCGCGACGAGCTCGAGGCGGTCGCGCTTCGCGACAGCCTGAGCGGTCTGTGGAACCGACGCGCGTTCGAGCAGCAGCTCGAGAGCGAATGGTGGCGCGCCGCGCGCAGCCACACCAGCCTGGCGGTGGTGCTCATCGACATCGACCGCTTCAAAGCCTACAACGACACCCACGGCCACTTGCTCGGTGACGAAGTGCTGGCCCGGGTCGCGTCGTCGATCGCGCGCGTCGTGCGCCGCACCTACGACATGGTCGCGCGGTTCGGCGGCGAGGAGTTCGTGATCTTGCTGCCGGGCTGCACGCTGGCCGACGCGCTGGCGGTGGCCGAGTCGGCGCGCGTCGCGGTGCGCGGCGAAGGGATCATGCACCACAGCAGCGAGCACCGCGTCGTCACCGTCAGCGTCGGCGTCGCGGCGACCGTTCCCGAGCTCGGCACGCTGCCCGCGTCGCTGGTCGACTCCGCCGATCAGGCGCTCTACGAAGCCAAGGGCGAAGGCCGCGACCGCACCTCCGTCGCCCACGCCGCCGCCGCACAAGCCTGACCACGTTCGCGCACGCTGCGCGAACACGCCTACGTGCGTAAGATGCGCACGACTTGGGCGAACGACGGGGGACGTCCGTACAGGAGCAGCCCGACGCGGTACACCTTGCCGGCCAGCCACGCGAACGCGACGGCAGCGGCGAGATTGACCGCGAGCGAGAGCGCGATCTGCCAGGCCGGCACGTTGGTGACGGCGATGCGGGTGAACATCACGAACGGCGCGAGCAGCGGAACCTGCGAGAAGATCGCCACCGCCGGCGAGT
>Ga0302326_10007602_pt1 | contig 24047 bp, 24 predicted proteins | sample Palsa_T0_3_FD_202264 | JGI IMG/M metagenome (GOLD analysis project Ga0302326, IMG submission 202264) | Peat permafrost microbial communities from Stordalen Mire near Abisko, Sweden - Palsa_T0_3 | ecosystem: Environmental > Terrestrial > Soil > Palsa > Peat permafrost | place: Sweden: Abisko... | reverse complement strand
CACCGTCGGCGCCGCATCGCGCAAGCTATTCTTGTCCTCACCGCCGTTCAGGATGGCCTTCGAGCCCGTTGCAAAATGGTCACGAACTCTGTCATCAAACGAGTGGGCGGCACCAATGGCGATCAGTGCGCCGCCGAAATACAGCCAATCCTCCTCGCCCCACCTCATGGGCGATGTGAAATAGAGCTTCGTATCTTGGAGCGTGGTGTCAATCAGAGAGTCCGCGGAATGACCGACGATGGGGAAGATGCCGATGACCGCCCATACCAATAGCGCAAATTTCATTCTCATCGTCTTGTGGGTAAAGTGCCGCGAGGCCGCAAACAAAAAAGAGTTCATTCGTTATTGGAGCTCCCAAGGACACTTTGCACTACTTCGCACTTAAAAGTATCGTCGATTTCGCAATTTGCTGCGAGCAAAGACTTGTGTTTGGCATCTGATATATTATACTTTGCGATGCAAAGTGCCAGTGTGCGATAACCGTGCATTGTGAGTGTTTGTCGCGGAACAGCGCCTGACACGGGCCCATCCAATTGAGTGAATCGATCCCACCAAGTGTTGGAAGCACCGAATGGCCGCACAAGCCGAGCGCTCGTTGCACTTTTTGTCCCGCACGTGTTCCCGGGAAAGGATGCTCGCCGCTCTATTCGGATGCATCGCGCTGCTCGCTGTTGCGGTCGGAGTGCTGGGTCTGCGCGGCGCTTCCTCGCTCAGACACATGCTCGATTCCTGGGTCAATATCCACGTGCTGTTTGGATTGCTGCTCTGCGGGTTGGTGTCTGTTCGCTGCGGGTGGTGCGTCATTCACTCGCCTCGCATGTTGCCCACGGACATTCGCCAATTATCCCGTCACCTCTCACGCGTCGTTTACTTGTCAATCTACCTGGTCATAGGCGTGAGAGAAATAATTGGTATCCTCAACAGGGTTTGGCACGGCGGCGTGGGGGATTTCAATTTGTTTGACGAGCGGTTTCGCGGTCCCGATCATGTGGGTTGGAACCCCAAAGATGATTTCCAATTGTTTTTCGCCGCGGGTCTTTTTGCGCTCATCTTCGTTCGTGCCTTGGCATACAAATTGTGGTTGCGTTCGCGGGAGCGCGCTGCCGTTAAGTAAATGGTTTCGAGGCGCGTGCGGTCACTCCAAGAGCCAATACCGGACGCCTTGTTCGTCTAGATATGCTTGTGCGCCAGCGCCCTGCAACATGGCGACCGTCGATAGCAATCCTGCCCGATGACGGCGCCCTCGGGAAGGCGATCCGATCCATCGAATGTCCACGCGCGGCGCAGCACGCCGGAGGTGATGTCGAAAAGACCTTCGCTCAGATCAAAGCACTGGCTCGCAAAATCAATCAGCGAAGCCGTCTCCGGGTCCACTTCGATGGCCGCGCCGCGATTTTCATGGATCCAGGCGGTGACACTGTCGTCGCGGTAGCGGCTGTACTTCTTCTCGATACGCCAAGCTTCCTGCGCCGCGATCGTGCCGATTGCCAGCGCCGAGTGCTCACTCATCAAAGGGAGTAGAACTTCGCAGGGGCTCGCCATTGCGGCAAACTTGACCGCCAGGAGATTCTCGCCCCGAGGCTCAACGATCAACAACGCGACCACGTGAGTTCGTGAGGTCAAGCGACGGGACGGCTTGTACCGGTGCAAATACAGCCAGGCAAATGCTCATGAGAATAAGTTTCACAAACCGCACCTAATGAATTGCTCGCGCGCATGACTCATACGGATTCCGACAGGACTTGCGTCAAAGCTACAACTGCCGCGACTTTGTATCGAAAAGTGAATCGGTGTCAAGCGGGATTGATTGCATTCAGCGTGGCCGCTGCCGCATTTCCAGGAAACCATTGGTGTGGCCGCAGGGGCACCGCCGCCGGCTGCCGTCCGCATCCGAGCGGGCAGCGCGAATAGGTGGTCGCGAGTATTGCTATCGCTAGACCGACTGCTTGCCGGAAAAAAAATTCAGCAGGCTCTGGGGCGCGTTATCGCCGAAACACACCTCGAGGATCCGGTTCGCCTCTGCGGCTTCGGACGCGCTGCGGGGAAAGAGAGCCTCTTCGTATGCGAGGAGCGCTGCTTCGACGTCGCCAGGGTCTGCGGCAATGGCCTTGCCGAGTTCCGCGCCGTCGTACATAGCGAGGTTGGCTCCTTCGCCCGACGGCGCCATCAGATGCGCCGCATCGCCCAGCAGTGTCACACCAGGTACGCGGTCCCATCTGTGCTCGACCGGGAGCCCATAGATAGGGCGAACTATCGGGTCCGTCTCACCGTCGGTGATGAGCGCTGTTAGCTGCGGTGCCCAGTCGTCGAATTCTTGGGCGATGCAGGCCAAGGCAGTCGCTGGGTCCGAGAAGTCAATGTTGCCAATCCAGTCCTCCGTTTTTTTCAACGCCGCGTACGTGTGCAGCACGCCGTTGGGCTCCCGGTGCGCCTGTATGCCTTTTCCTGGCGTCAGCGCAAACAGGGAGCCACCGCCAACCGCTTCGGCGCTCGCCTCGTGATCAGTGTCGCTGTCAAACAGGTAGGTCTCGATGTACGTGATGCCGACATACGCCGGTTTCGCCCTGGAAAGAAGAGGTCGAATTCTTGACCAAGCGCCGTCCGCGCCCACGAGGAGGTCGCTCGTCACGGTTGAGCCATCAGCAAAGGTCAGGACGTGCCGTCCACCGCCGAGAGGAGATACCGTCGTGAGCTTGTGTCCCCAGCGGACTGTGCCCGCAGGAAGTGATTCAAGCAAAATCCGACGCAGTTCTCCCCGAGCTACTTCAGGTCGGCCGCCCGTGCCGTCGTCGGGATCATCGAGCAGGACGTTGCCGTGCTTGTCCAGTACGCGTGTTTCTTGACCGCCGGCGTGGATGATCTCGAGGAACTTCTCGAACAGTCGCGCTGCCTTGAGTGCGAGCTGCCCGTTGTTTTCGTGGATATCGAGCATGCCGCCCTGCGCTCGCGCATGCGCCGAGGCTTCTGCTTCGTAGACCGTCGCTCGAATACCGTGGACGTGGAGGACGCGTGCAAGTGTGAGACCGCCGAGTCCGGCACCGACGATCGCGACTGGAGTTTTCATCGTGTGACTACATCGTATGTCGGATGATTTGGAACGTTATTCCATTATATTGGAACGGCGTTCCATTTATGTCAAGATCGCGCATGGCCAAAAAAGCACATAGGAGCCAACGACGGGAAGAGTCGCTCTCACGAGACCGCATCATTGAAGCGTCGATCGAGCTATTGGACAGCAGCGGAGAGGGCGGTCTGACCTTCCGGGCGTTGTCCGAACGACTTGCCACCGGGCCCGGTGCTATTTACTGGCACATCGCCGATAAGAGCGACCTGCTGGCCGCCGCATGCGATGCCGTCGTCGCGCGCACGATGAACGAGACCGTCGTTACGACACCGGAGACGACGATTCGCGCCGTCGCGCTGGGCTTGTTCGACGTGATCGACGAGCATCCATGGGTGGGCTCGGCACTCACCAGCTCCCCGGGGTTGTCGCCCATCGTGCGCATCCTGGAACGCATAGGCCAGCAGATTAGCGCTCTTGGCGTGCCGGAGGATCAACAGTGGGCGTCGGTGGGCACCTTGATGGCTTACATCCTTGGCGTCAGCAGGCAAAACGCGGCCAACAGGCAGCTCGCCCGGACACGGAGCCTCGATCGATCCGACTTCCTGGAGGCGGTGTCGGCCGCATGGTCGCAGCTCGATCCGGAGGAGTATCCATTCGCACGCAGCGTAGCCCGACAGGTACGCGATCACGATGACCGGATAGATTTTCTGGCAGGAATCGACCTGATCTTGAGCGGTATCAAGTCACCGCGCGGTCGCTGATCAATGGCGATGTCCGTTCGCAGTGGAGAGCAGTCCTTGTGAACCGGTCAACATCACCGTGCCGCGGTACTAGCTCTTCCGCGGCCTCAAGGCCACGAAGGCCACCAACGCGGCTCCAAACCCGGAAGCTGCACCGACGCCAAGCGCCCAACGGGGACCGAGATGTGCGGCTACCCAGCCCACCATGGGTGCTCCGATCGGCGTACCCCCGAGTGCGATACCGAGACGAAGCGCCATCACTCGTCCGCGCATGGCGGGCTCGGTCGAAAGCTGCATCAGACTGTTGGTCGTATTGGTGAACGTCAATGCAGCAATCCCGATGACGACGAGGGCGGCGGCAAACCACCAATACCCCGGAGCGATGGCGGCCAGTGCGCAACCGAGCCCGAAAACCGCGGCGCTGAGCAGCAACGATCTGAATTGGGGTCTATCGCGGCGTGCACCGAGCAAAGCACCCGACATGGTTCCAAGGGCCATGATCGACGCCAGCAACCCATATCCACGCGCATCCGCGTGAAAGACTCCGACCGCCATGGTCGAGAGGAAGATGGGAAAGTTCAACCCGAATGTCCCAATCAGAAACAGCATGAAGAGGGTTGCCCTGAGATCCGGATGCGACCAGGCGTAGCGGAAGCCTTTGGTGAAGCCGCCTTTGGCGCGCTGCGCCCGCGGGTGGGGATGCAGTTCGCGGACACGGAGCAGGCTGAGCGAGAGCAACACCGCAAAGAATGATGCGCCGTTGATCAGAAAGGCCCAGCCGGTGCCGATTGTTGCTATGAGGATGCCGGAGACCGCGGGCCCGACCATTCGCCCGGCGTTGAATGATGTCGAGTTGAGTGCAACCGCGTTTGACAGGTCCGCATCATCGACGAGCTCGCCGACGAAGGTCTGGCGCACGGGCGCATCGAACGCCGCCGCGCAACCGAACAAAAAAGCCAACACGTAGACATGCCAAAGTTGCACGAGGCCGGCGACGGTGAGGACGCCCAGCACCAAGGCAAGAATGCCCATTGTCGCTTGGGTCACGAGCAGGAGTTTGCGCTGATTGACATGGTCCGCCGCGAAGCCGGTCCACGGTAGCAGGAGGAGCTGCGGTCCGTATTGGAGCGACATGACGATCCCCACGGCGGATGCGTCGTGCCGTGTGAGTTGTGTGAATACGAGCCAGTCCTGCGCCGTACGCTGCATCCACGTCCCAACGTTGGAGACCAGCGCGCCGGCTGCCCACACCCGATAGTTGAAGATTCGCAGCGAGCGGAAGACGGCCGCCAGCGAAGAGCTCATTCCTCTGCAAGTCGTTTGAGTAATTCGACGGCCGCGGCGACCTGCGCCAGCTCCTGAGGCGAAAGCTGTGCCTGCAGAACGCGCGACAGCCAATCCTGTCGCGCCGAGCGGTCCTCACGAATTTTCTTTCGATAGGTCTCGGTCAGCGACAGCAGGGATTGCCGTTTGTCAGTCGGGTCCGGAGCCGCGGTGACGAGGCCGGCTGCCTCGAGCATCGCAACGACCGAACTCATCGACTGTGGGCGCATCCCTTCTGCTCGCGCGAGACCCGACACCGTTGCGGGGCCGCCTTTCTCGAGGCGAAGCAACGTGCCTACCTGCGATGGAGTTAGATCCCAGGAGTTCGTTTGCTCCCGCAAGCGTCGCCTCAGCTTGCCGATCACACCTCGGATCTCTGCGGCCAAGGCGGCAGCGTCAACACTTTGAGGGTCCTGCGAGCGGTTCTCCATGCTTACCAAGGTAGCACATAGGAAGTTAATCTGTACAGTTTACATTCATATGTTGATGGGCGAGGCCACCATGATTCGAGCGCGAATGAAATTGTCTTTTTCCGATGTTATGTTATTACTTGCATATGTACCTCAAACGACGTGATGTGCTTCGTGCAGCCCTAACGGTCGGCGCCGTGACGGGCGCCCTTGGTATGGAGGCGATGCCCACGGGCGGCTCCAAGAAGGACGATCGAGGCAAGAGGCGATCCCAGTACCAACCCGACTCACTCGAAGTGCAAACGTTTTACCGAGTCAACAGATACCCCATGAAGTAGGCCCGTGTTAATCAGGAAATCCGGCCAGCCGCGTTCGAGCAATGTGCCTACGGGTGAAGCATCGCGGTCACCCGGGATGGATCGGCGCTCCTTTCTCAGCCACTCCGGACTTGTCGCCGGCTCTCTCGCCGGCATCGGTGTGTTGCAGTTCGGAAGTGTTCGACAAGTTCAAGCGGGTGAGCCGCCACCCGAAGGCGCGAAGGTCACGCGCCGCAAGAATATCTGCACACATTGTTCCGTCGGTTGTTCGGTCATTGGCGAAGTCACGAATGGAGTCTGGACCGGCCAGGAGCCGGACTATGACAGCCCGATCAATCGGGGTTCGCATTGCTGCAAAGGTGCCGCGGTCCGCGACGATGTGACCGGAGATCGGCGCCTGCGGTACCCGATGAAGCTGGTTGATGGGCAATGGATGCGGCTCTCATGGGATCAAGCGATCGACGAAATCGGCGAGAAGCTCCTGGAGATCCGTCAAAAATCGGGGCCTGAATCCGTCTACTGGCTGGGTTCCGCGAAGTTCACCAATGAAGCGGCTTACCTGAATCGAAAACTCGCCGCGTTTTGGGGGACCAACAACTCCGATCATCAGGCACGAATCTGCCATTCAACGACTGTCACCGGCGTCGCCAATACCTGGGGTTATGGCGCGATGACCAATAGCTACAACGACATTCGCAATGCCAAGACCATTCTCGTCATGGGAGGAAATCCCGCTGAAGCGCATCCTGTATCTCTGCAGCACATTCTAGAGGGCAAGGAGCTCAACCGCGCCACCATGTTCGTGGTCGATCCCCGCATGACCCGCACCGCCGCGCACGCGACGGAATATGTGCGTGTGCGTCCCGGCACTCACATCGCCACCATTTACGGCATGCTCTGGCACATCTTTCAAAACGGTTGGGAAGACAAAGAGTTCATTCAGCAGCGCGTGTATGGATTGGACGACGTCAAGGCGGAGATCGCCAAATGGACACCCGCCGAGGTCGAGCGGGTGACCGGCCTGCCCGAAGCACAGGTAAGACATGTCGCGGAGACTTTTGCAAAACAGCGTCCCGCGACGTTGATCTGGGCGATGGGTCAGACGCAGTTCACCACCGGAACCGCGAATGTCCGGGCAAGCTGCATCCTGCTGTTGGCCACCGGCAATGTGGGGTTGGCGGGCGGCGGTGCCAACATATTCCGCGGCCACACCAACGTTCAGGGCGCGACCGATTGCGGTCTCGATGTCACGAGTCTGCCCTTGTACTACGGACTTACCGAGGACGCATGGAGGCATTGGTGCAGAGTCTGGGAGGTTGACTACGACTGGATGCTTTCGCGTTTTGTCGACAAGACATTCATGCAAAGCCCCGGCATCCCGAGCACGCGCTGGTTCGACGCCACTCTGCTGCCCAAGGAACAAATCGCGCAACCGGAGCCGCTCAAGGCCATGTTCGTCATGGGTCACGGAGCCAATACGATCACGCGTATGCCGGAATCGGTGAAGGGCATCGAGAAGCTCGAACTGCTGGTGGTCTGCGACCCTTATCCAACCACATGGTCTGTGCTCTCCGGTCGCAGGAACGGCACCTATCTCTTACCCGCCTGCACCAGTTTCGAAATGGACGGCTCGCGCACCGCCTCCAACCGCTCCCTGCAATGGGGCGAAAAAATCGTCGATCCCGTGTTTGAGTCGAAAAACGATTACGACGTGATGTACATGCTGGCCGGCAAGCTCGGATTCGCCGACAAGATGTTCAAAAACATTCAGACAACCAATGGCGCGGTGTCGGCGGAAGACATTTTGCGTGAGATAAACCGGGGCGGCTGGTCCACAGGGTACTGCGGTCAGTCTCCCGAGCGTCTCAAGGCGCATATGCGCAACCAGTCGAAGTTCGATCTGGTGACCATGCGGGCGCCTAAGGACGATCCAGAAGTCGGTGGTGATTATTACGGATTGCCGTGGCCGTGCTGGGGCACGCCGCAGTTCAGGCATCCGGGCACGCCGTTGCTCTACAACACCAGCCTGCCTGTCAAAGAGGGCGGCGGCACCTTTCGTGCACGGTTTGGGGTGGAGCGGGTGGTTAAACGCAAGGTCACGGAGAACGGCCAAGAGATCGAAAAGGAAGTTCACGAGAACCTTCTCGCCGAGGGGTCGTATTCCGTAGGCTCCGAAATCAAGGACGGCTACCCGGAGTTCACGCTGGGTGTACTCAAGAAGCTCGGTTGGGATAGGGACCTTACACCCCAGGAAATGGCCATCATCAAAAAGGTCAGCCCGGACAAACCCGAAAGCGTGTCGTGGGCCACGGATCTTTCCGGGGGGATTCAGCGCGTCGCCATCGAACATGGTTGCAGTCCCTATGGCAATGGCAAGGCGCGTGCCGTGGCCTGGAATTTGCCGGACCCAATACCCGTACATCGCGAGCCGATTTATACGGCGCGACCTGACCTCGTGGCGCAATATCCGACGCTGCCCGATGCCAAACAGTTCCGCGTCCCCAATCGTGGTTTCAGCGTGCAAAAGGCGGCTGTAGACAATCGTGTGGTGAAGGACTTCCCGCTGATCTTGAGTTCCGGCCGGCTGGTCGAATACGAAGGCGGCGGCGAAGAAACGCGCTCGAACAAGTGGCTCGCGGAATTGAAGCAAGACATGTACGTCGAAATCAACACCGCCGATGCGCAGGAGCGTGGCATCAGGAACGGCGCTTGGGTCTGGGTCACTGGTCCGGAGAACAATTCCAAGGCGCGGGTCAAAGCCTTGGTGACCGAGCGTGTCGGCAAAGGCGTTGCCTGGATGCCGTTTCATTTCGCGGGTTGGTTCGAGGGTGTGGATCAACGTAGCAAATATCCCGCCGGCACCGATCCCATTGTCTTGGGAGAGAGCGTCAACACAATTACCACTTATGGTTTCGATCCGGCTACGGGCATGCAAGAGCCCAAGGCCACGCTGTGTCAAATCCGGGCGGCGTGAGGAGAGTCCATGGCGCGCTTGAAATTCTTGTGTGACGCCGATCGCTGCATCGACTGCAACGCCTGCGTGACCGCATGTAAGAATGAGAACGAGGTGCCTTGGGGGATCAATCGACGCCGCGTGGTAACCATCAACGATGGCAAGCCGGGCGAGCGCTCGGTATCCATGGCGTGCATGCACTGTACCGATGCACCGTGCGCCGCGGTTTGCCCGGTGAGCTGCATTTTCTCGACGGACGATGGGGTGGTTTTGCATTCAAAGGACTTGTGCATCGGTTGCGGCTACTGCTTCTACGCCTGCCCATTCGGCGCGCCGCAATATCCCAAGATCGGCAATTTCGGGTCGCGCGGCAAAATGGACAAGTGCACGTACTGTGCGGGTGGCGGTGGCAACGAAGTATCGGGGAGCGTGGCTGAATTCAAAAAGTACGGGTCGAATCGGCTGGCACAGGGGAAGCTTCCGCTATGCGCCGAGATGTGCTCGACGAAGTCGTTGCTGGCGGGCGACGGCGAAATCATCGCCCAGATCTACAAGGAGCGGGTACTCACGCGTGGTTATGGCTCGGGAGCCTGGGGTTGGATGACGGCATATCACGAAGGTATTGCGACGTGAATGGCCTCAAATTCATGCGCGCCAAGGGCGCCCTCGCCATGCTGCTCGCCTTCATCGCGCTGACGTGCACGCCGCCGGCGATGGCAGAGGAGCACGCTCCGGACGGTGCCCCGAAACCCGACGCGAGCGCCGTGCACGAAGCGACACTGTTACAGCAGGCGCCGCGTATCGAAGGACGGATCGATATCCCGGATACGCGCGCGTCGGTACTCATGCAACCGGCGGGCCGGCGGTGGGACTATTTTCACGAGTTCACGCTACATCGGATGGGTGCGATCATCATTCTTGGCATGATCGCGCTCCTCGCCGCGGCCTATATTATTGTCGGCCGAATCCGCATCTCTGCCGGCCGCTCGGGGAAGAAAATCCAGCGCTTTACGCTGTTCGAGCGGTTCTCGCATTGGTTGACCGCCGTATCGTTCGTGATCCTCGGACTGACCGGGCTCAACATCACGTTCGGTAAGATTTTGTTGCGCCCGCTGATGGGTGCGGAGGCATTCAGCAACTTGGCGCAATGGGCCAAGTACGTCCATAATTTCGTGAGCTTCGCCTTTGTGCTGGGCTTGATACTGATCGTCTCGCTTTGGCTCAAGGACAACATCCCGCGTGCGGTGGATATCGATTGGATTCGGCAGGGTGGGGGATTCATCAAATCCAAGCACGCTCCCGCCGGGCGCTTCAATGCCGGCGAGAAGGCGGTCTTCTGGTGCGCGTTGGGGGCGGGCGCCGCCGTGAGCATTTCAGGATTCTTGCTGCTCTTCCCGTTCTACGTCACCAACATCGCCGGCATGCAGGCTGCGCAAGTCATTCATGCCATCATCGCCATACTCTTCGTCGCGCTGATCATTGCGCACATCTACATCGGTACCCTCGGCATGGAGGGTGCGTTCGAAGCCATGGGCACGGGCGAGGTGGACTTGAATTGGGCGAAAGAGCACCACGATCAATGGCTGACGGAAAGGCTCGCCAAGCAAGGTGTGAGACAGCCCTAAGAGTCATCCTTCGGCCCCGGTGCTCCTTGCTCCCGCAGATAGTCATCCGTGGTGCGTAGCGCGGCGCGCGGCGGCCCATAAGGATCGATGTCTTGTTCCGAAACGGCCGCCACGCGGCATTCGTCACACATCTTGATGAGTTCGAGGCGTTGACTCGCGTCCTTGTACATCCAGTGCTTCTCGGCGAGTTTGGCAGTGACGCGCTCGATGATGCTTCTGACGCCGAAGGGCTTGCCGCAGCGGACGCAGCAAAAAGGCTGTTCCGACTTGAGAATCCGCGCAGATGCACTCGAGGAACGAAAGTCCATCTGCGGCGTGAGCCGAATGACCTTCTCCGGGCAGGTCGCTTGGCACAGGCCGCACTGAATGCAGGCATCCTCGGTGAACCGCAGCATGGGCTGCTCGTTGTTGTCCTGCAGGGCCCCGGTGGGGCAGGCCGAAACGCACGACAGGCACAGGGTGCAGCCCTCGGTATCGACGTCAACTGATCCAAAGGGAGCACCGTCGGGCAACGCGACGATGTCCACCGGCATGGGTGCGGCGCGATGCAGTTGACGCAGTAGCTGCCGGCGCATCGCGGGTTTGTCCGCCCCCAAGGGCAAAAAGCTGGAAGGACGAGCAGCCGGCAATTCGGGGATGCCGCGCAGCGATACGCTGAGCTCATCCGGGTCATCGGTCTCGATGGTGGCGATGCGCGCGCCGGCAAAACCCAGGCCGCGGAGCAGCGACTCGGTCAGTGCGATGGTGGCGTGCAAGCCGCTCAAGTCGTGACGGGGTCGTGCGCGAATCAACAGTCGCACTGCCGCGGCGCCATATAAAAACGCCGCGACCAGGGTCTCGAGCCCGACCTGCGTCACTTCATTGACCGCCAGCAGCACGCTGTTCGGCGGCAGTTCGGCGCGTCCTTGCAGCATTTGCACGAGGGGGGTCCCGTGCCGTTCATCGTGTATCACCACGGTCGTGCTCTTGTCGTCCGGCGCAGTCGCCAGCAGCCGCGCCCGCAGATCGCGCATGAGCCCATCCGCAGCAGGCAAGGTATACGCGGCCGCATCCGTCGGGCACGCTGCGGCGCATTGTCCGCAACCGGCGCAAATGTAGGGGTCGATGTGGACATGATCGCCCGCCGGGGCAATCGCGCCGGCAGGACAGAGATCCAGACAGCGGGTGCAGCCAGTGATGCGCGAGCGAGAGTGTGCACAGCGGCTGCCGGTAAAGTTGATGTAGCGAGGCTTCTCGAAGGTGCCGATCAATTCCCGCGCTTGCGATACGGCCGCCAACCAGCCGTCCCGGTTGCGCGGATCAGCGCGCAAGTATCCGTCGCGCAAATCTGGCGCTGGGAAAAGCGGTGCACCGCCTGAGAGATCGAGGATAATGTCGCAACGAGAGACGGCGTCGTCATGGGCGCTTTCGAATGCGATCAACCCATCGATGGATACGGCAGGCGCCGCGTAAGAATCGACAATGAGTTCGAAGGCGCTAAAATGACCTTTGGCCGCGCGGATCAGCCCGCGTCCAACAGGAAACTCAAGGGTCTGGGTGTGCACCGGATCGGCGTCGGCACGCATGAGTACGCTGACGTCGAGAAAGGGCTCCAACAATCGTCCGGCTTCTATGGCCGCGGCATCGCAGCCATAGATCAATACGACGCCGTTGCTCGAGAGTAGAAGCTCAGGCGGTCCCCTTTTCGAAGCGGAATCATCGGGCATAGATGCTCAGGTGGCAACACTTGGAGCTATTATAGGTATGTTGTGAAGCTCCTGAAGACTGTTCGCGCCGATACTTCCGATACTTTCGTGTTCGGGCATGCCGCCGAACCCGGTGAATGGGCGGTGTCGGGGGCATTTGCGTTCGCGCAGGTGCAGCCGGCCGCCCTGGAAGGCAAGGCGCGCGCCGAATTTCGCGCTGGATTTTTGGGATTGAGTTCGCTGGGCCGCTCGACTCTGGTTCAGGTGGTGGAGGTCGACGACGCCGAGCGTACCGCGGCCACGGAGTTGTTGGCACAACGGCTCGTCGATCGCTTCGGTGCGCCCGATCTGGCAACTGCCCGTGCCGCGGCGTTGGAGGAGATGGCATTTGCTGCGGAGCTTGCCCAGCAGCCAGTGGGCATGCTGATTGCCGTCTCGCGCCGTCACGAGGACGAGGGTTTGCGCGAAGCATTTCGGGCCCTCACGCCGCGCACCACCACAGGTCCCATCCGGGTGTCTGCCTTGCAAACCCCGGGAGTCGGCGATGAGCCGTGATTTCTGGCTGTCCTGCGGCCACCACCTATTGGATCGCGATCCGCGCGGCAGACTATCGATCACCGACGATTTCTTAAGGGTTTACTTTGCGAGGCCCGAGTTGCTGCCGCCCGAGGATGCGTGCGTCGCAGAGTTGCAGCTGCGGCGCTGCCTGTTGGCCGAGCCCCGGGAATCCATTTCGCCTGCCCGGATCGACGCCATTGTTGATATCGATGCGCGCGATAACTGGCAACTCGTGCTTCAATGGCGGGATCATCTGCTGCGCCACGCGACACTCGAGGATGCGTACATCGACATCGCCCGGCATGGCCACAGATTTCCTCATCTTTTCATCAATCAACTCGTGCAGGTCATCCTGCGTAATCTCTTGGATGAATGCGATGATGTCTCCGTGCTGCGCGCCGCGGAACTTTTCTTTCGCAGTCAACAATTGGTCTCCCTCAATGGGTGCTTGATCAGCGCCGATGGGGAGACCTACGCCGAACTCGGATCGCACCGGGCGTCACCGCTCAACACGCTGCTTGGCCTGTGGAGCGGAGTGGAGATGGATGTCCTCAACGAGAGCAACGCCGACAGCTACTGGGAACGTAGCGATCGCTTTGACCTGTGTCTGGATTTGAGTGCGGGACGGCGCGGGTTGGCTGCGCTCGGCGAAGTCATCGTCCGGTGGGTCCGGCATTTGTTGGGTCTCGAGGTGACCGTGCTGCCGCTGGCGGAAGTACGTGACGTGGAGCTCACCTGGTATGTGGGGCTCGATGCCGAGGCCACCCGTCTGGGCGATGCTCTTTGGGCGGGTAAAACGCTCGACGAGCATGCCAAGCGCCGTTTGGTCGGCCTTTATCAGCTGAATTTCGTGAGACTTTCGGACCAGGTTGAGAAACCGGAAGCGGCTTCCATTTATCTGATGCTGGCAATGTCCGATCAGATGACCTTGTTCTTGAAGCCTCAAAACTTATTGGCCGGATTGCCGTTGGGCCAATTGGAGACGGTGCAATGAGTTATGCGCTGGAGCAAATCTCCGTGGGGGTGGCGGTGGAGCGGCGCCGCCCGAAGAGTCCCTGGTCGACGGAGGAGCTGTGGCGACCGGTCTCGGTGTTCGTCGGCCGGCCCTCGGCGCAGGCCTGGACGGTAATCGACTCGAGTGCGGAAGTCACGACGTTCTACGCCGGCGAGGCTCGGATCGAGCTGTTTAGAACCGAGACGGTCAACTATCTGAGTAATTTGGCGATGCGTCCGCCATTACTGTGGATTATGCTGCGCTCGATCCCGCGCGAACCCGGAATGGAGCTGCAGGGTGTTACCGCGGATCCGGCCGAGGGCGAGGCGCTCACCGGCAGTGGCACCGATATCGTCGAGACGGTGCCAATGCCGGCATCCATCAGGGAGCGCCTGCGAGCCTTCATCGCCGAGCACCACATCGACAGGCCAATGTACAAACGGCAGCGTGACCGGGCGGAACGCTCATGAGCGATGGCGACTCATTTCTCGCGCGTTGGTTGAGGCTCAAGCAACAAGCCGGGGCAGGGGCAACCTGCGCCGGACCGTTGGACCTGGCGAGGCTGCCGCCGATCGAATCTCTAACCAGTGAAAGCGATCTGAGCGTGTTCTTGCAACCGGGCGTACCAGCGGACCTGTTATGTGCCGCCTTGCGCGGCGCCTGGCGGCTAGACCCCAAGATCCGCGACTTTATCGGCATTGCCGAGTCGCAGTGGGATTTCAACGATCCCAATGCGATGCCAGGGTTCGGTCCGCTCGGGGTGCTGGACCAGGAGTCGCCCGTCGTGAGGCGCAGCGCGCCGATGGCGGCCAGTGCCGAGGAGCCGCCGGTAGAGGCCCCGCAAACTCTCAATCCACAACGCGACGGGCAACTCGACCCCGTATGGCTTGGCGGCGCACCGTCCCGGCAAGGCGCGGAACCTGGCAGCGCGGGGGGCCACGAGCCGCAGGCCACTGCAGCGGCGAGAGCCGCCCGGGAGCCCGGAGTTCCTCGCCGCCACGGCAGCGCGTTGCCGAGGCCGTCCTGATGTCTGGCGAGCCGTCTCCTACCATGGATGAGATCGATCTTGCACGCTCACGCGAGTATTCGCTGTTATCGGTACTATTGCTGCGCAGCCCGGACGCGCACCTGTTGGGACAACTGGCGGCGCTCGTGGGCGATGCAAGTCCGATTGGCACCGCACACGCGGCCGTTGCGCAGGCTGCGCGCCGATTGGATGCACAGCAGGTGGGACGCGAGTATTTCAATCTGTTCGTCGGGGTGGGCCGCGGCGAGTTGCTGCCGTACGCATCTTTCTATCTCACCGGATCATTGAATGGCAGGCCGCTGGCATTGTTGCGGCAGACACTGCAGCGTCTTGGCATCGAACGCGTTGCATGCCTCACGGAACCCGAGGATCATGCGGGTGTATTGTGTGAAGTCATGGCTGCGCTCACGGGCGGGTCCATTGCCGCGCCAGCGCATGCGGGTCAGGACTTTTTCGTTGAGCACTTGGCGCCGTGGATGCCCCGGTTGTTCCACGATATGGAGCGAGCCGGATTCGCGGACTTCTATGCGAGCGTCGGCGCGCTTGGCCGACGTTTCATGGAAATAGAAATCGAGTCGTTAGCGCTGCCGGCGTAGGCGATAAAGAGCGGTGGTACTTTAACGGATCAAGTGGAGTTTTCATGCGTCCTTTCCTTGCAGCCTGTGTTGCCATTCTGTTCATCGCCCTTGGTGCCATGATCATTCTCGATCAGGCGGTCCAAGAGCCTGTCTCCAAGGCTTTTGCCACCACGGGAGCCAGAATATAGCGCTTCGAAAGCGCCGCTCGATGGCGGCCGTAGGGCTTCTGTTTTTGCACGCATCGCGTGTTCAAGCGGCTGATGAGTCCGACACTCCCTCGCCACCCACGGAGGAGCGCTTCGCGATTCACGGCCAGATGACTTACACGGTGCAGGCGACCGACGGTTTCAACGCGCCCTACAGCGGACCCAACAGTCTCTCCCCCGCGAGGAACGATGAGACCGTCGATGCAACACTCTTTCTCGGTGCGAAGCTCTGGCGAGGGGCGGAATTCTGGATCAATCCGGAGATCGATCAGGGTTTTGGTCTAGACAACACCTTAGGTGTTGCCGGCTTTCCCAGCGGAGAAGCCTATAAGGTCGGCGCGTACCACCCTTACTTTCGGCTGTCGCGCGCGTTTGTGCGCCAAACCATTGACGAGGGCGGTGAACAGGAGTCCGTCGAGGCGGTTGCCAATCAGCTCGGCGGTTCTCGGAACGCCGACCGGTGGGTGTTCACCGTGGGTAAGTTCAGCGTCGTCGATATCTTCGACAACAACCAATATGCACATGACCCGCGCAATGATTTCTTGAACTGGGCGGCGATCGACGCGGGCACCTTCGACTACGCGGCGGACGCTTGGGGTTATACCGTGGGCGCCGCCGCCGAGCGTTATCAGGGCGCGTGGACGGTGCGCGCGGGTGTATTCGATGGGTCGAACGTACCGAACAGCGTGCATCTCGAGCCGGGTTTACACGAGTTTCAGGGCATCCTAGAGCTCGAGCATCGGCATGAGATCTTGGAGCATCCCGGCAAAGTGATGCTGACGGCTTATGAAACTCGCGCGCGCCTTGGGCTCCTCGATGAGGCGGTTGAGATCGCGCAGGCGACGGGCGATCCGGTGGACTTGGCCGCCACGCGTCGGCTCCGCGATCGATTCGGCGCCGACGTCGACCTCGAGCAGGAGCTCGCCCCTGATCTCGGCATGTTCGCGCGCGTCGGAAAATCGACCGGCAATGTCGAAGTCTACGAATTCACGGATATCGACCGGTCGGTCTCCGTGGGATTGTCACTGAAGGGATCTCATTGGACTCGCGCCGATGACACGGTGGGCCTCGCGGTCATCGATAGCGGCATCTCGGCCGCGCGTGAGCAATACTTGAACGCCGGGGGCTTGGGCATCCTCGTCGGGGATGGTCGATTGCCGCACCCCGGAGCCGAGCAGATTCTCGAGACGTATTACAACGTGGGGCTCCTGTCGCAGATCCACCTGACCTTTGACTATCAATTCGTCAAAAACCCGGGCTACAACACCGACCGCGGACCCGTATCGATATTCGCGATACGTGTCCACGCACAGTTCTGATCCTCTACACGCCAAGCCGCGAATATCCGGTGAGCGTGAGAACACCGAGGACGGCGTAGATGATGGCGGCAAGGACGCGCACCGCCTTGAGCGGAATCCACTTTGTGGCGCGCTCGGCCAGCAAGACGGTCGGAATGTTCACGAGCATCATGCCGACGGTCGTGCCTGCGACGACTGAGACTAATGCATTGTATTTGGCCGCGAGCGCAAGCGCGATGATTTGGGTTTTATCGCCCATCTCGGCGAGAAAAAAGGTCACCACCGTCAGGACGAAGATGCCGTAATTTCCCTGGATTCTTACGTCCTCGTCCATCTTGTCGGGAATCAGCGCCCAGGCGGCAACGGCGAGGAAGGAAATACCGAGAACCCAGCGCAAGATATTGGGGGTAATCAATGTACCAACCCATTCGCCGACCAGGCAGGCGATGAGGTGGTTGACCAGCGTCGCCACGAAAATTCCCGCGATGATGGGAATCGGTTTACGCAACCGCGTCGCAAGGATCAAAGACAGCAACTGAGTTTTGTCGCCGAGTTCGCCCACGGCCACCGAGCCCGTGGAGATAAATAAGGGATCCATTGAGTTGCTCCGGCGGGTCGGACGAGGTTGACCAATGACACATCGCCCGCGTCCAACCCAGGACCAGGCATGTGTCAAAGGTCTCGCCAGACCCCGGAGGGTTGAACGCGCCATGATCGACGAAGATCAAGTGTGTTGACGCGTCCCCCCCAATGGAGGGCGGCTACTCCCCAATGAACGACGCGAGCTTACAAGAAAAGCGACGGCGGGGGTCGCCCTTTTTCAGCGGCACAGGCCGCACTCGTGCGTAGTCCGGTGTTATTTTTGCAGTTTCAGGTACGCGATGACATCTGCACGCTGTTGCGCGTCGCTTATCTGAAAGAACATCTTGGTTCCAGGAACCAGCGCGCTCGGATTGGTCAGCCATCGGTCCAAGGTCGCTTCATCCCACGTCAACCCAGAGTCCTTGAGGGCCTTGGAGTACGAGTAATCAGCAACGCTCCCCGCACGGCGGCCGACAACACCGCGATGTTTCGGGCCCAAATCATTTTCATCGACGGAATGGCACGCCTGGCATGCCTGATAAAACGTTTTACCTCTAGCCGCATCGCCGACCAGGCTCTCCATCGCTGCAAGCGAGCCGCCGACAACAAAAATGCCCGTCGCAATAGCCCCCGCTGCGAAGCAGCAGGTAAGTTTCTTTCGTTCCATTAGATCGCACCCTATGTAAGTTAGGGATATGACTGCCGGGAAGCCGGATTTATTCCCGTAGTCGAGCGATTATCTGAGCACCCGGGCGACGGCGGGTGCGGACAGGAAAATCTTTCGCAGCGGCTCTCGTTGTTCCATCGAATCTGCCAGCTGCATAATCGTGGCGCGACTGAGATCGAGGTGCGATTGGGCTGATTCGAGATTCCCCGATTCCTTTTCGATGTGGGCTGCCGTCGCGTGTACTTGCCAGGCGGCCAACGGCACCTCGAAACCCTGCACCGTGGATACCCCTCGTGCCATGCAGTCTCGGGCGCGGGCTTCGTCGCGATTGGCGAGGGCAACCCGGGCGTTGATCTCCCAAGCGAGCCCCTGCCAGGTGCGCTCCTCCGTGGCGAGCGACATCTGGAGAAGCCGTTCAGCCTCCTGCTGCGCGCGAACGCGATCGCCTTTTGCGAGCCATACCTCGGTCAGGCCTGCCACGAGCGGCATGCGCCAGTACCAGTCGAGAAACACCGTCTGACGGTCCATATCGCTCGCCGCCGCCGAAAAGTCTTCGAGTGCACGCGCATAATCGCCCACCGCAGCCGACGCTAAGCCTGACAAAATCAACGCTCTGCGCAGCTGCGGTGGTGGAGGAGCGGCGCGAAGTGCCGGATCCCGCAACAGTGCCAGTGCCGACCGGCAGATCGCCAGAACGCCCGTGAAATCCAGGGCATGCAGATGCAGCCATGCCTGATGGACCTGCAGCCACAGGGCGTTATTTTCGTTGACGTTCTTCCACGCCTCGGCCAATGCAGCCGCGAACTCCTTGAGCGCCGTGCCCCACTCTCCAAGGAAGACCAGGGGGAGCACCGCGAGGGCGTCGGATCTGTAGTACTCGATTCTCAGATTGGGGTTGGTGCCGGGCTCGAGCCATTTGGCCCGGACCTCGAGCGCGAGCCGCCGCGCCTCGCGGTATTCTCCGGACAGGAACCGAATGTGGCTGCCTTCCAGCAGACCGAAGTCGAGGGCCGCGGAGTCCTGCCCTTTGTGAAGCTCCGCGAGTCCGGCCCGGAACTCGAGTGCATCCTGAGTATTCCAGCCTCTCACAGACAGACGTCGGAACGCACCGATCGCGCGCGTACGCATGCGCATGGCCGGGTCCTGCCCGGCACTCAATCGCAGCGCGCGCTGCACGGCGTCCATGCTGCGTTCCGCGCTGGTCAACGATAAGAAATAAGACAGATCGAGCAGCGCACGCGCTTGTACGTCGATCAGACCGTAGTCGGCTGCCCGCGCAACGAGAGTCTCATAGGTCTCGATGGCGCGCATGTCGAAAGCCGCCGCACGGTGCGCGGCCAGTGCCACCAGCAGCTGCAGCTCCACCTGCGCACGCTGGGCTCCGGATAGGTGGCACACCAACTCCAGCGCTCGTGCGAGTAGTGCATCGGCCTGCCGATGAGCATAACGGCGTCCCGCGATCTGCGCTGCCTGCTGCAGGTAGTCGATGGCCCGCGGCCAGTCGGCGGCCTGCTCGAAGTGGTAGGCCAGCTCCGGTACGACTTCCTCCACCCGCGGCGCGTACAGCGCGGCCAGGCGCTCGCCGATTTGCCGATGCAACCGCGCTCTGCGTCCCGGCAACTGTCGGTCATAGAGAACTTGGCGGTACAGCGCATGGACGAATTCGTAGCGTTCGGTCATGCTGCCGTCGGGAAGAGACTGGGTGGCCGCCCATTTCACGATGTGATGCCGGCGAGACAGCTCCTCGTAGAGGTCCTCCACGCCGTGCGAATCGAATTGCTCTGGGGCGCTGATCACGCTCGCGGAGAAAGTCACACCCGCGATACTCGCCAGCTCCAACGCACTCTGTTCCTGCGCCGAAAGGGGCTCGAGCCGTGCCTCGATCATGTGGCGCAAGTCCTCCGGTACTTCCAATTCGATCTGCTCCAGGGGCACCCGTAGTTCCCATCGGTCGCCCACCTGGTTGAGCAGGCTGCGCTTCGCCATGTGCTCCAGGGCGGCCACCATGAAGAGGGGATTGCCTTCCGAATGCCGGTGTACGAGGGCGGACAGGCCGGGCGGTGGGCGGCTGGCCGGCGGCCGGCCGGCCGGTGACTGGATCGCCAGATACTCCTCCACTTCTGCTTCGCTCAGCGGGGTCAAGGCGATCTCGCGACACAAGCGGTGGACCAACAGATCCGGTATGCGCCCCCTCAAGGAATGGCCGGCGGGCTCCACATCCAGCGGGCGGCAGGTCGCCAGCAACATCAATTTTGCGAGGGTGCGGCGGCGCGCCAGCGCTGAGATGAGGTCCACCGTGGAGTCATCGGCCCACTGCAGGTCTTCGAATAGCAGCAGCAGCGCAGTTTCCGCGGTGATCGAGTCCAATGCCTCGCCGATCTCGCGCACCATTCGCTCACGGGTGGCTCCCAAGATTTCGCGCTGCAGCGTCGCGCGGCGCTCGTGCGTGAGCAGCGTTGGCAGTTGCGCGAGCCACGTCGGGGCTTCCGTGAATAGGATCTGAATGATCGGCTCGGCCTGCGGACCGCGGCACAGCTGTCCCAGCGCATCGAGCATCGGACCGTAGGCTTCCCTGTTTCCATACCCTTCGGTGCACTGCCCATGCACGATGCGGACGGACCGCTCGCCAACCGCGACCCGGCGCTGGAATTCCTCCGCCAAGGCGGTCTTGCCGATCCCGGGTTCCCCGGTGATCAAGACAATCTGCCGCTCGCCATTGAGGGCGCGCCTCCATGCCTCGTGTAGCACCTCCAGAGCGCCGCCACGCCCGACCAAGGTGCTGTGCGCCGGCCCTCCGGATCCGACGGGGCTGGAGGAGGCGGCGGTCTCGGACACCCCGGCGATAAACCGGTAGCCGCGCTTCGGTAGAGTCTCGATGAAAAGAGAGTTCTTCGGGCGATCCCCCAGCGCGGCGCGCACCTCGAGAATGTGCTTTCTCACCGCCTGCGGTTCGATCACCCTGCCGGACCACACGGCTTCGAGCAACTCATCGGGAGTCACCAAGCGCCCAGCGTGCTCCGCCAGATACGCAAGGACCGCAAAGGCCTTCGGTGTCAGCAGGATGCGCTCCTCCCGCCCGGTGTCGCCGCTCCGCCAGAGGCACTGGTTTGCGGTATCGAGCCGGAAGGGGAGGAATACCTTCATCGGGTGCCTGCGGGCTCCGCCGGCGTGGAAGCCGATTCAGAACAAAAAGGGAACATTGGGCGAACGACTGCCGGTTCGAATGCGCCTAGGCTCCCTACGCCTAGGCTCTGAGATCGAAGGGAAGCCATCGAATGCTGATCGAGAAGGTTCTCTACCATGCCCAGGTGCTGGCAACGGCTGGACGCGATATCCGGACGGTATCCTCCGACGGCATTCTGGATCTGAAAGTGACCAGGCCGCGCGAGCTGGGCGGGACGAACGGCCGCGGGACCACTCCGGAGCAGCTGTTCGCAGCCAGCTATGCGGCCAGCTTTCTGGGAATCATGAAGTATGTCGCCGGGCGGGAGGGCATTGCGCTCCCGGCGGACACCGAGGTTGAAGCCGGTGTCGGTGTGGGAACGATACCGCGGGGATTCGGGATTGAGGTCGAGCTCAGGATTCGTCTCCCCGGGCTTCCTCGAGCGGAGGCCGATTTGCTCGTCGAGAAGTCGCACGCGGTGTGCCCGTACTCGAACGCCATACGGGGCAATGTCTCTGTGAGGCTGGTGCTTGTCTGAACCGATCATGCTGCGATCCTAGACCAGCTGAAGCAGATTCGGAACCAAAAGAGAACATCGGGCGAACGACCGTCAACGCGAATGCGCCTAGGCTGCGATCGAAGGCCCCGGCTGGGCTCCATCTGGTGAAAAACGAGGCACGCGCATGAACTCTTTCGAAGATATTCCCGCAGCCATCCCGAGTCTCATTGATGCCGCCATGGTGGCCTTCGACGCGGATCGGGATACCTCGCGCCGCTATCTCATGCGTGCGTCGGCACTCCTGCATGTAAGGCGCGGGGCGTGCGCGGACGCCGAAGGTACCAGGCCCTCGGAGTTCCGAGGCGGACTGTTGGCGTGGCAGCTGAACCGTGTGGTCGACCACATCGAGATTCACTTGGCCGAGAAAATCATGGCAATGGATCTTGCGGATCTCGCCAATGTGAGCGTCGGACAGCTGATTCGAGCATTCAAGATCAGCGTGGGAGTTCCTCCCTTCCACTACATCGCCAGCCGGCGCGTCGAACTCGCTTGCATGATGATGAGTACGACGCGAGAGCCGCTCTCCCAGATTGCCATCGCGTGCGGATTGTGCGACCAGGCGCATCTGTGCAAAGTGTTTCGCCGCATGCTCGGTATGAGCCCATCGGCCTGGCGCCGCACGATGCCGGCCCGGGACACGGAAAAATTCAAGATCATCGACGTCACTGCCTTCGCGCCGACGCATCAGCGCCAAAACATTTATGCAGCCGGTAATAAGTTTCTCTGAGGCACGGTCTACATCACCGACGGGTAAAATTGGAGATACTCATGCTCAATCGTGGCTTGGTTGCGGGACTGCTTGCCGCCGGCGTAATCGCGTCCGGCGTGCCTGGAATCGTTCGGGCCGAGGACGCTCCCGTCGCCAAGAATGTCGTGCTGGTGCACGGGTTATATGCGGACGGATCGTCTTGGATTGACGTGATTCCCTACTTGCAGCGCGCGGGCATGAACGTAACTGCGGTTCAGAATCCGTTGACCTCGCTGGCCGACGATGTTGCCGCCACCCGCCGCGCCCTGGCAGTGCAGGATGGGCCGACGGTTTTGGTGGGCCACTCCTTTGCGGGAACGATTATCAGTGAAGCCGGCAATGACCCCAAGGTTTCGGCGCTGGTGTACGTGGCGGCGCGTGCGCCGGACGCCGGCGAGGACTTTGGTGCGCTCGCGGGGAAATTTCCAAAGCCGCCGGCGAGCGCAGGAGTGATCAGGAAGGATGGATTCTTTTGGCTGGGAGAGGAAGCTTTTCTCAGAGATTTCGCCGGCGATGTCGAACCGTCCAGAGCTCGAGTGCTGTATGCGGTTCAAGGGCGGGGCGCCGATGCGCTGCCAACCACAAAAACTACGACTGCGGCGTGGAGGGTCAAACCTACCTGGTATCAAGTATCGACCGAAGATCGCACGATCAATCCGGAGCTCGAGCGATTCCTGGCCAAGCGCATGAACGCGACGACCATCGAACTGGATTCGAGTCACGTATCGCTGGTGTCTCACCCGAAGGAAATCGCGGACCTGATCCTGCTTGCCGCCGGCCGCAAGAAGCCGCAATGAGGAATCGATGTTCGATATCGATCAGCCTGCGGGCCCGCCTCTGAGTACCCGGGCAACAGCGGGCGCCGAGAGGAAAATCTCTCGCAGCGGCTCTCGTTGCACCATCGAATTCGCCAGCTGCAGAATCGTGGCGCGACTGAGGCCGAGGTGCGATCGGGCCGATTCGAGATTCCCCGATTTCTCTTCGATGTGGGCCGCCGTCGCGTGCACTTGCCAAGCGGCCAACGGCACTTCGAAACCCTGCACCGTGGATACTCCTCGTGCAATGCAGTCTCGGGCGCGCGCTTCGTCCCGATTGGCGAGGGCAACCCGGGCGTTGATTTCCCAAGCGAGCCCCTGCCAGGTGCGCTCCTCGGTGGCGAGCGCCCTGTCGAGAAGCCGTTGAGCCTCCAGCTGCGCGCGAACGTGATCGCCGGTCGCGAGCCACGACTCGGTCAGTCCGGCAGCGAGCGGCATGCGCCAGTACCAGTCGAGAAACACTGTCTGGCGGTCCATCTCGTCCGCCGCCGTCGAAAGGTGTTCGAATGCCCGCGCATAATTGCCCAAGCCTGCCGACGCTGAGCCTGACAAAATCAACGCTCGGCGCAGCTGTCCTGGGTAGCCTATCGGCTGGCTCAGAGCCGTGTGAAGTGCCGGATCTCGCAGCAGCGCCAGTGCGGCGTCGCAGATCGCCTGGACGCCCCTGAAGTCCAAGGCATGCAGATGCAGCAACGCCTGTAGGACCCGCCGCCATAGCGTACGGCGGTCGTTGGC
>Ga0302326_10007601_pt1 | contig 24048 bp, 17 predicted proteins | sample Palsa_T0_3_FD_202264 | JGI IMG/M metagenome (GOLD analysis project Ga0302326, IMG submission 202264) | Peat permafrost microbial communities from Stordalen Mire near Abisko, Sweden - Palsa_T0_3 | ecosystem: Environmental > Terrestrial > Soil > Palsa > Peat permafrost | place: Sweden: Abisko... | reverse complement strand
TGAGCGAGATCTGGCTGGCATGGATCAGCACGTCCTGCTGCATCCGCCGGATAGCCCTTTCCCGGATAAGTGCATAAATGACAAAGCCGATCACCCAACCCGTCACCTGCCGCAACCCCATGCCCACCATCATCGCGTCCGTTATACCGCCCACTTCAAACTGGGCATTCGTATAGGTATAAGCCGATCCAAACGCAATACCGAGCAATACGATCAGCACAACGGCATTCACCAGGCCCCAAACCGCCCCCTTCAAAGCCTTGCCCTGCGCTCCCTCCAGGATTATTCCCTCCGAAAGGTTCACCTGCGCAAACCGGGGAACGATATAAAAATTGAGCCATAGATAGCCGCCGTACAGCAGGATCAGGGTCCAACAATGCGGGAACAGCACATTCCAATAGTAGCCGAAAGGCCGGTTCGCATCCTTAAACTCACGTCCCCAGGAGTCGTCGAGCTCTATGCCGGGATGCTCGAAAATAGGCCAGAATTTGCCCGCGATGGCGAACAGGATAAGAAGCGTCACTAAAACCATCTCATGCGTGCGCCACTTTGTTGTATTACGAAAAGCCGGTTCCATTGTGCTCTCTTTTTTTGACAAGATTACAGCAAACGGAACCGGCTTAAAACAAAAAGTGATGAAACATTCAAAATATGTGACAGATAACCGATCACTCCGTTTTTAAACTCTTCGCCGGGTTAGCAACGGCCGCGCGAATCGCCTGCGAGCTCACCGTACACAATGCGAGCAGCAACGCCAACGCACCCGCCAGCGCAAACATCCACCACACGATCGGTACCCGATAAGCAAAAGCCTCCAGCCACTTGTCCATCGCCCACCAGGCGATGGGCGTGGCGATGAGGATAGCAATGCCTACCAGCTTCAGAAAATCCTTGCTCAGGAGCGCCGTCAGGTTGAGCACACTCGCTCCTAGCACCTTGCGGACGCCGATCTCCTTGATCCGCTGCTCGGCGCTAAAGGCCGCGAGCCCGAACAGACCCAGGCCCGAGATCAGGATCGCTATCAGTGCAAAAAGATTGATGATATTCGAGAGCGTGATCTCGGCGGCATATTGCTTTTGCACCTGCTGGTCCACAAACGTGAATTCGAATGGCACACCAGGTATATCCTTGTGCCAGATCGCGCCGATCTTTTCGATCAGACCCTGATAGTTCCGGCTATTGGTGCTTGCCAGGATCTCGGATCCGCCCGCGGGGTCATACAGCAACAGCAGCGGCTTGATGTCCTCGTGCAGGGAACTAAAATTATAATCCTTCATGACCCCGGCTATTGCATACTGCTGGCGTTTCCCATCATTGAACTCCGTATAGATCACCGTGCCCTCGGCCTTATTGGCTTGTAATCCTAATTTGGCAAGCAGCCGCTCATTGACGATGACCCGCCCCGAGTCATTGGCCCTGAAATCCCGCCCTGCCGCTATTCGGATCCCTGCCGCCCGGATAAAACGCTCATCCGCGAAGATCATGCTGGCATCCGGTCCCGTGGCGATATTCCCGCCCGACAGATAGAAGTGCGCATCGTTCAATACCAGCTGCCCAGGGTAGTTATTGGTCCTGCTCACCATTCCGACCTCCGGCAATCCCCGTAGGTCATTCATAAATGCAGGCATCTTGTCTGCTGCATCATCGGTATAGAAATTAAAGGCGATCTTCTGGGCCTTCTCGAAACCCAGGTCCTTATTCCGCATAAAATTGAGCTGGCTATAGATAATGATGATACCCGCGATCATAACGATGGACAACACGAATTGAAATACTACCAGCGAACGACGTATACCCGCCGCCGAAATATGATTGCTGAAGTTTCCCTTGATGACCTTGATGGCCTGGAAGGCGGAGAGATAGAAGGCCGGATAACTGCCGGCGATCAGACCCGTCACCGCGGTCATTGCAAACAACAGCAGCCAGAGCCGGTGGTCAGCCAGAAAATACAGTTGAATGTTGGCCGCCGTGATCTGGTTAAAATAGGGTAGGAGCAGGACCAATGCCGGCAAGGCGATCAGCACACCTAGCAGTGACAACAGAAAGCTCTCCCCCAGGAACTGCCTGATCAGGTCGCCCCGTCGGGCGCCGATCACTTTGCGGATACCCACCTCCCTGGCGCGTTTGGAGGCCCGCGCGGTGGTAAGGTTCATGAAATTGATACACGCGATCAGTTGGATCAACGCCGCGATGATCACTAAAATGGAAAGGAATTTCGGGCTCACCGGGGTGGAAAGTTCGAGCCCCCTGAAACCCGGCGTCGTGTGGATCGCCGCGATAGGTTGCAGATGCAGTTCCTTGGTCATCCCAAGGCTCTTCAATTGCTTCTGCCCGTATTTATCCAGGAATGCGGGAAAGGCCTTTTCCATCACCGCGACATCCGTATGTGGCCGCAACTTCACATAAGACACAATAAAATTACTTCCCGCCCACGAATTGTCATGACTAAAATGATCGCTGAAGCCGCTGCTGTTCATGGACATAAAAAAATCCGCATGGAGATGCGATTTCCCCAGGCTCTCATCCACCACCCCGCTGACCGTCAGATCCACCTTCCCAAAAGCATCGTCAAGCCGGACCACTTTACCAAGCGGATCCTCGTTGCCAAAGAGTTTGTCGGCAATGGGCTTTAGCAGGACAACGGAGTGTGGACCGCTTAAGGCTCGCCGCGCATCGCCACGATCGAAATGAAAATTGAAGATGGTAAAAAAGCTGGAATCAGCGTAGACGCCGTCTTTTTCGTAAAAGGATTTGTCCTTATATTGGAGTAAATGATGGTCGACGCCGATGGAAGGTATGACCCGGGTATAGTCCAGTACCTGGGCAAAATCTTTTTTCATGGTCGGAGCTACGGGCGCGGTGACGGTCGCCCAATCCCCCTTGTCATCCTGCACGGTCCAGATCGTATTGATCCGATAGATATCGGCCGCATCCTTGAAATGCTTGTCGTAGCTGTATTGATCCTGTACATAGAGGATGATATACAGACTGCACAATACGCCTGCGGCGAGGCCGAAGATGTTGATGAAACCAAAGGTCTTGCTCTTGGTGAGGTTTCGCCAGGCAAGTTTCAGATAGTTTTGGAGCATACAGCGGATTTTGCCGCGAAAATCCCCAAAACGATGCCATTTCCATAACCGAGTGCACTCCATGCAGTTACGCGACTATTACGGCCGCGTCGCGTCCGATTTCGATACACGCTCCGTCCGGTTGCGCCCGACCAGCAGGAGATTCCTGTTTGAATGGGGGGTGGTTTTTTAGTTGACCAGGTACATCCGCGTCGCCGAATTAATGTACTCTGTCGGATCGAAAGCCTGGTCAAACGTATCGTCGAGCGCATTCAGCTTCACTTCCAATTCCTGTACCTTTAACCCGATCTCCGGATCGCTATGGTATTTGGCGACAAGTTCACTATACTTAGCCAGGATACCCCGGATATCAAAGGTCAGGTCGCCAAATCGCAGCTTTAGCGATTGGACATCCATGAGTTCATAGTAGATCGGCTGCTTCCAGGCCTTTACATCCGCGGCTCGCCGGTCGGTCACCAATGCACTGGCACTTTTCCGCAGTTCAGTCAGGAACTCATAACGCTTATCCGCATCCGTTTCCTTGTTGTACCGGCGCTGATACTCCGCGGGCGTTACCTTCAACAGGGCCAGATTCTGGTTCAGGATCGTATCGTAATGGATCTGCATTTTTTCCAGTTCCTTGGTCACGATCTCCCATTGTTGCTCGATAAGGTCCTTGTCGTAGTCGAATTGACTCAATTTAGCCGTGAGCAGGAACATCTTCATACTCATCTCCCGCTCGTCTTTCCGCCTGGCGCTAAGCTGGCCGATATAGGAATTGATCCCGATAAAAAATGCCTGGAAGACCGGTCCCGCGATCGGCGTCGCGCTCGTGATATTGCCGGTGACCGTCACCATATCGTGCAGCACTTCCAGTGACGGGTCATGGTCCTTTTCCTTTTCGATATACGCGTAGAAGCGTTTATACCAGTCCTGGTAACCCGGGTATTTCATCGGGTCGGCGGTCTCGTTCAGCGTCGAAAAAAAACTCTTCGCTGCATTAAACAACACCAACGGCTTTACCTCCTTATCCATCGAGACCAGGTTGATGATAGCGCTCTGGTAATTGGCCTGGTAGACATACAATTCATTCTGTTCTACTGCCTCATCTTTCTTTTCCAGTGCCTGCACCCTTAACAATAACTTGTCGGCTTTATCCCGGGCATCCCTTGAAGCTGCGATCTCCAGGTCGAGGCTATCGACCTTGTGGTCCAATTTAGCAAGCGTTTGGTCGATGTTTTGTGTCTTTTTATCCAGGTTGTCCTGGATGTCGCTGAGGACCTTGTTTCTGATATTCTTGTCATTGGAAAGCGTGGTATCCGGCGCCTGGGCGAATGAGTGTTGCCAATAGCAAAGAATGGACAGGACTAATGCTAGTTTCTTCACGTGATTTGAATTTTGGGCATCGCAAAGTTAATAGAGAATAGCAAAAAACCTGATTAGAATTCCCTTAGAATCGTAGAAATACGATAAATATCACGGGTCTTTGCTCTTTTTTAACAACTCCTTCTCACTTAGCTTTGTCCTATCCAATTCCAATGAAATATCAACGTCCAATTCCGATGAATCACCATTGATCGAAAATCCTGAAAAACCAACACGGCTTTCCTTTTTCAATGAAAGCTAGTCATCCAATTTCTCTTGAAAAGCCCCTGAATAAAACTTGGGGGTTTTTTCGTTTATACAGCATCGGAAAGACTGCTAAACGTAAAGTCCCGCACCTTCATCGGCGGTATCAGCGCCGCACCCCCACCTTCCCCACTGACCGTCCGCACCGGCACCCCAAGCGCCTCCAAATTATTGAGCATAATGATAGGACTTTCATTAAAGCGAAAATTCTTCACCGGGAACTTGATCTGCCCATTCTCGATATAGAACGTACCGTCCCGCGTCAGACCTGTAAAAAGCAGTGTCTGCGGGTCTACCGACCGGATATACCAAAGCCTCGTCACCAAAATACCCTTCTCCGTGCCCTTGATAAGCTCATCCAACGAAGCGGTACCGCCCGTCATGATAAACCCATCGGGATTTGGGACGGGTTTTACCCCCTTCTTCTGTGCCCAATAACGGGAATAGTTAAGGTTTTTGACAACACCTTTCTCGATCCACGAGATCTTCTCTTGCGGCAGACCGTCGCTGCTGTAATTTCTTGTCGGCAAGGTCTCATTCCAGGGATCGCTATAGATATTCACTTGCTCGTCCACCAGTTTTTCGCCAAGCCTTGTCTTACCGCCGGGGAGACTTAGAAAATTCCTCCCCTCATCGGCACTCCGCGCGTCCAGCGACCCATACAGGTTCTCCAGCAATACGATACCCGCAGCAGGCTCCAGAATGACGGTGTACTTGCCCGGCTCCAGCGCCTTGGCGCCACCGGACTTCGCCGCCTTCCACGCCGCCGTCTTCGAATTACCCGCTACGTCCAGCGAGGCGATATCGTTGTATCCGCCCGATGCATATCCCGATCCCGTCCCGTCAGTCGTGCGCATCGTCACGGAAAAATTCACATCGGTTTGCGTGCTGTAGTTAAAGAGTCCCTTCGAATTCATCGTAGCAGAGAAGCTCGCCGAATTCTCCAGGTAACCTGCGGCCGTCACGCCTGCTTTGCCGGCGATGTCCAGGCTTTGGCCCGTCAGGTCGGCGCGTAACCTGGAAGTAATAGCCGCCGTATTGGGTACAAAGGTCCTGGCCGCGGATTGGTAGGTCTGTGGCCCCAGCATGGGCATATACTCCGGGTTTTCGGGCGCCAGTTGGGCCAGTGTCTCAGCCCGGCGGACCGCCTTTTCCAGCGACGCGTCGTCATATTCGTTGATCGTGGCGATGCCTTGCTTCTTGCCAAAGGTCGACGATACTCGTAATTCAGTGGAGTTGACGGCTCCGCTGGTGGAGACGCTGTTACGGGCATAGCGGATATTGCCGCCTTCGCTTCCGCCGATGGAGGCTTCGCACTCATCGGCCTTGGAAAAACCGAGTACTTTCTTCAATAATGTCTGCGCTTCGTCTTGTGATAGTAGTGGCATATCAGATCTTTCTTGCTGTATTAATGACGTTGATCCCATTGAACCGGGCCGTGGCGGCCCCATGTGACACCGAATTGCTTTGCTCCGGCTGCCCCTTCCCATCGAAGAAGGTCCCGCCCAGGCGATAGTCCCGCTGGTCGCAGACCGCCGCACAGGAATTCCAGAATTCCTGGGTATTGGCCTGGTAAGCCACGTCTTTCAGCATGCCGGCGATCTTACCCTCTTTGATCTCGTAGAATAACTGGCCGCTGAATTGAAAGTTATAACGTTGCTGGTCGATCGAATAAGAGCCATCGCCCACGATATAGATCCCACGCTCCACATTTTTGATCAGCTCGTTCGGTGACAGCGGGCTCTTACCGGGTTGCAGCGAGATATTGGCCATACGCTGGAATTGCACATCCCGCCAGCTCTGGGCATAACAACAGCCTTGTGATTCACTGAGCCCGATGATCCCGGCCTGGTCCCGGATGGCCTGGTAGTTCACTAATACCCCGTCTTTTATGATGTCCCATTCCTTGGCGCCGACGCCTTCGTCGTCGTAGCCTACCGCGCCCAGCGAACCGACCTGCGTCTTGTCGGCCTTGATATTGACAACCTTACTCCCATAATTGAATTTCTTCGACTCCCATTTATCCAGGGTCAAGAAGCTCGTCCCGGCAAAATTCGCTTCATAGCCCAGCACCCGGTCGAGTTCGGTGGGGTGGCCGCAGGATTCGTGTATGGTGAGCCAGAGATTGGTCGGGTCGAGTACCAGATCGTATTTGCCCGCTTCCACTGATTTGGCGCCCAACTTCGCCGTGGCCTGCTCGGCCGCCAAAGCGGCGTCCTCGAGCATATCGTAGCGATCGCGGTAGAGGGTCGTGACGGTCTTGATCTTCTTACTGTCATCGGGTTGCAGGTACTCATAGCCGATACCTAGTGGGGCGCTCAACGAATCCCGCGTCTCGAACTTCCCGGTCTTGTCATCGGTCTTCGTAACGGTAAACGTCGGCCAGATCCGATGGATGTCCTGATCGATATAGGAGCCATCGGTGGAGGCAAAATATTTTTGTTCGTTGACAAGGAATAACGCGCTGTTCACCCAGGAAGCGCCGCCTTTCATAGCCGCGGCGTTGACAGCCAGCAGATACTCGGCTTTTTCCTTGATCGGAACGTCGAACCCATTTTTTGCGATCGGGGTTTTCCAACTCACTTCCCCATATCCTTTCTGTGGGGCCAGCCTGACCGGCTCTTTCTGCAACCGCGCATTTTCCCTGGCAATGGATACTGCCAGTTCCGCGGCGCGGGCGATGCCGTCGTTGTCCAATCGGTCCGTGGCTGCGAATCCCCAGCTTCCGCCGGCGATCACCCGGATACCGATACCATATGACTCTGTATCCACCGTATTCAACACCTTATCCTCGCGGGTAACGATAAACTGATTGCGATACCGGCCAATACGAACGTCGGCATAGGTGGCGCCCTTCGACCGGGCCGCATTCAACGCAACGTCCGCCAATTGCTTCTTCAATGCCACATCCACAACGTCCAGCGGCTTATCCGGGTGCACGGGCGAACCGAAAACAGGGATGCCACCCGTCAGGGCAGCCCCCAGCCCCATCCCCGATAGATACAAAAAATCTTTTCTTTTCAAAATATCATTTTAAGTCCTAATATAGAATTTTATACTTTAGCGCCCTAATATTCTATAGTAATGGTTAAAAAGCTGGTTGCATCGGTTATTTTTTATTCAAGTGTTGTTGTCACAATGGCACAACAGTCATATAGTAATATTTCCGAGGCCGTTCAGGCCAGCTTCCGCCTGCGCGGAAAACCCGGCCCCCGCAGCGTGAATTGGATCAACAAAGGCGCCCAATACTCTTTTCTCATCTCCGGCGAGATCCACACCATGGACCCAAAGACGGGAGAAGACAAGACCGTTCTCAACAACGCTGGTCTCACCTTCCCGGGTTCCGACAAACTTTTCGACTACCAATCGTTCCAGTGGTCCGAAGACTCCCGGCATCTCGTCTTCAGCACCAATTTCCGGCATATCTTCCGTAATTCGGGCATCTCCGATTACTATCTCTACGACCTGACCACGCGCCAGTTGCAGCAAGCGGCAAAGGACGCCCGTTCGGCGGAGCTTTCTCCCGATGGCGGGAAGATCGGCATGGAACGCAACGGCAACCTTTTCGTCTATGATCTTGCGGCCGGCGCCGAACACCGGCTCACAGATGACAGCACCAGCGAGACGACCGTTTTCAACGGGCATTATGACTGGGTATATGAAGAAGAATTCGGCGAAGGCCAGGCCTGGAAATGGTCGCACGACAGCCGGTATATCGCCTTCTGGCAGTTTGACGATCGGCCTGTTCCGGTCTTTACTATGACCAACTACGACGGCTTTCACCCTCAGCAGGTCAACATCCCGATCCCCCTGCCCGGCGACCCCAACCCCATCGTCCGCGTCGGCGTCGTCGATGTGCAGTCGGGAAAAAAAGTCTGGCTTACGCCGGACGAGACCGGCGATTATTATATTCCCCGCATCTACTGGACCAGCGACCCCGATGTATTGGCGGTCATGACGCTCAACAGGGCGCAGAACCACATGAAATTGTATTTCTTCAATGTAAAGACCGGGGAGCACCACACCGTCCTCGAAGAACAGAACGATACCTGGGTGGCTATATTTAATTTCTTCGCCGCCGTCAGCGATAATGTCTATTTCCCTGAAGGCTCGCGGGATTTCTTCTGGGTCTCCGATCGATCCGGGTATAGTCATGTCTATCGCTATGGCTATGATGGAAAGCTGATCGGTCAGGTGACAAAAGGCGATTGGGATGTCATAAAGGTCACCGGCGTTGACCCGGTCGCCAAAACCGTCTACTATCTTTCCGCGGAGACCTCGCCGGTCGAACAGCAGTTGTACAGTGTTAAATACGATGGCACCGGCAAAAAACTGCTCACGCCAGCCACCGGACGGCACAATATCGACATGTCGCCCAATACGGCCTGGTACATCGATGATTACAGTAACAGTACTACGCCGCGACAAGTCAGCCTTTTCAATAGCCAGGGGAAGATGCTAAAATTGCTCGAAGACAACCACGGCGTGAAGGAATTCATAAAGGCGCATGCGTACTCGCCTCAGACCCTGTTCCGGTTCAAGACCTCGGATGGCGTAGATCTTGACGGGTTCATGATCAAGCCGTTCAACTTCGATTCGACAAAGCGGTACCCAGTGGTCATGGAGGTCTATGGCGGTCCGGAATCCCACAATGTGTGGGATCAATTTGCAGCCGACGGCTTTTACCAATGGCTGGCGCAAAATGGGTATATCGTCGTCAACATCAACAATCGCGGAACGGCCTTCAAAGGCAGTGCCTTTATGAAGATCGTCTACAAACAGCTGGGCAGGTGGGAAAGCAATGATTTCGTGGAAGCGGCGCATTATCTGGCCACCTTACCCTACGTCGATGGGGCGAATATGGCAATTTCCGGCGGCAGCTATGGAGGCTATAGTACCACCTACACTTTGCTCACCCATCCGGGAGTCTTCAAGGTCGGCATCGCCAATTCTCCCGTCACCGACTGGCGGCTGTATGACGATGTCTATACCGAGCGGTACATGGGGACACTTACCGACAATGCAGCGGGCTACCAGAACAGCAGCGACATGACCCATGCCGCCGCCTTGCAGGACCATCTCTTGCTCATCCATTCCATGAGCGATGATAACGTTCATCCCGTTCATACCATGCAACTGCTGACTGCCCTCACAAACGCGGGCAAGGACGCCGACCTCCGCATCTACCCCCCCGGCGCCCACGGCGCCGCCTACAATATGCAAAGCGCCGTGCTGATCTCAACCGTCAGCTACGAATTCCTTGAACGGTATCTCAAACATTGATCACCGACCCCTTAAGACGACAACGATTATCGTCCAAGGCCGCGCAAAGAAAAAACCTCCAAATATTAGTCGGAGGTCTTTCAGGGAGATTGAATCTTTAGCTTTTATAGGACGGCTTAGGCTCTGGGTGGTTCTTGGATGTTGGATTTTTTTCTAGGAAGTCGTTTCATTCGGATTGGATAAAACAAAGGTAGATCTATCCTGGATGCAGATAGGATAGATGGGCGGTTAAATCACCAAACTAGTGCCCAGCACTTATCAGATAGTAAATGATCTCGAAGGGAAGTTGTCGACTCTAGTAGAGCTACGGTTCCCAATATCGTATATATACGTTATTTTTTAATATACTAGCTGTTCCCACATCTGTAAATCCTCCAAAAATGGGAATTATATAACACATTGCCTTGACGTTGTAACGACCAGCAATGCAAAATCAGTCACCTTTACGCTCAATTAATACGTACAAATACTACAGCTCGAGAGACATTTAACTACAAAAAAACCGGCCGAAGTTGTTAGAATTCCTATGCTAAACAATAGTTTTTGTAAATGAAGGGTCCCTTGTACCCTGGGGCTCTTCATATTAGAACTCGCTGTATCCGGGCATGGGCCAATTCCGCCGCCCGTGATTATGAACGCTCTACCCTATAAGCAGTCAATCATTCCAAAGTAAAAATATGGCCATTAAACCCTTATCAACTACAAATGGTGCCGGCAAAACCGACTATCTCGGGAAGCCGATTACTGATTTTATTACCAATGGGTTTTTTACAGTGGACAAGCATTGGAGGGTGAAATATTGGAATAAGGCCGCTGAAAAATTACTAGTCGTAATCATCCGGCGCATAATATTTTAGAAGAAGAAAAGGGAGTGGGTATTATAAATATCAGGAGCAGGGCGGAACTATATCATGGAAAAGTTACGATTGTATCGACGCCAGGTGAAGGGTATGCATTGAAAGTTGTATTGCCTTCAACTAGCCGGACATGAACTAGGCGGCTAGAGTTTCGGCATTCAAACCAAACTAAAACCTAAAAAAATGGACACTCGCACAATTGAACTCAATTTAAAAAAACTACGCAGTCATCAAACTGCGAAGCCGTTTAAGTTTTTGTTCCCACACAAAAATGTGCAAAAAGAGTCCAACCAGTTGGCTTCTGCCTTGGCCCATGAAGTCCGGAATCCATTGGCAACTATAAACCTGGCAGTACAAATACTAAAATCCCCGAACAGGGTCCTTGATCACAAAGTTTACTTGGACATAATTTTAAAAGCCTCGGGGCAAATCAACGATTTAATAACTGATCTTCTTACATCATGGCAGCCCGGTGAAAGGCAGTTGGAAAAATGTACCATTCACCAACTGTTGGACGAGGCACTGGCCATGACTGAAGACCGGATCTTACTTAAAAATATTACAGTCAGGAAGGACTACTCTGCCCTGGACTGTAAAATATTGGTGAATAAGGAAAAAATAAAGATCGCTTTAGTCAATATTATTATCAATGCCATTGACGCAATACACTCGCAAAACGGGAAATTGAAACTGATTACAAGATCCATAAACGGTAAATGTACAATAGAAATAGAAGACAATGGCATTGGTATTAGCAGAGAGAATTTGAAGAATCTCTTTATCCCTTATTTCACCGATAAGCCTGGCGGCATGGGACTGGGACTATCAACAACAATGAATATCCTTCAGGCAAACCATGCTACCGTAGATGTACAATCGGGGGAGGGCAAGGGGACGCGTTTCATTCTTTGCTTTGAAGGGATTCAGCAATCCGGGGAATGACGGCAGGAAAAACAGGTTCAGTGGATTTATCACTCATCCAATACGCAAGAAATGGAACAGTATTTTAAGGGTAAAACAGTATTGGTAACAGGTGCCGGATGGGGTATCGGCGCCGCCACCGCTTTGCTCTATGCGGCTTACGGGGCAAAAGTAATCGTGTCGGATACCAGCCGAAAAGGGGGCAAGGATACTTTGGCAAAAATAAAAAATCAAAAAGGGAATGCGACATATATTAGAACCGATGTGAGCAATCCGGTAGCCTGCGAGGAATTGATAAAAAAGACCATCAGGACATATGGCAGTATAGATATTGCTTGCAATAATTCTGCCGTATTCAGTGAGCCGCTGTATCCGGCAGACCGGAATATGGAATCATCTGATAACCAGATGGGTCTTAATCTCGCTGGCCTCAACAATTGTATGCAGTATGAAATAGAGGCTATGCAAAAGCAGGGCGGAGGTATTATTGTAAATACCTCATCCATAGTCGGCGCTATAGGTCTGACCCCATCGAGCCAGTATATTGAAGCAAAATACGGTATAGTAACGCTGCTACAAGACATTCACGGTGAATATCCGGCCATCCACATACATACAATAGCACCGGCTTTCATTGATACTGCCCTTTTGAAGGATATGATCCAAAAAGAAACAGAGAGGGGAATAAAATTATTTTCCATGGACAGACCGGGTACAATTATAGAAGTGGCCGGGCTTGTATTATGGCTGAGCTCAGCTGAAACTCAGCTTTTGTCCACTGTATCCAATGATACTAATTAAAGCTTCACGAATAGGTGTGCAAATGCCAAATTATATTTAAAGGACGACTACTTACCATTCCAGAAGTCGTCGAGATAAGTTTCGATTTTTTTTCTGTCCGGCCCATGTTTGGCCATGCAATGAATTGCTCTAGTCCACGGGTAACGACAAAAAAATGAACATCCAGTCAGTTCAGCAGATTATCGAGGGGAATGGCTTCCAAATAAGGTTCCAATACATCGATGTTATCAAACATCCTGTATTCTTCGATCGCCTTATTCTCAGGATTGCAATACGCCTCCACATAATAACTTCCCAACTGGAACAGAAATACAATGGAATCAAAACTTGTTCTCTTGGCGAGGCACACTCCCTGGTGAAAAACAGTCGATTTTTTTTCGTCCTCATTCAATAAGATAAACTCAGAAAGTCTCATAGTTAAAATTTTAAACATTAAACGTTTTAAATTATTTACTAAAAACCTTACACTGAAAAGCTAACCTTTGACGATACTAGCAAGCTTCCATCCTATAAATTGACTGAACTGATAACTTTTAGCAGCGGCTGGAAAAGCGAAGAAAAGAAAAAGGCGCCGTTGCAAATTCGAGGCTTGATAAAGATAGGGGAAAAGCGGGAATTACAATAAGCGGCGCTCCAAAAAATCTCATCGTATTAATTGTCAATAGATTACTAACCTTGGAACAAGGAATCTTGTTCCCACCCTTCTTCCGGAGACAGCAAAGGATTTTACCGCCTCCCAACAAGCTCCATCACCGTGTCCTTATAATTCACGCCAATGGGTATCGTCACTTTTCCCAACTCGATCGAATTTCCAAAAATCGCCCGAATATGCTTTGTAGCAACAATATACGACCGATGCACCCGAAGGAACTGCCGCGACGGCAGCGTCTTCTCCATCTCATTCATCGTATGATGCGTCACCAGCGTAAAATCCGGCGTATACAACTTCAAATAATCCTTCATCCCCTGCACATACAGGATCTCCGAAAAATCGACCCGGAAGAACTTACTATTCGATTTGATAAAGATATGATCCTCGTCCCTGGCCTCTGCCGGCGTGCCAGCGCGGGTGTATAGGCGGCCGTCGAGGATTTTATTCACTGCTTTGGAAAACCGCTCGAATGAGATCGGTTTTAGCAGGTAGTCGATCACGTTGAATTCGTAGCTTTCCAGCGCATACTCGGCATAAGCAGTCGTGAGCACGACCAGCGGCGGGTCGGTCAGGCCGCGCAGAAAATGAAGGCCGCTCATCCCCGGCAACCGGATGTCGAGAAAGAGGACGTCGACGTCGAGGTTTTGGAGGGCGGTTTGGGCTTCCGGCGCCGTGCGGTAGACGCCCAACAATTCGATCTGACCCAATCTTAAAAGATGGTTGCGGATCACATCCTGGGCCAGTACCTCATCTTCCACGATGATACATTTTAGCAAGCGGCAGCGGTTTTGACGATTAACGATACGGTAAAGGTACTTTTGTTCAGGATCACGTCCAAGGTGTGTGCGTCTGGATATAGACTTTCCAGCCTTTCCCGGGCATTGTGTAACCGCAGCTTGCTGGTCCGGGTCTCGTCCTTTTCCGTCTGGATGATATCCAGGTCATAGGAGGCGGGGTACAATAACTCCAGCAGTGTCCGGCTATGGGAAATGCCCATGCCGTTGAGTTTCTTGGCCTGCAGCTCCAGGTCGGCATTCGTGCTGTTCAGGACATTCAGCACCAACTGCCCGTTCCCAACCCGCAGGGTGATATAGATGAAAGGATCGTGGAAGGTATGATCCATCGCGTGTTTGAATCCATTTTCGATAAAGGAGATGAACAGGAAAGGCTCTATCATGAGCCCGGCCGTCACTCCTTCCACTGTAAACTTTATGTCGGCGGAATGTCTGATCTTCTCGATCTCGATATAATTCCGGATAAATTCGATCTCTTTATCCAGCGGGATCTTGTCCTCATTGCATTCGTAGATCAGGTAACGCATGATATCCGCCAGGCGGACGACCACTTCCGGGGTCCGTTCCGACTTCTGCAGACTCAGCGAGTAAATGCTGTTGAGGGTATTGAACAGAAAATGTGGATTCAGCTGCGCCCTGAGGTAACGAAGCTGAAAAAAGATGTTTTCTCTTTTCATTTCCGCCAGCTGGTCCTTTTCGTCGTCCGCCTTGCGGATATAGAAGATAGCGATCGACAAGGCCATATTGACGACCGTCCACCAACCTTCCCGGACCAGGTGCAGCGCCGTCGGGCTAAAGTAAAGCGCTTCGGCCGGCTTCAAAGAAAATTTCAGGAAGAGTGCGTGAACGGCCAGCAGGAAGACCTGGATGACCAAAAAGGAAAGCAGGCTCATCAGCCAGGAAAACTGGCGTCTTTCCGGCCGCCCCAGGGCCGGTCCGACGATGCGGGCGAAGATCAGGTAGGCAGGGAAAACCAGGGAGCTGGCAAGCAGGAGCAATAACCAGCCGGCGGGGGAAGAGGACAATACGGTAATGGCGCTGGTCAACGGCTGCAACACCACCAGCAGGATCCAGTAAAAGATCTCGAGGCGGGGGGCGCGCTTTCGGGGTTTGTCGTTATCGTATTCCATCGGGGTTTAAATAGACCATAAAACTACCATAACTGGAACCGTCCGTAAAAATATTTCGACTAACTCCATAAACCCTTCGATGAATATCGATTTTCCCTATTTTTGGCGCCCATAACAAAAACAATAACAACACGCAATGGCCACCACTAAGATCACTGTCAACAGCAACGGCTCGCTAAAACTGGAAGGAGATTTCGAACTGGTAGATCGCAATGGAACGCCTTATGGCCTGGGGGGCCGGGAGATCGTCAGTATCTGTCGCTGCGGGTTATCGCAGAACAAGCCTTTTTGCGACGGATCACACAAAGGACATTTCGAACACGACGCCACTGCATTCGACCTGCCGCCAAAAAAATGATTTTATTTTATATACCTTTATAGGGAACCACCGTTCCGATGACTCCTTATAGCTCCTACCACGAAGAACGACTGCTTACATTGCTGAAAGAAGGCGATGAGGCTGCCTTTACGGAGCTGTACAACAGGTATTGGGACAAATTACTAGTCGTGGCCATTCACCGTCTCGCCGAGATAGAGGAGGCAAGAGAGATCGTCCAGGATATCTTCTATCGGCTTTGGAAGAGGAGGGAAACGCTGCAATTGGACCATTCACTGAATACTTATCTTTCCGTTGCCGTCAAATACGAGGTGCTCAACCGGCTTGCTGCAAAGAACAGGCAAAAACAGTTCAGTACCTATATCGCCCGTCATTGGCAGGAGACAGCGCAGGAGACGGAAAACTACATTCGGTTTAATGAGTTGCAGAAGGAATTGGCGTCACTCGTCAATGCCTTGCCCGAAAAATGCCGGATCGTTTATCAATTGAGCCGCGAAAAAGGATATTCCCAAAAAGAGATCGCGACAGAGCTGAGCATTGCCGAAAAGACCGTGGAAGCGCACTTGTCGGTGGCAATCAGGAAATTAAAGACCGGCTTAAGCCATTTGTTCAACGCCTTGTTTTTTATTCTCCCATAATTATTTTTTGCCGGACTAAGGGAAAGCCCTTCTTCGATTGGCTATAGGTCTAAATAGCCGAAATGACCGATCAACCTTATTCCAATAGGATCCTTGAGCTGGCCGATAAGTGGATCAGCGGTTCCATTACGGAACCTGAAAAGCAGGAACTATTTGCGTGGTATGCGCGATTCGATGACCAGGAACTGCTGCTGGCGCCCGAATATGAGCCGGTCATACAGGTGTTGAAGCAGGAGATGCTGGCCGTTATCCGCCAGCGCATTGCCGCGGATACTTCACCCCCGGCCAAACAAGAACCCCGACGCACGGGCAGGATAGCATGGCTGCGGGTCGCAGCCGCGGCTGTCTTCATAGGGGCGGTAGCTACGGGGACGATCTTTTTTGCCAGCCGCAAGATGCGGGTACAAGCGGTGGCCGATCAAAAAGCGGCGCCGTCTTCGACCGATAAACAGCCTGGCAGCAATAAAGCCGTGCTCACCCTGGCGGATGGTTCGAACATCGCGCTCGACAGCGCCCATACCGGCAGACTGACGCAACAGGGAAATGCCCAGGTACTGAAATTGGCGGACGGCAGGCTGGGGTACAAAGTGCTTGAAGGGAACAGCCCTAAGGCCGTTACTTATAATATCCTTTCCACCCCCAAAGGCGGTCAGTACGGGCTCACATTGCCGGATGGCAGCCAGGTCTGGCTAAATGCCGCATCTTCGATCCGGTATCCAACGGCCTTTACCGGGGCGGATCGGGAAGTCGAGATCACGGGCGAGGCATATTTGGAAATAGCGAAAAATCCGTCCATGCCTTTCCGCGTACACACCGTAAACCACCTGGGCGATGCCGACCCGATGACGATCGAAGTGCTGGGTACTCATTTCAATGTCAATGCCTATTCCGATGAGGACGCCGTTCGGACTACTTTGCTCGAAGGTTCGGTGAAAATAAAGAAGGGAGACAAGTCGGGTCTGCTGCGGCCGGGTCAGCAGGCGCAATTGCAGCCAACGGGCGAATTCCGCTGGATCCCCGATGTGGATGTTGAACAGGTTACGGCCTGGAAGAATGGCGTTTTCGAGTTCGACGGCGAAGAACTACCCGTTATTATGCGCCAGATTGCCCGTTGGTATGATGTGGAAGTAGAGTATGAAGGAAAGGTGCCAACGGAACCGTTTACGGGCCGGGTGTCACGCAATACCAGTTTGTCCGGGGTGTTGAAGATCCTGAAGTTGAGCGACATCGAAGTGACCATTAACAACAACAAGATCATCGTACGATCTTAAACATACTGTTGACGCAAGCAAAAACCGGGAACGTTGGAGCCGCTCCCGGTGACTAGTAGCGTTAACTTTTGAACAATTGTCTTGGAACTGCTTATTGTTAACCCAAATCAAATCAAATTTATGATTCCGACTGCTTATTGCCAAATCGGGCCGGGTATATCGTCCGTACCCTCGGTGATCCCGTCCCGGCTACAAACCAAAATCTGGCTTGTTATGAAGATGACGGCTTTTTTACTGCTTGTTACCTGTCTCCATGTCGCTGCCAACGGCTATTCCCAGAAGATTTCCCTCTCGGTAAAGGAAGCCCCGTTGGAGAAGGTGTTTAAGGAGATCCAACGCCAAAGCGGCTATTCGTTTTGGTATAAGACGCGCCAGCTGGACAAGGCGGTCAAAATAACCCTTGACCTCAGAAACGCCACCCTGGACGAGGTCCTGAACAAGTGTTTCGAGAACCAGCCTTACGAATACACGATCGTCGAGCAAACGGTGGTGATCAGACGCCGTGAGATCGTCCTTCCCGACGCCCCACCACCCGTGATCGTCCGCGGAAAGGTCACGACCGCGGCGGGTAAAGCGCTCAGCGGGGTCAGCGTCACCATCCGCGCCACAAAAAAAGGCACTACGACCGATGAGAACGGGGAATTCACGATTTCCGCCCGCAAGGAGGACGTCCTCGTCTTCTCTTATGTCGGTTACGATACCCGCGAAGTGAAGGTCGGCGATCAGGCCAGCATCGATATCAGCCTCGTCGAGGCCAGCACTTCCCTCAACGAAATAGCTGTCATCGGCTATGGCCGGACAAGCCGGAAAAACCTGACCAGCGCTATCACCACCCTGAAGCCGGAAGAACTCAACGTCGGCGCCATCACCGACGTCGGCCAGTTGCTGCAGGGTAAGGTGGCCGGCCTCAATATCACTGCCAATGGCGATCCCAACCAGACTGCCGCAGTCATCCTCCGCGGAGCTTCCACGATCAATCAATCTCAATCCCCTTTTTATGTCATCGACGGGATCCCTGGCGCTGACATCTCCCTGATCGCCCCGGCGGATATCCTCTCCATCGACGTATTGAAAGACGCCGCCGCCACCGCCATTTATGGCAACCGCGCCTCCAACGGCGTCATCATGGTGACCACCCGCAAAGGAAAGTCCGGGGATGCGCAAGTATCCTACAACGGCTACGGCGGTCTTGAAAAAGTGTCCAGGAACCTCAAGGTCATGACGGCGCCGCAACTCCGGGCTTTCCTTGCAGCCAACGGCGAGGCATTTTCCCCAGCCGATGACAAAGGCGCTAATACCAACTGGCAGAAAGCGATTGAAAAAGACAATGCTTTTTCTCAGAGCCATAATATTGCCATGAGCGGTGGAACCGACCATAGCGACTATATCGCCAGCCTCAACTATGCCTTTAAGAACGGCATCCTGGAGGAAAGCTCCCTGCAAAGGATCATTGCCCGCCTGGCCGTCAACCAATCCGCCATCAAGGATAAGGTCAAGCTCGGCCTCAACGTCACGTATTCCAACAGCAATGGCGATGACGTCCCCTACCGCAGCGTCACCCTCCTGCAGGCGGCCCAGTACCTGCCCGTATCACCCATTAAAAATGCGGATGGCAGCTACTTCGAGGACTTTTCCACGGGTGGCTATTACAACCCGGTCGCTATGACCAATCACAGCACCCTGAATACAAAGAACAGCAACCTCGTCGGCAACCTCACGGCGCTGGTGAAGCTGCCTTTTTCGCTGACCTATAACATGGACCTCTCCTATCAATCCTATATCGCCAACCAGGGCCAATATTTAGATAGTTATTTCACGGACAACTTCAACGATATGTATAATAACCCCAACCCCGGCCTGTCAGGACATAGCCAGCAGGTCTTCGGTCAGGGTGGCCAGGCATCCAGGGCCTCTTATACCAATACCTCTCTCCTGTTCGAAAATTACCTGACCTGGGACAGGCATTTCGACGAACACCACATCAACGCAGTGGTTGGGTATTCCTGGCAGGATTTTACCAACAACGACGGTTTCACTGTCACCACCGCCAATTTCCCGGCCGACAACATCTCGTATAACAACCTTGCCCTCAGCAACCCCTATGCCCTGAGTGGGTACCAGGTCAGCTTCGGCGCAGACGGCCTGTACAACCAGACGCGCCTCATTTCCGATTTCGGCCGGGTCACCTATGACTACAATCAGAAATATCTGCTGCAGGCTTCGATCAGGCGGGATGGCAGCTCCGTATTCGGGACCGATCACCAATGGGGTTATTTCCCATCCGTCGGCGTAGCCTGGCGACTCAGCCAGGAAAGGTTCATGCTGAACCAAAACCTGTTCACCGACCTCAAGTTGCGGGCCAGCTACGGCGTCACGGGTAACGCCACCGGCTTTAGCGCCTATACCGCCCAATCCATCTCCGGCAGCCTCGGCACCTATTACTACGATGGCACCACCACCGCGGCGCTCGGCGCCACGCAACAGGCCAATCCCGATCTTAAATGGGAAAAGACCGCCACTACGGACATCGGAGTGGATTTTACCCTGGTCAGAGGGATCGTCAGCGGAGCGATAGACGTGTATAATAAGACGACTACCGGGATGATCTATTCCTACAAGGTGGACCCCATCCTGGTCCCCTCCGGCACTGTCACGGCCAATGGCGGCAGCATGAACAACAAAGGTATCGAGCTGGCCCTCGGCGTGACGCCTATTGCGCACAAAAACTTCCGGTGGACCAGCAGCCTCAACCTGGCGCATAATACCAACAAGATCAAAAGTCTCGATAATCCGCTGTTCAGCGGCGGCGACTCGGTGCTCCTGGCGGACCCCGAAGGCGCGGGCCAGTCCGGCAGCACGGTCGAGATCCTCAAATCCGGCAAACCCCTGGGACAGTTCTTTTCGCTGGAATATGCCGGGCAGAACGCCAGCGGCGTATCCCAATACGTGTCCGCAACCGGCAAGTTGACGACCACGCCTACCCAGGGAGTAGATTATCACTATCTCAGCAATGCACAACCTAAGCTCCTGCTCGGATGGGCCAATAACTTCAGGTATCAGAAATTCGACCTGAATATCTTCCTCCGCGGTACATTCGGCAACCATATCTTCAATGCCACCCGTGCAGACCTCTTCCGCCCGGCTACGGCCCAGTACACCAATATTCTGGCGGATGCCGCCCATGAAACCACGGCGGATTTCAACTCCTACCTGTATTCCTCCCGCTTTATCGAGAGTGGCAGCTACCTGCGCCTGGACAACGCCTCGCTGGGTTATACCCTGCGCAATTTGGGAGAATATGTCAAATCCCTCAGGATCTATGTGACGGGAAATAACCTCTTCGTCATCACGGGATACCGGGGCATCGATCCCGAGATCAACCAGGGCGGCCTGGCGCCCGGGGTAGATTATAATAATTTCTATCCCAAGACCAGGACCTTCCTGCTCGGCGTAAATGTTTCCTTCTAACGCAAAACTGTAAAAAGCAGCATCATGAAAAAAACATTCAATTATATCGTCACGACAGCACTGCTGACAAGCATGTTCTGTTCCTGTCACAAGCTCAATTTGCCGATCACCTCCGAGCTGACCCCCAATGTCTTCCCGCAGGACTCCGCCCAATACATCCAGGCGCAAGGACCCGTCTATGTAGCGTTGCGGGGCAGCTACGGCGTAGAATATTTCTTCATGCAGACCCTCAGCACCGATGAAGAGATCCTCCCGGCCCGGGGTGGCAACTGGTTCAACTCGGCAGAAAACCAGCAATTGCACTACCATTCCTGGAACAGCGGTAACGCCTACATGGAAAGCATGTGGAGCTGGACATCCACCATCATCGGACTGGCTACACAAGAAATGGCATTGCTCAACCAGGATGAGCCCTCCACCACCGCCTCCAAATCGACCAGCATCGCAGAACTGCGCACCGTCCGGGCCTTTGCCTATTTTATCATGATGGATATGTTCGGCCCCTTGCCCATCGATACCGTCGCAGGCAGTTTCGTATCGCAACCGCAGTCGTCACGGGCTACCGTGGCTGCCTTTATCGAGTCTGAAGTAAAGGCCGCCCTTCCTTATCTCAGCTCTACCGTCAACATGACTACCTACGGCCGCGCGACAAAATATACGGCATATGCCCTGCTGGCCAAACTGTACCTGAATGACGCCTACTATACCGGGGGGACGGGACGCTGGAACGATTGCATCGCCGCCTGTGACAGCGTCATCAATTCCGGCGTCTTTTCCTTACAACCGATGTCCACCTATTTCCAGCAGTTTGCTTACAACAACGGACCTGCCAGCAACGGTCCCGGGGAATCGGAATTCATTTTCGCCATCCCGGAGAATCCCACCTTCGCCGATGGGCCCTGGGGCTTCCGGGGCACGAACCTCCACCAGCGATACGACATACCCCGGTCCGAAAAGGCAAAATTCTCCCTTAGTTTCGTCCCCAGCGCACCAGAGAGCACCATTCCCAGCTACTACGCCTATTTCTACGACCCGAATGACGTGCGAAACAACCAATGGCTCACCGGACTTCAGTATATGAAAGACGGTGTCACCCCCGTGACGGTCACCACTACGAACCTTGGGTACAACCAGTTCTATAGCGGCTCCGATCCCTCCGGCGTCTACACCTACCAAGTCAATTTGACCCCCGATATCATCCTGCGGCAGGATCCCGCCTCTTTCGACTGCGGAAATGACGAGATCGCCTGGAACATGGGCTATCGTTGTATCAAGTTCTTCCCGGACTCTACTTCCCCAAGTACGGCGATGAATAACGATATCCCCGTGTTCAGGTATTCCGATATCCTGTTGATGAAGGCGGAAGCGATCCTGAGGGGCGGAACAACCACTCTCAATCAAGACCCGCTTACCCTAGCCAACGAATTGCGTGCCGCACGCACCACTTCGAAGGCTTGGGGATCTGTGAACCTAGATTCGATCTACAACGAACGGTGCAGGGAATTCACCCAGGAATCCTGGCATCGGAATGATATGATCAGGTTCGGATTGTATGAAAATGCCTGGGGATTCAAGACGGATGCGAATACCCAGCACGAGATCTACCCCATCCCCTTCACGGCCTTGCAGTTGAACACCAAATTAGTCCAGAATCCCGGATATTAAGCTAATGATAAGCCTGCCCCGGGGAAGGGATCCCCGGGGCATTTTTTTCGATAATTTGCATGGCCAAATCCGCCAATATGCTCCGTCTCCTCCTCCCCGCCCTGGTGGCCGCCACCCTCACTACCAGCGTTACCTACGCGCAGCAGGCCTCCTACGCCCTCACCTACGCCCAGCAGGCCTCTTACGCCCTTATTCACCGCATGCTCCCCGACCGCGCCGGCCCCTTCCTCGTGGAGAACTTAGCTCCCGCCGCCAAAGACAGCTTCGAATTGGAAAGCCGCGGTTCTCGCATCGTGTTGCGGGGCAACAATGGTGTGGCCGTAGCCTCCGCCCTTTACTATTACCTCGGGCACTATTGTCATTGCCAGTCCACCTGGAATGGCTCCAATCTCAAGCTACCCGCAAAGCTGCCCGCGGTTGACGGCGCCATTCGAAAGTCCTCGCCCTATACCTATCGCTATTACCTGAATTATTGCACCTTCAACTACAGCATGAGCTGGTGGGACTGGCCGCGCTGGGAAAAGGAGATCGATTGGATGGCCCTACACGGGATCAATATTCCCCTGGCCATCACGGGCGAGGAATACACCTGGTATACGGTGTACAAGGAGATGGGGTTCACTGATGAAGAGCTGAAAGGCTTTTTCTCCGGCCCGGCCTATTTCGCCTGGTTCTGGATGGGCAACCTCGACGGCTGGGGCGGTCCCCTGTCCCGGCACTGGATGGAAACCCACCGCGATTTGCAACGCCGCATCCTCCAACGCGAACGCGAGCTGGGCATGACGCCCATATTGCCGGCCTTTACTGGTCACGTTCCCGCCGCTTTCGCCAAACATTTTCCCGCCGCCAGGCTTAAAACCACAAATTGGACAAACGGATTTGCCGATACCTACATCCTCGATTCGGAGGACCCCCTGTTCGCCAGCATCGGCAAGAAATTCATCGACGCCCAGACCCGCCTCTTCGGTACCAGCCATTTCTATTCTGCCGATACCTTTAACGAGAATGAACCGCCTTCCGACGATCCCGCCTATCTGGCCGCCCTGAGCCGAAGACTATATGAAGCCATGCACCAGGCCGATACGGCCGCGACATGGGTGATGCAGGGCTGGCTTTTCTATAGCGACCGGAAATTTTGGCGGCCGCCGCAGATAAAAGCCCTTTTGGATGCCGTTCCCGACCGGCACATGCTGTTGCTGGACCTGGCTGCCGAAATAGAACCGGTCTGGAAACGGACCGATGCCTTCTACGGCAAACCCTGGATCTGGAATATGCTCGACAACTTTGGCGGCAACGTCAACCTCTTCGGCCGGATGGATGGCGTAGCGGCCGGCCCGGCATTGGCACTGGCCGATCCGGCCAAAGGCCAACTCAAAGGCATCGGCCTGACCATGGAAGCCATCGAGCAAAATCCGGTGATCTATGAGCTGATGATGGAGCATACCTGGCGATCGACGCCGATCGATCTGCCCGACTGGCTCCGGCAGTATGCCCTCGATCGCTATGGAACCAGTGACAGTGCCGGCGACAGCCC
>Ga0302326_10007600_pt1 | contig 24050 bp, 18 predicted proteins | sample Palsa_T0_3_FD_202264 | JGI IMG/M metagenome (GOLD analysis project Ga0302326, IMG submission 202264) | Peat permafrost microbial communities from Stordalen Mire near Abisko, Sweden - Palsa_T0_3 | ecosystem: Environmental > Terrestrial > Soil > Palsa > Peat permafrost | place: Sweden: Abisko... | reverse complement strand
CGCCGACCTGCTGCATCGTGTTGACCATGGCGGACGCGACCCCGGAGTCCTCCCGCCGGACCCCGGCCGTGGCCGTGTTGATGGCCGGCGCGATGATCATGCCGAAGCCGAGGCCCATCACGAGCAGCGCGGGCAGTACGCCGCTGGCGTAGCCGGAGGTCGGGGTCAGCTGGGTCAGGTAGATCATCGCCCCGCCGCCCAGCACCATCCCGATGGTGATCAGCACCCGCGGCCCGAACCGGGGCAAGGTCACGATCGAGGAGGTGTTGGAGCTGATCAGGATGCACCCGAACAGGGGCAGGAAAGCCAGGCCGGTGGTGACCGGGCTGTATCCCTTGACCTGCTGCAGGTAGTAGGTGAGGAACAGGAAGACGCTGAAGATCGCGATGCCGGCCACGCCGACGGCGACGTAAGAACCGCCGCGGGTTCGGTCGAGGATCACCCGCAGCGGCAGCAGCGGGTGACTAACCCGCTGCTCGGCGAAGCCGAAGGCGGCCAGCAGCACCGCGCCGAGGACTAGTGACCCGATGGTCAGGGGAGCGGTCCAGCCGCCGGTCTCGGCGTGCGAGAAGCCGAAGACGAGGCAGAACAGGCCCGCCGACGCCAGCAGCGTTCCGGCCCAGTCCATCCGCGGGCGGACGGCTGGCTTGTTGGACTGTATGTACATCAGCGCTCCGGCCACGGCGATCCCGGCGAAGATCAGGTTGACGTACAGCGCCCAGCGCCACGACAGGTACTCGGTGAGGACCCCGCCGAGGATGAGGCCCACGGCGCCGCCGCCGCCCGCCACGGACCCGAAGACGCCGAACGCCCGGCCCCGTTCGCGGGGGTCACGGAAAATGCTGATCAGCGTGCCCAGCGCGGCCGGAGCGAGGATCGCACCGAACGCGCCCTGCAGCGTGCGCGCGGCCACCAGCATGCCGAAGGAGGTCGCGGCTCCGCCCAATGCGGAGGAAAGCGCGAAGCCGACGAGGCCCGTGATGAAGACCCACTTGCGGCTGAACATGTCACCGATCCGGCCGCCCAGCAGCAGCAGGCTGCCGAAGGCCAGCGCGTAGGCCGTCACCACCCACTGCCGCTCGCTGTTGGGGAAGCCAAGCGCGTGCTGGGCGGAGGGCAGCGCGATATTCACGATGGTGGCGTCGAGAACGACCATCAGCTGGGCGATGGCGACGATGACCAGGATCATCCAGCGATGGTCGCTGGCCGGCGGCGCCTGGTCCTCAGCGTGCGGTGCTGTCATGGAAACTCATCTCTCCCGCAAGCGGATCGTCGGTGCTGAGCGGCGCCATCGCGTCGTCCAGGGTCTGTAGCAAACGCGCCATCGTGACCCGGTCGTCTGGCTCAAGCGCACCGAAGACCTGTTTCATCAGGCGCGCGCGCGCGGCGTCGGCCACGGCGAGCGCGGCCTCACCCTCGCTCGTGAGCGCGACGAGCAGGGCCCGGCGGTCCGTCGGATCCGGGTGCCTGACCACCAGCCCATCACGCTCCAGCGTGTCGACCAGTTCAGTGATCGTCCGCGGCGCGACCCCGAACTCGACGGCCAGGACACTCGGCCGGGCGGCCCCGCCGAGCTGAAGCTGGGCCAGCACCTTGGTGCGGGCCAGAGTCAGAGGGTGCTCACTAATGTACAACAAGTCGCTGCCGCCGAAATCAGCGGACCACCTCGCCGGGCACTTCGCTACGATGGCCGACGTGGCCGATGCCCCCTGCAACCGCGCCGTAGCCCCAGGGTGAGCTTCACCCGGGCGGAGCTGAAGGCGTTCACCGGTGCGACCCTGCCCGATCTGATCGCCGACGGCGTGCGGCTGCTGTTCGCCGGGATCAATCCCGGTCTGCGCAGTGTCGCGGTACAGGGCCACTTCGCTCCGCGGGGCAACCGGTTCTACCCCGCGCTGCTGCGGGCCGGCATCACCGATCACCTCATCGACGCATCGGCCGGGATGTCCGCAGCCGAGCGTGCGCACCTCCTTGACCAGGGCATCGGCATTACCAGCCTGGTCGCCCGGGCGACGGCCAGCGCCGATGAGCTCGGCCCGGCCGAGCTGATCGAAGGCGCCCGCGCCCTGGCCGGGCTAGTCCGGCGGTTCCGCCCGCACGCAGTGGCCATCCTGGGCGTGACCGCCTACCGGACGGCCTTCGCCTCGCCCCACGCCAGCCTCGGGCGGCAGCCGGCCGACCTGGGTGACTCGCAGCTGTGGGTGGTGCCCAACCCGAGCGGCCGGAACGCGCACGCATCCCTCGACACGCTCGCCGCCGCCTACCGTGAGGTCGCACTCGCCGCCGGGGTGCCAATCAGCTGAGCGCCCGGCTGAACCCGGCACCATCTGCTGCTCACCGTTCGGGCGGTGGTGCCAGGTCGCGCCGGCCGGTCAGGACGAACCAGGTGATCAGCCCGGTGATGTCGGCCGGGGCGGCGGTGGTGCCGGGGATCAGCTGCAGCACGACCAGCGACAGCACCGCGGCGATCACGGCGCGGCCGAGCAGCCGCCCGGGCCGGCCGCAGCGGACCCGGGCCGGGAACTCCCGCATGATGGCGAGCGGATGCCGCGGCACGCTGGCTTCGGGTTCGTCGGCGGGGACGGCGGGCAGCGGCCCGGTGGCCGGCTCGCTATCGTGCCGGGCGCGCTGGAGCAGGTCGGCGTAGGCCTCGCTGCGGGCCCAGGGCGTGCGCAGCTCGGCGTAGGCGGCCGACGCGGCGGTGTACCGGGCCAGATCCCCGCCATCGGCGCGGTCGGGGTGGGTTTCGGCGGCGATCTGGCGCCAGGCGGCGCGGACGGTCTCGTCGTCCAGGTCGGGGCGGGCGGGCAGGCCGAGCGCTTCGAATGGGTCGGGGTTCACCGGTGGCCTCCGGGTCCGAACAGGTCATCCAGGCCGGCCGGGTCCGGCCAGCTGGCCGGGGCAGGTTCACGGCGCGGCTCCGGGACCTGGGCGCGCGGTGGCCCGGGAGCGGCGGGGACGGGCAGGAGGCTGAGGGGGGAGGGCCGGGGGCGGGCCACCTGGACGAAGGTGGCGGCGCCGCGCTGGATGTAGCAGGCCTGCCCGACATCGAGGCGGCGGACCAGGTCCGGGTCGGCGGTCCAGGCGCGCCGTTCGCGGGTGGTGCCCTCATCGCCCCAGGCGCGGCCGATGAGCTTGTGCGCGGTTTCCAGCACCCGCCTTTTCCCGGCCGCGGCGACCAGCGCGTCGGGATAGGGGACGTGCAGGACGAAGATGCCGCCGTCGGCGGTGCCCGCGATCCGGTACCGCTCATCCTCACTCGCCCCGAGACCCTGCCAGGACTGCGCCGAGACCTGCACGCCGATCCCGAGCGAGCGGCCCCGCTCGTACAGGTTCGACAGCGGCACCTTGCCCGAGACGGCGGAGTAGTCATCGGCGGCGAGCAGCATCGCGCGGGGTTCGGCGTCTAGGTCGGTGACGGCGTGGGCGGTCAGCTCGGTCAGTGCCATCGCCTGCGCCTCGGCGACCGACGGTTCCCGGGTCCCTTCCAAGATGCAGTACCAGGCGTCCGCCTCGGCCAGCGTGCCGGGGCCGTCCAGCGCCGGGCCGAGGCGGGCGAGCAGGGTGGCGTAGCGGAGCTGGATGTCGGGCAGCTGCCGGGCCGCGCCCCGGACCCGTTTCGCCTCGCCGGGGTACCGGGCCGGATCCCACGCCGCGGCCAGCCACTGGGCGTCCAGCCGGTCCAGGAACCCGGCCGTGCTCAGCGGCGGCCCGCCGGGGGCCAGCACCGCGAGCATGACCACGGCCTGCATGATGTCGGCGTAGTAGGCCGCGGCGCCGGTCCCGGTGTCGATCATCTGGTAGAGCAGGACGGCTAGATCGGCCGGGGGCAGGTCCCACAGGGACAGGCGGGCCTCATCGGGCCAGATCGCGACGCGGCGGGCGCCGGCGCCGTAGAGGAGCCGGCGGGTGCGGTCGGCTTTGAGGCGGGCGTCGCGGCCGCCTTTGCAGTCCAGCACGACCAGCAGCGGCCGGGGTCCTTTCCCCGTCCTGGCGGTGGCCAGGGCGGCGGTGAACCAGCCCGCCCACAGCCGCATCATCAGGTTCGTCTTCCCGCTGCCCGTCGCCCCGACGATGACCGTGTGCCGGGCGCACGCGCCATACGGGATGCTGAACACGGGGTGCCAGCGGTGGCCGATGGCGCGGATGGTGCCGCCGACCGGGATCCGGCCGCCCCGGGCGAGCAGCGGCACCGCGCCGGGCGCTTCGGTCAGGCCCTTGGCGGTGCGGACCTGGCGGCGCCACTGGCGGGCATCGAACCTGATCGGCGCCGACGCCGTGATCCCGCCCAGCCCGGTGCTGATCGCGTAGATCCGCCACGCCCACGCCAGCCCGGCCAGGGCGAGCCCGGCCGGGACCGCGACCGGCGCCAGCAGCAAGAACACCCGGCCCAGGTCGACGGGGGCCAGCCGGGACCAGCTGTGTGCCCAGGTCCGGGCCGGGCCGAGGACGGCGGGCGGCCAGGCGTGCAGCCGGGCGCCTTGCAGGGCCGTCCAGGTGCCGGCCGGGATCAGCGCCCAGGCCGCGAACCGGGCCAGCCGGGCCGGGGGCCAGCCCCGCAGCCACGCCGCCCCGTACCCGGCCGCCGTCACGAGGGTGACCGGCCACGCCGCGATCACCACCGCGGCGAGGAGCAGCCACCCCGCTGCTTTGAAGATCTTGCGGAGCAGCCACAGAAAGATGGTCAGCTTCAGCCAGGACCACACGCTCATCGTTGCGGCTCCGGGGCGAACGCGGCGGCGGGCAGCTCGCGGATCACGACCCGGGGCTGCTCCCCGGCCGGGAGGGACCCGGCGGCCCTGGTCACAACGGACCGGGCCGCCGGGGCGATCAGGTACGCCACCTGCGCGTACCGGACCGGTGACAGCAGCCCCGTCATGATCCGGGTGGTGCGGGCGGCCGCCTTGGGGGTCAGCTCGACCTCGACCGCCCACACCTGCCCCGGATACGGGCTGGCCTCGATCGAGGGCCAGTGGATCTCCGCGTCGGGGACATGCTCCCGGTGTCCGGCCGCGGGCCGGTCGGCGCGCAGCCGCCGTTCGGAATGCCACCATGGCCGCGCGGCCGCCCAGACGGGGCTGGCCGCCAGCCACAGCCGGGCCGCCAGCACCGCGCGGATGTGGGCCAGGCGGCCCAGCGAGGGCTCGGTGGCGGGGAACCCGAGCCCGGTGGCGGTCATCCCGGCCCGGGTCAGCCAGCACCACCCCGGCCCGGGCCCGAGCCGGCCCGTCTCGGCGTACCCGGCCCGCCGCCACCGCGCCACGATCGGCGGCAACCGGTCCGGCTGCACCCGCAGCGCCAGGGCGAGCAGGTCGTACGGGCCGCCGTAATGCTCCCCGCACAGCAGCAGCCCGTCGATGTCGCGCTGGCTGAGCCGGACCGTGCCCGCGTCGGCGCGCCGCGCGGACCGGGCCGTGGTGATGGTGCCTGCCTGTCCCTGTCCCGCCATGATGTCCCTGAGCTCTCCTTCAGTCACACCAGCCTCTGTCGCCCCGGGTGCCCGGAAGCGCACGGGATGTGACGATTTTTCCGCTGGAGAGAGCGGACGGAAGGGCCGGACGGCATCCGTAAGCGCATCGTCATGATTACCGTCCGCGATAGCGACGGACGCGATGACGGGCATCGCAGCTGGCCGCGAGGAGTTCCAGGTGGCCGCGCCTGATCGACCCCCTGCTCAGCCGACGTTCTCCGGAGCGGGCCCGATTGACGAGAGCCCGCCGGCCCGGGCCCGGCGGGCCAGCCCGGCGTGCATGCGCCGCGGCCACAGCGGCCCGCCGTAGATGAACCCGGTATAGGCCTGCACCAGGGTAGCCCCGGCTCGCAGCCGGGCCCAGGCGTCGTCCGGGGTCTCGATTCCGCCCGTCGCGATCAGCACCAGCCGGTCGCCCGCGCGGGCTCGCAGCCGGACCAGCACCGCGAGCGCCCGGTCCCGCAGCGGCGGCCCGGACAGGCCGCCCGCGCCCGCGGCTGTCACCTCGGACGCCGGGCTGGCCAGTCCGGCCCGGGAGATGGTCGTGTTGGTCGCGATGATCCCGTCGAGCCCGAGCTCGAGGGCCAGGTCCGCGACCGCGTCGACGTCGGTGTCGGCCAGATCGGGCGCGATCTTCACCAGCAGCGGGACGCGCCGTCCGGGGACGGCGGCGTCCAGTGCCTCCCGCACCGCCACCAGTACCGGCCGAAGCCGTCCGGCCGCCTGCAGGTCGCGCAGCCCGGGTGTGTTCGGCGAGCTGACGTTGACCACCACGTAGTCGGCGACCGCGGCGACGGCCCGCGCGCTGGCCGCGTAGTCGGCCGCCGCCTCCTCCTCTGGCGCCACCTTGGTCTTGCCGATGTTGACCCCGACGATCACCCCGCCGCTGCGCCGCCGCAGTCGCGCCGCCGCCGCCGCCGCCCCCGCGTTGTTGAATCCCATCCGGTTCACCAGCGCCCGGTCTGCCGGGAGCCGGAACATCCGCGGCCTGTCGTTGCCCGGCTGCGTCCGCGCGGTCACCGTGCCGACCTCCACGAACCCGAACCCGAGCGCCCCCAGCCCGCGCACCGCCCGCGCGTCCTTGTCAAATCCAGCCGCCAGCCCGAGCGGGCCGGGGAACTCCAGCCCGAGCGCCCGCACCCGTAGGACCGGATCCCGCGGCCCGAGCCGCCGCCGGAACACCCATGCCACCCCCGGCACCAGCCCGAACACCCGGATAAGCCCGAACGCAGCCCGATGCGCCGCCTCGGCCGGCACCCGCCGCAGCACCACCCGGTACAGGAACCGGTACATCGCCTCACCCCAGAGCATTATCCCGAACGGCACGTGGTGCTTCCCCCCGTCATCCTCGGGCCGCCGGCGTCATGGGGCCGCAACGACGAGCCGGATCCCGACTGTTGTGACATATAGTGAAGTTCGGACTACATTAAGTGATAGCCGAAGGGGAGCCTATGAGATCATGCGAGGCAAGTTCAGCGCCGCCGGGCGCGGGCCAGGCGCACGGGCTCCGGCGGTGGTGGCTCGACCTGTCCTTGCGGGCGAAGGGCCTGATCGTGGTCGCGGTGCCGCTGATCGCCCTGATGTGCATCATCTCGGCGAACCTGCTGCTCCAGCACAGTGAGAGCAATGAACGAAACATCAGCACCAATGCCCGTAACCTGGCCGACGCGGCCACCCAGGTTCTCACCGACGCGGTGAACGGGGAAGCGGGTGTCCGCGGCTACGCCGCGACCCGCGACCCGATCTTCCTCGCCCCCTACACCCTCATGCTGACGCGGATCGGTGCCGAGCGCACATCGTTGCGGCAAGCGGCCGTCGTAGAAGGTGATGGCCGCCAGCAGCGGACTGTGGACGCTACCACGGGCCAGGTGCTGGCCGATCTGGCGCAGCTACGTTCTGCCATCAGCGACGGTAGCTCAGCCGGGAACCTCCTTCCGGCGCTGTTGAGCGCGAAGACGACCATGGACCGGCTGCGCGGGCAGGTCGCCGATCTGGCCGCCGCTCCCACGGCGGTGGTCGCCGTCCAGCACGATAAGCTCACCACGCTGCAGACAAGGATCGAGCGGCTCGACATCGCCGGCCTCGTGCTGGCGCTGCTCGCCGGGCTGGCCGGCGTCGCTCTCTTCACCTCGGGCATCGCGAGGCGGGTCGACATTAACGCGGAGAACGCGCGCCGGCTGGGCGAGGGACAGCCGCTCGAACCGATAATCCCGGCGGGTGATGAGATCGGCCGCCTCGCCGGGTCACACCTCAGAGCCGAACGACTGCTGGCCAGGCGGTCCACGGAGCTGACGGCGGCCAGGGATACGGCCGTGACAGCAACCCAGGCGAAGAACTCGTTCTTGTCCAGCACGAGCCACGAGCTGCGAACCCCGCTGAACGCCATCCTCGGCTTTACCCAACTCCTCCAGCTGGCCGAACTCAGCGAGGAAGACAGCGACAGCGTCGAGCGGATACTCGGGGCCGGACGCCACCTGCTCGCCCTCATCAACGAGCTTATCGACGTCGCCCGGATCGAATCGGGTGACCTGGGCCTGTCCCTCGAGCCGGTCTTGGTCCGCCCGGTCATCGAGGAGTCCTGCCAGCTCATGACCCCGATCGCCGCCGAGCGCTCGATCCGGATCATCAGGGACTGCGTGCATCCGGCCCTGGCCGTCTTCGTCGACCGGCAGCGGCTCTCCCAGGTCCTGGTCAACCTGATCTCCAACGCCGTCAAGTACAACCACAGGGACGGCAGCATCACGATCGCCTGCGCCGAAGAGGGCGCCGGCCACGTCAATATCGTGGTCTCCGATACCGGGCCAGGGCTGGCGCCTGACGACCTGGAGCGGATCTTCATCCCGTTCGAGCGCCTCGGCGCCGAACGGACCGCGGTCGAGGGCACCGGGATCGGGCTGCCCCTGGCCAGAGCCCTCACCGAGGCCATGGGAGGCCAGCTGACCGCATCGAGCGTCCTGGGTCAGGGAGCGGCTTTCACCGTCAGCCTCACCCGTGCCCCGGACCTGATCTCCGTCCCGGCCCCCAGCCCCGCGCCCAGGTCACCGGCGGCCGGGCCGCACGCTCCGGCCGGAGCCGGTCTCAGCGTTCTCTCCATTGACGACAACCCGGCGAACCTGGAGGTGATAGCCCGCTATCTGAGGAGCAGGCCGAACGCCAGGCTACTGTCCGCGGCATCTGGCCGGGCCGGCCTCGAATGCGCCGTCCGGGACGTGCCCGACGTCATCCTGCTCGACCTGCACCTGCCCGACCTGCAGGGAGACGAGGTACTCAACGAACTCAAGGCCGAACCGGCCACCGCCGCCATTCCCGTGATAGTCCTTTCCGCCGACGCCTCCCGCGGCGTCATCCGCCGCCTGCTCGCCGGCGGTGCCTTCGCCTACCTCACCAAGCCCATCGAGCTCGCCGAGCTCGGCAAGCTGCTCGACACCTGCGCCGCCGCCCGCGCCCAGGGTCGGCCGCCGCAGCCAGTCCGGATCGCGCCAACATGAGTGTGCAGGAGCCTGCCGGGGAGGCCCGATGAACCATGTCATGCTTTACATCGAGGACGACGATAACAACATCAGCCTGGTTCAAGCGCTGCTCAAGCGCCGCCCTCAGATCGAGCTGCTGGTGGCGATGAACGGCCGTGACGGCGTCCAGGCCGCCATCGACAGGGGGCCCGCCCTCATCCTGCTCGACAATCGCCTCCCCGACGCGACGGGCAGCGAAATCCTGCGCGAGCTCGCCTCCGCGCCGGCCACCGCGGCGATCCCCGTGGTGGTCCTCAGCAGCGACGCAGACGAGATCATAGCTCAGCTGGTAGCCGCTGGAGCCACCGAAGCTGTCCCGAAGCCGTTTGACATCCACAAGTTCATCGCCATGATCGACCGCTACTTCCCCTGACCATCGCCAGTATCAGGCCACGAGCTCGGATTCGCCGGTAAAAGCATCCCAGAGGGCGGCGTAGGTGCTCCTCGCGGCGAGCAGTTCGGCGTGGGTCCCGGCCTCGGCGATGCGGCCGGAGTCCAGGACCACGATGCGATCCGCGCGGGCGGCGGTGGTGAGGCGGTGCGCGACCACGATGGTGGTGCGCGCCGCGGTCAGCTGGCCGATGGCGTGGTTCACGGCCGCCTCCGCGGCCAGGTCCAGCGCGGCGGTGGCCTCGTCGAGCAGCAAGATGGCGGGGTCGGCCAGCTGCGCGCGAGCCAGCGCGATGAGCTGGCGCTGGCCGGCCGACAGGTTGCGGCCGCGTTCGGAGACCTCATGGTCGTAGCCGCCGGACAGCCGGATGATCATCTCGTGCGCGCCGGTCGCCCGGGCCGCCGCCTCCACCTCGGCGTCACTGGCGTCCGGCCTGGCGTACGCGATCGAGTCCCTGACCGTCCCCGCGAACAGGTAGGACTCTTGCGGGACGACGCCGAGTTGGTGCCGGTAGCTGGCCAGATCGTAGTCGCGGACGTCGGTGCCGTCGACCAGGACCGTGCCGCCGGTCACGTCGTAGAAACGGGCGATGAGCTTGACCAGCGTGGACTTGCCCGCCCCGGTCTGGCCGACCAGGGCGACGGTCTCGCCGGGCTCGATGGTCAGGTTGATCCCGGACAGCGCATTGGCGTCGGTGTTGGTGTAGCTGAAGTTCACGTCGCGCAGCTCGATCCGGCCACGCAGCCTGCCCGGGGTCACGGGCCGGCTGGCCGGCGGCGTGGAGGTGCCGAGCCGGAGCAGGTCGGTGATCCGGTGCAGCCCGACCATGGCCTGCTGGTAGCCGTCGAAGACCTGGGACAGCTGCTGGACGGGGGAGAAGAACAGGTCGATGTAGAGCAGGTAGGCGATCAGCGCGCCTGCCTTGAGCGTGCCGTCGCGCATCTCGCCGGTGGCGAGGACCAGGACGATCGCTCCGGCCGCGGTGGACAGGGTCTGCACGAACGGGAAGTACATCGCGATGTAGCGCTGCGCGCGCAGCCGGGAAACCCGGAACGCGCTGCTGAGCGCGCCGAACCGGTCCCGGTTGACCGGCTCGCGGCGGAACGACTGCGTCACCCGCAGGCCGGCCACGTTCTCCGCGAAGTCGGCGTTGACGGCGGCGACCTTTTCCCGCGCTTCGGAATACGCCTTCGCTGACTTCTTCCTGAACACCAGCGTCGCCACCACCAGCACCGGGAAGATGGTCAGCACCGCGAGGCCCAGCTCGAGGTTGATGATGAGCAGCGCGGCGAGCACGCCGAAGAAGGTGAGCACCGAGCTGACCATGGTGATCAGCCCCGTCTGCAGGAACGAGGACAGCGCGTCCACGTCGGTGGTCATCCTGGTCATGATCCGGCCGGACTGCTCGCGCTCGTAGAAGTCGAGGCCGAGGCGCTGCAGCTGGGCGAAAAGCTTCACCCGCAGGGTGAACAGAAGCCGTTCGCCCGTGCGTCCGACCACCATCGTCTCGGCGATGTTGACGACCCAGTCGGCTAGCACGATGGCGAGCCCGATCAGTGAGACGACCACGATCGCGTGGAAGATCTTGGTCTCCACGCCGTTGTCGATGCCGTTCCTGACCAGCGCGGGCAGCGCCAGCCCGGCGACCGCGTCGAGGCCGTCGAGGACCAGCCCGATGATCAGCGCGGCCGCGAGCGGCCGCAGGAGGCGGCGCAGCGAGAACTGCCGGTCCGCCGCCCGCGCCCGGCCGATCTCCACCTGTGGCACGTCCTTGGTCGGCGGCAGCGCGTCGACCTGGGCGAGCAACTCGGGTGACGGCGGCAGGCCGGCGAACGTCCCGGTGATATTCGCGGCACCCGCGCCGCCGGCCCGGCCGCGTCCCCGTCCGCCGCCAGCCGGGCCTGCGCCGGCCATCGCCCGCCCGCGCCCGTCAAGCACGTCTTCCACCGTGTGAGCCGCCCGCGGCCGGACCAGAGGGGTTACCGGCCCGGGCCCGGCCGCTGACCCGAGCGCGGCTACCGTCTCGAGCCCGTCCGGCGTCTCGGCGTCCGGGCCGGTGATGAGCTTCCGGTACAGCGGGCAGCGCTCGCTCAGTTCCTCGTGGGTACCGGTGTCGGCGACCCGGCCCTCGTCCAGGACCACGATCCGGTCGGCCAGGTTCAGCGTGGACCTGCGGTGCGCGATGATCAGCGTGGTGCGGCCCCGCATCACCTCGCGCAGCGCGGCGTGGATCTCCGCTTCCAGGCGCGGGTCGATGGCCGAGGTCGCGTCGTCGAGCAACAGCAGCCGGGGGTCGGTTACCAGCGCCCGGGCCAGGGCCACCCGCTGCCGCTGCCCGCCGGACAGGGTGAGGCCCTGCTCGCCGACCATGGTGTCGTACCCCTTCGGCAGCCTGGCGATGAACTCATCAGCCTGTGCTGCCTTGGCCGCCGCGACGATCTGCTCCCGGGTCGCATCCGGACGGCCGTAGGCGATGTTGGCGCCCACCGTGGCGGAGAACAGGAAACTGTCCTCCATGACCAGGCCGATGGCGGCGCGCAGCGAGTCCTGGGTCACGTCCTTGATGTCGTGTCCGCCGATCCGGACCGAGCCGCTCTGCGGGTCATAGAAGCGGGGCAGCAGGAGCGCGATGGTGGACTTGCCCGACCCGGATGCGCCGACCACGGCGACCGTCTCGCCCGGTTCGACGCGGAGCGACAGGCCGCGCAGCACCGGCTCGGCGGGCAGGTACCCGAAGTGGACGTCGTCGAAGCTGATGCCGGTCGCATCCGCCGGCAGCGCCGCCGCGCCGGGCTTGTCGGCGATCACCGGGCGCGAGTCGATGATGTCGAACACCCGGATGACGCTCGCCCGTGCCTCCTGGCCGATGGTGACCATCATCGTGAGCGTCCGTACCGGACCGCTCATCTGCGCCAGGTACGCCGAGAACGCGAGGAACGTGCCGAGGGTCAGCGATCCGTGAATGGCGAGCCAGCCGCCGAGCGCGAGCACGCCTACCATGCCCAGCGACGGGATAGCGGTCAGCGCGGGGTTGTACCTGGCCGTCAGCCGGACCATCCGCAGCCGGGACGCGAACAGGTTCGAGCTCGCGTCTTCCAGCCGCTCTTGTTCCTGCTCCTCCTGGCCGAAGCCCTTGACCACGCGCACGCCGCCGATGGCCTCATCGACGATCCCGGCCACATCGCCGGTCTGCTGCTGGGCGTGCCAGCTCGCGGGGAACAGCCTGCGCCGCGACGCCAGCGCGATGATCCACAGCGCGGGCGCGACCGTCACGGTGACGATCGTGAGCACCGGCGACAGCACCGCCATGATGCCGATCGACAAGATGAACAGCGCGAGGTTGCCCAGCGTGATCGGCACCATGGACAGGATGCTCTGCACCATGTTCAGGTCGGAAATGGACCGGCCGACCAGCTGCCCGGTGTAGATCTCGTCCTGGCGTGCGCCGTCAAGGCGGGTAAGCGAGTCGAACAGCTCGGTGCGCAGCTCATGCTGGACGTCGAGCGCAAGCCGGCTGCCGTAATATCGTCGCAGGTAGATGCCCGCGAAGTTGACGGCGGCGGCGATGAGCAGCAGGCCCGCCAGCGGCCAGATCGACTGCCGGTGGGCGACGATGACGTCGTCGATGATCTTTCGCTGCACCAGCGGGATCGCGGCGGTCGCGACGGTGGCCACCAGGGCTCCGCCGAGGGAAATGAGGACGCTGCGCTGATGACGCCAGCAGTACCCGGCCAGCCGTCGTAGCCACCCGTACGCTGGTGCGCCAGTGTCCCCCGCAGCCCCCGTACTAGCTGCGTGCCCTGTCCTCCTTGACAGCGTGACCGCCCCACCTCGCGTCTCGTCCCCGACGAGAGGATTAACAGCCCGGCCTGTCGATTCATTTCCCTAACTAACCATCTAGGCGGGAAACACCAGGCCGGGCCGCCGCGGTCAGCGGTACCCGTCGTCCGGCGTCCGGCGTGGGGGGGGAGGGGCGGACTCCGGGTAACCGCGGCGGATCACCCGGCGCCGCGTGGCGCGCGCGGAGACCTCTCTGATCAGGGAGCCGATGGCGATGCCCAGCACCAGGTTGACAAAGGCGGTGGCCACCTTCTGGGACACCGGCGCCGTCGTGCTGAACGGGAACACCACCGCGATCACCGTGGCCAGCCCGATGATCCAGGTGAAGAATATCGTCGGCCGCGGCGTGGACAGCAGCAGCAGGTGCATAAGCGCCGTCGCGAACAACGCGATCCCGGCGGACGCGAACACGTACCCCGCCGTGGACGCGGCGCCCCAGGCTCCGTCGCGCTTCGGGGCAAGAATCGGGATCGTGAACAGCCACCGGCACACCAAGATGCCGACCAGCGCGATCAGCGCCGCGACGACGGCGGTCGCCGCCCCGCCTGACCACAGCGTCCCTGCGTCGACCCGGCGCTGGACCTCCGGTTCTGGTTCTGGATCCGGTTCCTGACTGCCCATCGGGATTGTCATTGTTTCGCCTTACGTTGAACAGCCTGTCCCTACAGAATTAACCTCCCAGCGTCGCCCGAAACCCTCGCGCCCCGAAACACTCATGGTCAGGGCCAAACTCACAGAAAGGCCGCGGACCGGGTGGGTGGACGCCAACAGGAACGCGGGTCGGTAATGTGTGCCAAGCCGCTGAACGGCAACCAGCGGCTAAGCCTGAACTCCGGAGGTAAACGTCGTGGCCAAGCCCGTCCTGCAAATCATCATCGGCAGCACCAGGCCCGGACGGGTCGGGCCGGCCGTCGCCGACTGGATCATCGACCGGGCCAGGGCGCGGGGCGACTTCGAGGTCGAGGTGGCGGACCTGGCCGTGCTGAACCTGCCGATCTTCGATGAGCCGAATCACCCCAGGCTGCGCCGGTACGTCAACCAGCACACCAAGGACTGGAGCGAGATCGTCGAGCGGTCCGACGCGTTCGTCTTCGTGATCCCCGAGTACAACTACGGGTTCAACGCGGCGACCAAGAACGCCATCGACTACCTGAATCAGGAGTGGCAGAACAAGCCGGCCGGCATCGTCAGCTACGGCGGCGTCGCGGCGGGCACGCGTGCCGCCCAGATGCTGAAGCAGGTCATGTCCGCGCTCAAGATGGTGCCCGTCGTGGACTCGGTGAACATCCCGTTCATCAGGGAGAAGCTCGATGAGGAAGGCCGGCTCAAGCCGAACGAGATCATGGAGGCCGCCGCTGAGGCCATGCTCGACGAGCTAGGCCGCTACGCCGCCGCCCTGCGCACCCTGCGGGCCAGCTGAGGCCCGCGGCCGCAGCGCCGTTCATCCCGTGGCGGTCACCCCACCGTGACGAGGGCCATCGGGTAGCCGCTGGCCCCGTTCGGTTCGGGCGGCGCCTCGGCGCTCGTCTGGGTGTAGCCGGTCGCGTCGGTGGCCCGCGCCTCGATCAGGTGGTGCCCCGGGGTGGCGTCCCACTCCCAGACCCACTGCCGCCAGGTGTCGATGCCAGGCACGGTGGCCAGCGTGGCCTGGTTCCACGGCCCGTTGTCGACACGCACGTGCACGGCGTCGATGCCCTTGTGCTGGGCCCAGGCCACGCCGGCGATCGCGGTCCGGCCCGCCGAGAGCTGGTTCGCGCCGTTCGGGACGTCGATACGGCACTCGGTCTTGATCGGCGCCTGCTGAGACCAGCCGCGCTGGGCCCAGTAGGCGTAGTTGTTCGCGAAAGTGGTCACGTTGATGTCCGTCACCCATTTGGTCGCGGACACGTACCCGTACAGGCCGGGAACGACCATGCGGGCGGGGAAGCCGTGCTCGACCGGAAGCGCGGTGCCGTTCATCGCCACCGCGAGCAGGGCGTCACGGCCGTCCATGACGGTCGCAACCGGCGTGCCCGAGGTGAACCCGTCCACCGAGGTGCACATCAGCTGGTCCGCCCCGGCCTGGATGCCGGCCTCGCGCAGCACGCCAGCCAGGCTCGCGCCGAGCCAGAGCGCGTTGCCGATGTACGGGCCCTCGACCGGGTCGGACACGCAGCACAAGGTGACGTAGTCCTCGATCAGCGGCCGCCTGAGCAGGTCATCGAAGCTGAGGGTGATCTCGCGGTTCACCATGCCGTGAATCCGCAGCTGCCAGCTGCTGGGATCAACCTGCGGCAAGACGATCGCGGTGTCCACCCGGTAGAAATTAGCGTTGGACGTGACGAACGGGGAAATCCCCGGCACGTTGAGGTTCACGCCGGGAGGCAGCGCCTCGGTCACCGACGGCCTGGGAATGCGCAGCGTCTTCTGCGCGGTCGCCACGCTGCTCCGCTCGGCCAGCAGCCGTCCCGCCAGCCCCGCCCCGGCCGCGATGCCCACGGTCGCCGCGCTGGCCTTCAGGAAACTCCGGCGCCGCGGCTCCGCCGTGTCGAGTTCGCCGTCCTCGTGCAGTTCCTCAGGCTCCCTGGCCCGCCCCAGGCCGGCCGGCAGGTCAGGCGCCGACGGCAGGTCAGGCGGGGACGGCAGATCGGGCGCGGGCGGCAGGTCAAGCTCGCCGGCGTCAGGCGCCTCCCCGGGCGCCCCGGCCCAGGTGTCCAGCCACGGCGCCTTCGTCCAGGTACTCGGACCGCGCCGGGCCACCGGCCTGGTCAGGGGAATGAGGAAATACAGGACGGCCGCCGCCGCCGCCGTCGCGGCCAGGGTGGGCAGCAAGCTGGCCACGTCCGCGGTGGGACGGGTCGCGGCGGCGGTGAGCCCGACGATCGCGAACACGGCCAGCCCGGCCATGCCGTACGACAGCCGCCGCGTGGCCGCCGCGCCGATCACTGCGGCGAAAATCCCGAGCACCACGAGGATGCCGCTGACCAGGACGAGCTTGTCGTCCGAGCCGAATTCGCTGATGGCGAAGTTCTTCAGCCACGGCGGCGTGAAATCGATCTGCAGCTGGCCGACCGCGACCACCGGTGACCCGTCGGCACCGGTCAGGCCGGCCACGAATTGGCCCACACCGAGTGCGGCGGCGGCGGCCAGCAGCCCGGCGATAGCGCCGAGGCCCGCCCGGCCGCGGCCGGCGGATGGCCTGCTGCCTGTTCCGCTCAGTTTCATTGTCACAAACCCTATTCGTTGCGGCGCAGGCGCAGGTTTGCCGGGCCGGGCGATTATTCGTGGCCGAGGCGGCGGGATTACCCCGCAACCGCCAAACCCTGGCGGTTCCTGCTACGAATAACGGTTGTGAGCAGTCTTAGTCCGGGGGGGCGACCCCCCGGATCCCCCCGCTTCTGGGGGGGATCCTCCCCCCCAGACCCCCCTGGCGCCTCTGGAGACCCCAGTGGCGGCGGGGACCTCGGGGAGCAGATCGGGTTGGTGGCGCGGGGGGACACCGCGGCGTTCGACGCCGTCTACGAGCAGATTGCCGCGTCAGTCTTCGGTGTCGTCAAGCGGGTGATTCGCGATCCGGCCCAGTCCGAAGAGGTGACCCAGGACGTCCTGCTGGACATCTGGCAGGACGCGTCCAAGTTCGATGCGGAGCGAGGCAGCGCGGTGGCGTGGGTGATGATGCTCGCCCACCGCCGGGCCGTGGACCGGGTCAGGTCCGTGCAGAAGGAAGCCGAACGCGAGCGCCGGGTCGCGACGGCCGACATTCCCTACGACGAGGTCGCCGAGGCCGTCGAGTCCAGCTTGGAGCGTGAGCGCGTCTGGCGCTGCCTGGGCTCCCTCACCGAACTGCAGCGCGAGTCGGTCACCTTGGCCTATTACGGCGGCTACACCTACGGTCAGGTGGCCGGCCTGCTCGGCGTGCCGACCGGGACGATCAAGACCAGGATGCGGGACGCGCTTATCCGGCTGCGGGACTGCCTGGGCGTGGCCTCGTGAAGCGGCCACAGCTGAAACGCGAACCGCACACCCTGGCCGGGGCGTACGCGATGGACGCGATCTCCTCCGACGATCGGGCCCGGTTCGAGCGGCACCTGGCCAGGTGCGCCGAGTGCGCACAGGAGATCGCCAGCCTGCGGGAGGCCACCGCCCGGCTGGCCACCGCCACCGCCCAGACCCCGCCGCCGGGCCTGAAGGAGCGGGTGATGGCGGCGGCCGCGACGACCAGGCAGCGGTTTCCGGACACCGCGGACGTCCCGGCCAGGTCTGCCCGGGTGAAGGACGCCAGGATCAGAACGAGGGCGTGGTTCCACTCGTTGGCCTGGCGGGGGCGCCTCGTGGTCATGGCGGGTGCCGTGGCTACCCTGGCCGTGCTCGCCGTCGCCGTGGTGGCCGGGATCTCGAACGGCACCATGCGACAGCAGCTCAGCCAGGCGCAGGCGAGCAGCCAGCAGGTAGCCGCGGTGCTGACCGCACGGGACGCCACCATGATGACCAAGACGGTGAGGGGCGGCGGGACCGTCACGATCGTGATGTCGCATTCGATGCACGCGCTGGTGTTCACCGCCGCCGGCCTGCACGCGCTGCCTGTCTCCCGGGCCTATGAGCTGTGGCTGATCGGCTCGGCCGGGGACCGGCCGGTGGGCATGTTTCCCCAGGCCAGCGACCACATGGTCGGCCCGGTCATCGCGTCAGGTCTACGCTTGGGTGATCACCTCGCCCTGACCGTCGAGCCGGCCGGCGGAACCAGCCGTCCCACCTCCCCGATGATGCTGGACCTCGCACTGTAGCCAGGCTGCGCCGGCCCGGGACCCGCCGTCCGCCGTCCGCGTCCGCCAAACTGGCGCATACCCCTGTATCGTGCTATGTCGTAAGTGAGGGGTGAATAAAGTTGAGCAAGCTCAAGAGCACGGTCTACGCCCGCATGGAGGAAACGAGCTTTCGGTCGGGCGCGGTATTCGGTGCGGGAGCGGCCGCCGTTACCGGGACCGCGATCGCGCTGACGGTCGTCCTGACCGGACATGGCGCCGCCGCGATCAGCGCGCCTAGCCCGAGCGCACGCTCCGCCCCGCCAGCGTCGGCGACCGCTTCGCCGTCGGTTATCCCGTCGTCCACGCCAGTCACGCGGGCATCGCCCACCGCCTCGCCCCGGTATGTGCCGGCTTCGCGGGTCACGCCGGTGACGGCCGCCCAGGCGGCCTCGCGGGCGGCGCCGTCGCCCACTCGCGGGGGCCGTCACCGGCGTCCGCATACGTGGACGCTCCCGGACTACAGAGGCCAGCCTTTCTCCCTGTTCCACTCCCGGGGCGGGCCGCCCGCGCACCGCGGCTATCGAGCCGGTTTATCGATGTGGCGGCCCGCCGAATAGCCCCGGTCACAGCGTGAGAAGTGACAGCGGATCCGGCCCGGACAGCTCACTACGCCCTCCTTCTGTTCACTCCGAGCCTTCTGTGCCCTCCGAGGTCGCAGCCGTCCCGGTGGTCGCGGGGAACGTGCGGTGGGAGCGGCCCACCGTCCGTGCCTTCTGGAACGCGCTGGCCGACCCCGAGCGAGAGGCGCTGGCCGCCGCCGGATCCGAAGAGGTCTTCCGGGCCGGATCGGTGCTGTACCGCGCGGGTGACGACTCCTCTCAGGTGATGATCATCGACTCGGGCTGGGTCAAGGTCAGCGTCCGGGACGATAACGATGGCGGCGAGAAAATCCTGGCGGTCCGCGGTCAGGGAGACGTGGTCGGCGAGCGCGCGGCGCTGAGCACCCAGGTGCGGTCGGCCACCGTGACGGCGCTCGATGAGGTCTCGGCGATGGTGGTGCCCGCGGACCGGTTCGCCGAGTTCCTGCGCGGGCATCCGCGTGCCGTCGAAGTACTGCAACGCCAGGTCAAGGAGCGCCAGGAGGAGGACCGGGCCCGGCTTTTCCCCGGCGAGCGGGCCGGCGCCGAGCGGCGGCTGGCCTGGTTGCTGTTCGACCTGGCCCAGCGCAGGGGCGGTTACCGGCACGCCGCCACGGCCTTCACCTTGCCGATGTCGCAGCAGGAACTCGCGGACTGGGCCGGCACGACAGCCGACGCGGTGGGCCGCTTTCTGCGGTTCTGGCGGGAGCGCGGGATCATCGTTCGCGGCGGGCGGTCACGCCGGCTGACCGTGGTCGACCTAGACGGGCTGGCCGCGATCTGGGACCCCGCACCGCCGGACCAGGTGGCGGGCGAGGCTGCCCCGAAGGCGGCCGCGCGCTGGTTCGGTGCCCCGGGTGAGCCGCTGAACTGCTCGATCTTGTTCACCGACGTGGCCGGATTCGGGAATCCCCTGCGCCTTGACCCCGACCGTGAGGTCGTGCGGGCGGCGCTGTATGAGATCCTGCGGTCATCGTTTGAGGCCTCACGCGTGCCGTGGGCCGACTGCTACTACGAGGACCGCGGCGACGGCGCGGTCATCGTGGTGCCGCCCGCCATCTCCACCCTTCGCGTGGTTGACCCGCTGATCCCGGAACTGGCGGCCCGGCTGCGGCAGTACAACCGGCGGGCCAGCGAGGTAGTGCTGATCCAGCTCCGGGCCGCCCTTCATGTCGGGCCGGTCGGGAAGGACGCCGAGGGGCTGACCGGGCAGGCGGTGATCTTCACCGCGCGCATCCTGGACGCCCCCGTCGTCAAGGAGCGGCTCGCGGACGCCCGGGCGGACCTGATCTTCGCCGTATCGGACTACGTCTACGATCACGTGGTCAGGCATGGCGCCGGGCGGGTCGATTCCGGTGCCTTCGAGCATGTGGCGGGCCAGGTCAAGGAGTCCCGCGTCTCGGCGTGGATTCATCTCGCCGGGCGGGTCGAGCTGCCGCCCGCGCCGGTCAGCGAGGGTAACGGGTCCGCGCCGCTGCCGGTCGCGCCTCCGCTCGGGAAGCTGCCTGCGGACGTGCGCGGCCGCGACGGGCTGCTCGGCGAGCTGCGCCGGGCGCTGCGGTCCTACCCCTGGCGGGCGAGCCGGGCGTTCGTGATCACCGGCATGGGCGGGCTAGGCAAATCGACCGTCGCGCTCGCCGCGGCCAAGATGGCCAAGGACCGCGGGTACCGGGTGTGGTGGCTCGGCGCGACCGACACGGCGCTGCTGACCAGCGGGATGCTGGAAGTGCTGCGGGAGCTTGGCGCCCCGGAATCGGTGATCGCCCCGGTCCGTGAGGGCGCGCGGACCGCACCCGCGCGGGCGTGGGAGTTCCTGAACGGCGAGCACGCCGGCGGCCGGCGCTGGCTGCTGATCTTCGACGGCGCCGACCATCCCGCGGTGCTGGCCGGCGCGGACGCGACGACGCCGGCCGACGGCACCGGCTGGCTGCGGGCCGACCCGGCCGGAATGGTGATCGTGACCACCCGCAACCGGGACCCGCAGGTGTGGGGAACCGGCGTGACGCTGCGCGAACTGAAGCCGCTGGACGAGGAGGCCAGCGCCGAGGTCCTGCGGGATCTGGCCCCGGACGTGACGGACCCGGGCGGCCACCAGGCCCGCGAGCTGTCCCGGCGGCTGGGCGGGCTGCCGCTGGCCCTGCACCTGGCCGGCGCCTACCTCGGGTCGCCGTTCGCGCGGTGGTCTACCTTCGCCGGCTATCACGAGGCCCTGGACAGCGTCGAGCTGCCGGCGGCCCTGGCGGACATCGAGGGTCCGGGGGCCGATGTCCGCGCCGATGTCCAGCGCACCTGGGACCTGTCGCTTGACGCGCTCGCCGCCGAGGGACGCCCGCAGGCCAGGCTGCTCCTGCTGGTGCTGTCCTGCTTCGCGCCCGCCACCCCGATTCCGGCGTGGCTGCTGCGGCCGGCGCCGCTCGCGGACCTTTTGCAGAACGAAGCGGGCGGAACCCGGGAACCGGAGAAGGACGACGGCTGGTACCGGCTGCGGGCGGGAATGCAGGGACTATCGCACACCGGGCTGATCGAGATCTCCAGCGGCGCCGGCCCGGCGGGCCTCAATGCCATCACCGTGCATCCCGTCGTCGCCGACGCCAACCGCAGCCGGCTGGCGACCATCGCGGCCGCCGAGCGGACGGCGGTGCAGAACGCGGCCGTGGCTCTGCTGGAGGCGGCCGCGGGCGCCCTTGACCCGTCCCGGCCCGGTGACTGGCCCGCCTGGTGGCTGCTCGTGCCGCACCTGGACGCCGCCATCGACCTGCTGGCCGACGACCTGGCCGCCGCGGTGCTAGCCCGGCTGCTCACGGTCAGCGCGGCCGGCACCGACGCCCTGCTGAGCAGCGGCCGGCTGGCGGCGGCGGGCAAGCTCGCGCAGGTGAGCGTGCACACGGCGGCCTTCTTGTCCCGCGACGACCCGGCCGCCATGACCGCACGCGGCTGCCTCGCGGACACCCTGGTGCGGCGTGGCCGCAGCGGCGAGGCCGAGGCGCTGTACCGCGAGCTGCTCGCCGACCGGCGCCGGGTCCTGGGCACCGATCACCTCGACACCCTGACGACCCGTCATGATCTCGCTGCCGCGATCGGCATGCAGGGCCGCTACCGCGAGGCCGAGCAGCTGTACCGCGAGCTGCTCGACGATGACTACCGGCTGCTAGGGCCCGGGCACCGGGAAACCCTGGCCGCCCGGTACAACCAGGCCAGGATGATCGGCCTGCAGGGCCGCTACGCCGAGGCGGAGGAACTGAGCCGCGGCGTCCTGGCCGACCAGCACAGGCTCCTCGGCGAGAGCGACCCCGACTCGCTGACCACCCGGCAGAGCCTGGCCCGCCTGGCCGGCAAGGCCGGCCGCTATGCCGATGCGGAACGGATGTACCGCCAGGTCCTCGCCGACCGGCGGCGGGTCCTGGGTAACGACCACCCCGATACGCTGGCCACCCGTCACCGGCTGGCGCGCATCATCGGGCTGCGGGGCCGCTACGCCGAAGCCGAGGAGCTGTGCCGCCAGATTCTGCAAGACCGGCGCCGGCTGCTGGGCGAGGACCATCCCGACAACCTGGCCACCCGTCACCGGCTGGCGCGGATGCTCGGCCTGCAGGGCCGCTACGCCGACGCGGAGCCGCTGTTCCGGCAGGTCCTGGCGGCCCGGCGCAGCGCGCTGGGCGAGGATCACCCCGATACCCTCGCCACCGGGCACCGGCTCGGCTGGCTCATCGGGCGGCAAGGCCGCTACAGCGAGGCCATCGAGATCGTGAACCAGGTGCTCGGCGGCCGCAGGCAGGTTCTCGGCGACGATCATCCCGATACCCTCGCCGCCCGCGAGACGATGGCCTGGCTGACCGGGCTCCGCGGCAAGCTCGGCGAGGCCAGCGAGCTGGGCCGCGGCGTACTTGGGGACCGCCGCCGGGTCCTCGGGGAGGATCATCCCGATACCCTCACCACCCGCGCCACCCAGGCCTGGCTCACCGAGCGAGCAGGCCGCTATGCCGAGGCCGAGCGCGAGTACGGCGATGTCCTGGCCGACCGCCAGCGCGTCCTTGGCCCGGGCCATCCCGACACGCTCATCTCACATCATGCCCTGGCCCGGCTGATCGGCCTGCAGGGCCGATACGCCGAGGCCGAGCAGATGTGCCGCGACGTCCTCGCCGCCCGGCGCCGTGTGCTGGGCGATGATCATCCCGACACCCTGACCTCGCGTGACACCGTCGCCTGGCTGGTCGGCCGGCAGGGACGGCGCGCCGAGGCGGCCGAACTGCACCGCCAGGTACTCGCCGACCGCAGCCGGGTCCTGGGCGCTCACCATCCCGACACCCAGGCCACCCGGGACGAACTGGCCGAGCTCACCGCCGACAGCTGATCAGGAGTCGGTGATGTCGTCGTCAGGCGACTGTCCGGCATCCCGCGGGCCGGGCGGCGGTATGTTCGCGTCGAGCAGCGCGGTCGAGCCGGCCGGGCGGGTGACGGCGTCCTCGGTCCGCTGCCGCAGGCGCTCAAGGGACTCGCCGTCACCGAGCGGGACGGTGGCCTCCAGACGGCTGCTCGCCTGCACCTCGGGCAGGTCCATGACCGCGTCGACCAGGCTCGCCCGGCTGCCCGGAGCTACGTGCCCGGACGCGGCGTGCAGCGATGTCCGGGCCGTCCCCTCTGCTCCCTCGGCCGTGGTCACCTCGGCCGCGGCGACGGTTTGATCGCCGACTTTGACTTCCACGTGCCGTGACGCATCAGGATTGTTCATGGGAAGCCTCCTGGGATCGCCTCTATATGCAGACCAAAGCTATATGCAGACCAAAGCGCACCAGGCTCGTTCCGTTGCCTCGGCGTGATCCCTTCGGCATGCCCGGCACGTACAGCTGCTTTGCTGCCGCAGGTCGGTAAGGGCCTTGCCCCGGACTGTCCGCGATGAAACGGCCTCGCCCGGCCTCAGTCCATCTAGAAGCGATGCGCCTACCGGCGCGGCCCGTCAGCCGGCCCGCCGGTAAGCGCGGACCGCGAGCGGCAGGAACACGACGAAGATCCCGGCCAGCCAGACCAGGCTCTTCCACAGGCTCGGCACCACCGGGCCGCCCAGGGCCAGCGCGCGCATGGTGTCGATGACGTAGGTGACCGGCTGGTTGTTGGCGAAGGCCTGCAGCCATCCCGGCATAGTCGCGATCGGCACGAAGGCCGAGGACAGGAACGTGAGCGGGAACAGCCAGATCAGGCCGAACGCCTGCACCGATTCCTCGTCGCCGATGGCCAGCCCCGTGTAGGCGGAGATGCAGCAGATGGCCAGGCCGAACACGGTGGCCAGCACGACCATGGCGATGGCGGGAACGACGCCGTTGGTGAACCGGAAACCGACCGCGTATCCCACCCCGACGATGATCAAGATGGTCACGAGCATCCGCCCGGTGTCGGCGACAAGCCGCCCGGCCAGCACCGCCGAGCGTGCCATCGGCATCGACCGCAGCCGGTCGATCACGCCCTTCTTCAGCTCCTGGGCCA
>Ga0302326_10007597_pt1 | contig 24055 bp, 16 predicted proteins | sample Palsa_T0_3_FD_202264 | JGI IMG/M metagenome (GOLD analysis project Ga0302326, IMG submission 202264) | Peat permafrost microbial communities from Stordalen Mire near Abisko, Sweden - Palsa_T0_3 | ecosystem: Environmental > Terrestrial > Soil > Palsa > Peat permafrost | place: Sweden: Abisko... | reverse complement strand
CCGAGCTCGAGGAGCGCCATAACCTGAAGGGGATCGCGCTGACGGGCTACGGCACGGAAGGCGACATCGCGCGCAGCCGCTCCACGGGATTTGCGGTCCACCTGATGAAGCCCGTCAGCATGCTGGCCCTCGACGCGGCGATTGCGACGGTCTCCCCCGCCGTCCTCCAGAGCTGACGCCCGGGATCACGCCTCGGGCTCGCCCAGGACGTCGCGGATCTGCGCGACCAGTTCCTTCACGTCAAAGGGCTTCTTGATCACGGACCTGACGCCCGATTCCCGGGCCGTCTGGAGGGCGGCCGCGTGCAGGTAGCCCGAGGTGAGGATGATCGGGATCCCTGGGCGCAGGGCCAGGATCCGCTGGGACAGCTCGAGTCCGGTCATTTCCGGCATGGTGAGGTCGCTGATCACGAGGGAGAATCCGTTTGGGTCCGCCTTGAACGCCTCAAGCGCCAGCACCGGGACCGCGAAGCTCCTGGGGGCGAAGCCGAAGCGCTTCAGCAGGCTGTCGGCGATGGTGAGCACGGAATCCTCGTCGTCCACGAGAAGGACTCCCCGGCCCTTTCCGAAGGGGACGAAGCGCGGCTTTCCCTGCGCCCCGGGCGCCGCCGCCTGGATCGGGGCCGGTTCGGGTGCCTTCACGGCCGCCTGCGGGAAATAGAGCTCGAACGCGGTTCCCGCGCCGGGCGCGCTCTCGACGACGATGGCCCCCCTGTGGCTGCTGACAATGGCATGCACCATGGCGAGGCCGAGGCCCGTGCCCTGCCCGAACGTCTTCGTCGTGTAGAACGGCTCGAAGATGCGCTTCAGGACCGTCTCCTCCATGCCGCAGCCGTTGTCGCGGATCGTCAGGCAGACCGTGTGCTCCGCGGTGACCTGCGGATGCAGCTCCCGCAGGGCCTCGCTTGGCGCGACCTTGCGCAGCTCAAGGTTCAGGACGCCGCGGCCGTCCCGCATCGCGTGGATGCTGTTGGTGCCAAGGTTCATGATGACCTGGTGGATCTGGCCGGAGTCGAAGAGGACCGGGGGGCAGGCCGGGTCGATCTCGGTGCGGATCTCCACCGAGGCCTCCACGCCGACGCGCAGCAGCTGCGCTGCCTCGCGCACGACCGGCCCGAGCGGGGCCACCGCCCGGTTGTCCTGCTCCAGGCGGCTGAACGACAGGATTCGCGCGACAAGGTCCCGGGCCCGCTGGCTCGCCTTCTCCGCGGATTCAAGCGAAGCGTATGCGGGATGCGCGCGGGGAAGGTCCATCTCGGCGAGCTGCAGGTTCCCGAGGATGCCCGTGAGGATATTGTTGAAGTCGTGGGCAATGCCGCCCGCCAGGGTGCCGAGGGCCTCCATCTTCTGCATCTGGCGCACCTGGTCCTCCAGGTTCTTCTGCTTCTGATCGTTCTGACGGCGCTCCGAGATGTCGCGCAGGGCCGTCATCCTCACGGTCCGCTCGCCCATGCGCATCATCTTGGCCTGCGCCTCGGCGTGGAAGGAGGTGCCGTCCTTCCGGACGAGCTGGTGCTCATAGGTGCCCTCCATACGGGCCCCGATGCGGTCGGCCACGATCTTGCGCGTGCCCGGGCTCACGAAGTCCAGGACCTCGCGCCCGATCATCTCCTCGCGCGGGTAGCCTATGAGCTTCAGCGCCTGGTCGTTGATGTCGATGATCCGCCCGTTCTCTGAAATCACGATGCCCTCGAATGCGGCCGATGTGAGGTTGCGGAAGCGCTCCTCGCTCTCGCGCAGCGCCTCCTCGGTCCTCTTGCGCTCCGTGATGTCCTCAATGGTGCCTTCGTAGTAGAGGACGCCGCCGTCGGGCCCGCGAATGACGGTGGCGCTCTCGCGCACGAAGATCTTGTCCCCGTCCCTGCGCGTCCACGTCGCCTCGAATCCCCTGATCAGGCCGTCGCGCTCGAGCCCCTCCCGGAACTTCTTGCGGGGATAGCTCGGCTGGTAACTGCCGCTCTCGAGGTCGACCAGCGCCATCTCCTCGAACGTGTCATAGCCCATTATCTTCAGCAGCGCCGGGTTCGCCATGACGATCCGCCCCTCCGGCGTCGAACGGTAGATGCCCACGTTCGCGCGCTCGACGAAGCTCCTGAACCGCTCCTCGTTCGCGATCAGGGCCGCCTCGGTCCGCTTCGACTCGGTGATGTCCCTGATGACGGTGACCGCGCACCTCACCCCGTCGAGGTCGAAGCATTCGGAGCTGTACACCACGTCGATGACGCGCCCCCCGCGGCCCATGATCTTCCTCTCCACGTTGCGGACGGAGCCCTTCGCCAGGAGCGGGTCGAGGAATGTCCTGCGGTCGGTCTCGCTCGTGAAGGTGCCCACCTCGACGGACGTGCGGCCCAGCACCTCCTGCCTCGAGTAGCCGATGAGGCGCTCGTGGCTGTCGTTCACCTCGATGAAGCGGCCGGACATCAGCTCCGTGATCACCATCGCGTCCGGGCAGATTCGGAAGGCCTTGCTGAACTTCTCCTCCGCGAGGTGCAGCCGGGAGATGATGTTCTGCTTCTCCCGGGTGATGAAGGCGACGATCCCCGTGATCCCGCAGATGGCCAGGACCTGCGCGAACATCGTGCGCATCCAGAAGTCGTATTCCGTGGGCAGCAGCTTCGGCAGCGCGGGGCCGATCGGCAGGAGGCCGCGGGTCCAGCTCCACCCGGCCGCGGCGATCAGGACCAGGCTCGCGACCCCCGCGGCGAGCCCTCCCTTGCGGTGATGGAATATCGCCGCGACCAGGATGGCGAGGCCCAGCAGCACGGGGATGCCGGGTGTGGAGCCATAGACCAGCATCGAATTCGCGGTGGTCCCGAAATATCCGAGCTCGAGGACGAAGAACCGCGCCGCGTTCGAGAGCTGCAGGGCGCAGGCTGCCCACAGCAGGGCCAGAATCACGATCTCCGCGATCCCGAAGAAAGTCATGATCAGGCCCGGCGTCGTCGCGAACACGGCGACGAGCCAGACGGTCCCCACGACGGCCGAGAGCCGCAGGATAGCGAGCAGCGACGTGCGGCGCCACACGACATCGTGGACCTGATCGAGCTCTATTTCGGATGAAGTTCCGGACACAGGGGGCCATCGTGCTCCCTCCCTCCCGCTCTTCAATTAAAATGGGGGGATGTCCCGGGCCGGGGCGGGGCGCCTGACGGAGGCCCACGGAACGCTGAACAATATATCCCCTAACGCCTTCGACAGATTTTCCAGGCCGGCCGCCGGCACGAATTCCGGGAGGAGTGGCCAGGGGCGAGGCGCGCCCGCCTACTTCTTCACGACGTAGCTGCCGACAGTCGTATCCAGGGAGTACCAGGCTCCTACCTGGCCTTCTTGTCGAGGAATTCGGCAAGGACCGCCCGGCTCTGGTCGGAATCAGAAAATTTCATGGCGCGGTCAATGACGGCTGCGGCCTCGCCGTGCAGCCCGAGGTCCCCGTAGAGGTTCGCCAGCTTGTAGGCCAGCGCCGCATTCTGGGGAAAGAGGTCCATGGCCTCCTCGAGGGGCCGTATCTGCTCCCGGTCGGGCCTTTTCGGGGCGTGCTCGAGCACGCGGGCGAGCAGGTCATAGGTGGCCGTCAGCGACGGCATCTGCACGCGCGCCGTGGTCAGAAGGCCCGTGATTTCCGCGAAGTCCGCTTCGTTGAGGTCCCCGATCCCCGCCTGGACTGACGGAAGCGAGTCCTCGAGCCTCATGCGGGCCAGTTCCACGTACGCGCGGGGACGGACCACTCCGGCCTTTGTCGCCCTCTCCAGGGCGTCGCGCGCGCGGACGGCGTCGCCCACCTGGAGCTCATACAGGCCGAATGCCGCAAGAAACAGGGGATCGCTGTTCCCCCTTCGCTGGATCCGCTCGAACAGCCGATCGGCCTGGTCCAGGCATTCGCGCTGGTACTCGAGATTTTCCATGCCGAGCGTGCGGCCCTCGAGTCGGCCCCAGTCGCCGATGATGCGCGCGATCTCGACCGACGACGCCTCGCGGAAATTCAGGTCCTTCTCCAGCGGAACGGAGAGGGGAACGGTGATCGGCTCGCTCACGGCCTTCGGCAGATAGGCGTCCAGTCGAGCCCGTACCTCGGCGTAGCCCAGCCCAAAATGCGCCCGGAAGAGCGCCTCCGTGACCGGCTCCCGGCTCGCGCGGTCCACGAAATCCAGGAAGTCCTGCCTGTTCCCGCTGCCATAGAGTCCCCAACGGACGAAGAGGGCCGCCTCGGAATTCCAGAGGTCGGCCCTGTCCGTGCGCAGGCCTCCGCTGAAGATGTCGCCGAGCGGCAGCATCCGGCTCGGCGGGACAGCCTTCCCGTCCCTGTGCTTCTCCTTGGCCTCATTCTGCACGGCAATCGTCTCTGCGGTAGAGATCCAGAAGGCGCTGGGCAGGATCAACGCGCTTGTGAAGGGCGTGGATCTGATGATCCCGTTTGGATAGAGCCCGAACTGGCCCTCCATGCCCGCCGCAAACCAGGACGGCAGCCTAGGCACCCGGTTCGCGATGCGGATGTCGCTGTCCGGATCGACGCTGAAATCGTCGTTGTCGGCGCGGACCTCCCAATAGTTCCCGCAATTGATGAAGGTGTCCCCGTCCCCGACGGTCACCGGGTAGGAATGGACGACCTGGCCCGAACCCACCGAGCCGCCGTCCCCAGAGACCCAGTTCAGGTCGATCGGGCTTCCCCTTCTGAATCCCTCCCGCGGCTCCGGCCTGCGGTTGTAGAGCACGATCTTCATGGGGGTCGGCAGCTCCCCCCAGAACGAGGCCGGAAGCACGGCGAGGCGCGCGGCCGTCGCCATCTTCAGCGCTTGGGCGTAGGTTTGGTTGAAGCTGTCGGGACAGTGCGAGATCACCTCGAAACCGGGCACCGTGAAGTAAATCCAGGGATCGGCGCTCGAGGCCTCGACGAAGACCGGCTCCAGTACCGTGACCTCGTCCGGCACAGACGCGTTTTCCGCAGGGCCTGAAAGCGCAACCAGCGGCCACAGGAAAATCACACAGGAGCGCGGTAGGCTGCCGTGCCGAATCTTCATGACCCGAGCGGGGCTAGGTCGGACAACCCTGATCCTTGACGGAATGCGCCCGCGGCGAAAACAGCGGTCAAGACACCGGTCGCACGCCTGGGTGAAAAAGAGAGGTGCACGCGGAACTTAGAGCCAGCCCTTCGAGCCGGTCAATAGATGAGGACCCGGCGGGGATGCTGGCAGGCGCCGCATGATGTACGTACTTATACGCTTCGACAAGATGAGGCCGGGGGGATTCGATCTCAGCGCCTATCTCGAGCGGTTAAATGTTTGATAAACAAGACACTCAATGAATTCCCCGACTACACGCTGGTCCGTCGCCGCACTCCTCGTGGTGCTGCTTGCAGGGTGCGCAAAGAAGCCCGATGCCACGCCGGCGAGCGACAAGCCAACCTCGGTTGTGCTTGTTCCCGACGCGGAGCGCAGCCGCCATTTCGAAGCTGTCAGCAGTCACCTGGAGCTTGGCGGGGAGCTTTACGGCTACGTCGACGTGGATGGCGACGTTCTTGCCCTCGCTGGATCTGTCCAGGCGATCGTCAAGCAGGCCGCAATGGTGCAGCCGCAGATGTCGATGTTCGCCAAGCAGGACTTCAAGGCGCTGATGTCGGACCTGGGACTGACGGACGTCAAGGCGGTGGGGCTGAGCTCGGTGCGCGAGTCCACGGGCATGTACCGCAACCGAGCGTTCCTCTACACCCCGGAGGGCCGGCATGGACTTTTCGCCGTATTCGGGGGGCCGCCCGGCGCGTTCCTCGGCGCGGGCCTCGCGCCGTCCGACGTGGATCTCTTCACCGAGAACGAATTCGACGTGGTGGCGGTCTATGACACCGTGAAGGCGGTCATCGCCAAGGTGAATGGTCCGGAGGCCGCCGACGATTTCGAGAAGGCGGTCAAGAAGGCCGGCTCACAAGCCCATTTCTCGCTGCTTGACCTCATCGAGGGCCTGCATGGCACCGCGACCGCGGTCCTTCGGCTGGATCCGCAGAAGAACGTGACCATCCCCGGGCCGAAACCCTTCATGATACCCGCGTTCTCGGCGCTCATACGGATCGACGGCATCGGGCCGGCGCTGGAGGCGTCGCTCGCTGCCCGACCCGCCCAGCTCGAGGCGACACAGGAGGGGCCGCTCCACCTGTACACCAGCAAGGCGGCTCCCCTGATCGAGGGCCTCAAGTACGTCTTCGCGGTCGATGGAAAGGCGTTCTACGCCGCCACCTCTGCCGAGTTTCTCCGCGAATGCCTCAAGCGCTCGGACGGCCTGGACACGAACCCGGCGTTCATCGCGGCTCTTGCGTCTCTCGGGCCCCAGGGCAACGGAGTGACGTGGGTCAGCCCGCGGTTCTTCTCCCGAATCAAGGACCTGTCCTCGATCAACCCCCAGGCCACGCCGGAGGTCCGGAGGTTCCTGGATCTTTATTCCGCATCCATGCCCACTGCGAGCCAGCCCCTCCTCTCGGTGCGCGCCAATCTCCCGGACGGCATCCTGATCCGGTCGACGTGGAACCGCTCGCTCAAGGCAGACCTGGCCATACTCACGGTGTATAACCCCGTCACGGTCGGCCTCATGGCCGCGATGGCGATCCCGGCGTTCCAGAAGGTCAGGACTAACTCCCAGTCGATGGCCGTGCTGAACAATCTTCGCCAGCTTTCGGCGGCGGCCGACCAGTATTACCTTGAAAAGGGCGTCGCCACCGCGACCTACGACGACCTCGTGGGCCCGGACAAATACATAAAGACCCTGGTCCCGGTCGACGGCGAGGACTACCACGCACTCGTGTTCGCCCAGGGCAGGCGGCTTCGCGTGCGACTGGCCGATGGACGTGTCATCAGCTATCCGAACGACCCGAACCCCTACAATCAGGTCCCGCAGGCCGCGGGCACGGCGGACGCCTACAAGAGGATAGCCGTCGTGAACAACCTGCGCATCCTTGAGATGGCCGCGAACCAGTATTACGCGGCGAACGGGGTCACCTCCACGACCTATGACCAGCTCATGGCGGTCACGCCGCACCCCGAGGTGACGCCCGTACTTGGCGAGGACTACAAGAGCGTTGTCTTCGAAAAGGGAATCCCCCTGAGGATCCGCCTGCCGGACGGGCGGATCATCCGCGACCCGAACGCCGTGCTGAAGAGCCGCCCGGCGCCGGAGGCTGCTCCCACCCCAGACAAGTCCCAGGCCCCGGCCTCCGGCAATGATGCGATCCTGCAAAACCTCCGCCTGCTCGACCAGGCGGCGAACCAGTACTACGCGGCGCACGACACGACCACGGTCACGTTTGAGCAGCTCGTGGGCCCCGGAACCCTGCTCCCGCAGATCAATTCCGTCCAGGGAGAGGACTACCATTCCGTTCTTTTCCTCAAGGGCCGGCCCCTGCGTCTCTACCTCAAGGATGGTCGGGTGATCGTCTATCCGCCCGCGCCCTGAGCAAGGCATCGGGAGTCACGGGAAAAGCGGTCGGCGCCCATCGGGGCGCCGCAGGGCTCCCCCTACTTGCCCGGCGTGATCCCGGGCACCGTGATCCTGGGAGAATCGCCTGTTGTCGAATCCGGGACGGCGGCTGACGAAGCGGCGGGTGGCGGCGTGGTGGCGGGGCGGTCCTTGTTGATCTCCGCCAACACATCGTCGGTGATGTCGAGACTCGGGTCCGAATGGAGGATATTCGAGACGCCGAGGAGGGTCGGCCCGGACTTGTCCAGCAGGAATGTCGCACCCCTGTTCTTGGCGATGTCAACCGCCGCCTTGGAGATCTCGCCGATCATCAGGGTCTTGAAGGTTTGGGAACGCTGCCGAAGGGTGCTTTGCGCGTTCTGCGCGAACGAATTCAGCTCGGTGCGCTTCTGCTGGATCTCGTCGTACTTCTTCTGCGCGTCAGCCTGGGCCTTCGCCTTGGCTTCGGCGGTAGCCGTTGGATTCTTGGACTGCTCATCGAGTTCCTTGAACTCTTCTACCAGGGCGTTGCCTTCCTTCTGAAGCTGGGCCGCCTGTTCCCTGGCCTTCTCCGCATCGGCCTGAAGAGTAGCCTTTTGCTCCTGGCTCTTCCAGTAGTTGTCGAAGAGCTTGGTAAGATCGACGACGAGGATCTTCGGGCCGGTTTGGGCGTGCATCGACAGTGTCGTCAGGGAAACGGCGGCAAAGGCGATCAGGTATTGCAGGGATTTTTTCGTGGGTTGTCAGTCGGTCTGTGGGGATGGAATGCCTCGAGGCGGTGTTCGGGAGGTGAATCGGGGTCCCGTGGCCATTAATACGGGGTTGGATTTTTCAACGGTTCAAGCGGTTCGTCAAGGAACGCGGGATGCGCCGCCGTCGGGTGGGTCCGGGATGGCGTGGAAGGACTGGCGGAGAATCCCTTCGGCTTCAGCGCCATTCACCTCAAGTAGGAGCGTCCCGCCGTTTTGGACAAACCGGTCAAATCGGGCCGCCGCCTTGGCATAGTCCGCGTAGAATCCGGTCTGCCATTGCGCGCCTGGGAGTACAATCAGGCTATACTGGGACAAATCCGTGGTCGCCATGTCGGCTGACTTGATCGTCGCCGACGAATACCCGAGCCCGTCCAGCTCGGCCGCGAAGTCCGGTATCCTTTTCCATGACCCGAAATTTTCCACGACCAACACCTTTCCCGTGGGCACGCTTGCGGCGTTTTCCGCCCGTATGGCGCCTGAGAATCCGCTGAAGGCGAAGACGGCGACTGCCGCGGCCATGGCGAGGACCATCGGCTGCCGGCGGTGGGGCGCCGCCGAGCGGGCGAGGATGTTCTTCACACGCGCCACCACCGGCGCCCCGGCAACACCCGCATAGCCCGGCTCCTTCAGCCCGAGGGTCTGGCGGACAATCTTCACTATGCCGGCGGCATAGACCTTACCGTTGGCAGTGATATCCAGCACGGTCTCGTCACATGATTTCTCCGTTTCGATGTGAAGGCTCCGGTCAAGGAGCCATGCCACGGGATCAAACCAGAAAAGCCTGACCCCCACGGCCTGCAGCCCCGCCCAAAGGGGATCGCGGCGCCTCAGGTGGGTGAGCTCGTGAATGAGGATCGCGTCAATTTCCTCGCCGGAGAGGGACTTCTCCAGAAACGGGGGCAGGACGACGACAGGGCAGAGGATGCCGACTATGCCCGGCCCTATGTTCCCGGCGATTGCGACGCGGCGGGGAGGTTCGGCCAATCCCACCCGCGCGGCCGCCCTTTCGACTCTCTTCCTGAGGCTGGCGGAGATGGGCTCGGCGGCTGACAGAAGCCTCTTGCGAAGGAGGTGCCCGCGCCAACACCAGATGCCGATGAGCACAATGGCTCCTGCCGCCCACGCGAAAGCGGCCACCTCGATCGCGGGAAAATTGCCGGTAGCTGCTGCCGCCACGGAATGCGCCATGTCCGGCGCCGGCGTGATCCCTCCTGAAACCGCCCCGACCCCCGAAGAATCCAGGGAGGCGGGCAGGAGACGCCAACGGTCCATAGCCGGGGCCTTCAAGCGGGAAAAGGTCCGATTGAACCAGACAAGAGGGAGGAGGAATTTGACCAGGCCGATCCAAGCCATCGTCCAGCGCGTTCGCGCGGAGGCGCGCCGCGCCGCAAACATCAGGACCAGGATCACCACACCCGCCAGGCTTGAGCACAAGACATGGCTCAGGGCCGCCGGGACTGTCCACGGCTGCCACCGAATAGTCAGGCCTTCAATTGTGTTCATAGCTATTTCAGCCCCCTTTCCCTTGCGATTTTTTCAAGCTCCCTGAGTTCCCTGAGCGAGATCGCACCGGATTCCACCAGGTGCGCCACAAAGGGTTCCGGAGCTCCTCCAAACGCTCCCAGGAAGTCCTCGATGAGTGTCGCGGCGATCGACTTCCTGCTGACCAAAGGCGCAAAAATGTGGGCGTTGCCGATCTTCCTGATCCTCTTGACCGCGCCTTTCTGTTCAAGGCGGTAGACGACGGTCTGGACCGTGGTGTATTCGAGGCGGCGGGATTCGGGGAGGGCCTCCAGGATTTCCCGTATCGATGCCGAGCCCAGCTTCCAAAGGGCCTCCAGCAGCTCCATTTCCACGCGCGTCGGCTTCACCGGCTGTTCGTGCTTCATGATCGGCATAGTAGCAACTACTATGTGAGTAGGCGGTCAAGGGTTTTCTTCCCCTCGGAGGAAACCGAGGTTGTCCCAGGCCGCAGATGAATTGCTGCGAGGATGACAATGGGAAGCGACAGCCTCTCCTTCACGGCGCTTTACCTCCTGCGTCCGAACCCCTATTGAAACGAGTAGTCCCATGAAATACGCCTTGCGCCAGTTGGCCAAGAACCCGGGATTTACGCTCGTGGCCTTGGCCACTCTCGCGCTTGGCATAGGCGTCAACACCACCGCCTTCACCGCCCTGAATCGCCTTCTGCTGCAGGCGCTGCCGTTCCCCGACGCCGGGCGCCTCGTGCAGGTCTGGGGCTCGACGCCCCGCCAGGAATTCACGGGGCAGAGCCCCGGCGATTACGTCGACGAATGCGACGAGAACACGGTTTTTGAAAACGTCGCAGCCTACGTGCCGGGCGTGCGCGCGAGCTTCGCGGAACCCGGTCAGCCGCCGGTCCAGACTGGGGCCAACCGGGTTACGGCCAATTTCTTCCCGCTCTTCGGGATACAGGCCGAGCTGGGCAGGACCTTCACCGAACAGGAGGACCGGCACCTCGATCCGCTGGCGGTGATCAGCAATGCCTTCTGGCGGGAGCATTACGGGTCGAACCCGAAGGTCCTCGGGCGCACGGCCAAGCTCGACAGCAAGGTGTACACGATCGTGGGGGTCCTGCCGCCGTTCATGGACGATCCCGCTCTTTTCGGCGGCCGGCCCGCCTTTTGGCTTCTCGACGGAACGCGGGTGAACACGGGCTACCGGGACGCGGCCTGGTACACGGTCGCGGCGCGGCTGAAGCCCGGAGTGACGATGAAGCAGGCCCAGGCGGAGATGACCGCCATGGCCCTGAAGATGGCCCATGACTTTCCGAAGACGAACAAGGGCCGGGGTCTCAAGGTGGCCCCGTACCCGGCGGATTCGATGGGCGACCTCGGTTCCCGCCTGACGTGGCTCGTCATGGCCCTTTCCGGGATGGTGCTCCTCATCGCCTGCGTCAACCTGGCGAACCTCCAGCTCGTCCGCACCTCGCGCCGCACTCAGGAAATCGCCACCCGACTCGCGCTGGGCTGCCCGCGATCGACGCTGGTCCGGATGCTCGTGACCGAGAGTCTCATCCTGTCCGTTGTGGGCGGAGCGCTCGGGATGCTGGTCGCCTACTGGAGCAATGGGTATGTCGCCCGCTTTTTTGACTACGACATGCCGCTCAACCTCAGGGTGATCGGCTTCACCTTCGGCGTTTCGATGCTGACCGGCCTCGTCTTCGGCACCGTGCCGGCATGGATCGCCTCGCGCACCGACCTGAACTCGGCGCTCAAGACAAGCGGGCGGGGCTCGACCTCCGACCGTTCCCGGCACTGGCTTCGCCAGGGCCTGGTCGTTGTCGAGCTCGCGCTGGCCCTCACGCTCCTCGCCGGCGCCGGATTTTTTGTGAGCGGCATCTACAAGGTGACCCACCAGCAGCTGGGCTGGCAGGCCGACAATGTCCTCATCGGATTCATCGAGCTGGATCACGACCACTTCGGCGAGCAGAGGGACCCCCGCTCGGCGGCCTTCGGGACCAGGCTGCTGGGCGCGCTCCAGATGCTGCCGGGGGTCGAAGCCGCCGGCATCGTGGTCGACTCGCCTGCATGGGGGTTCCGCCAGACGCCCTTCCGGGTCGAGGGGCAGCCGGTGCCGGAGCCCGGCAAGGAGGAGAATGCGGGCACCAACAACACCACCCCCGGATTCTTCAAGATCTACGGAATAAAGCTTCTGCAGGGACGGGATTTCCAGGACTCGGATCGGCTCGGTTCCCCCCGTGTGGTCATCGTCAACGAGTCCATGGCCAGGAAATACTGGCCGGGCGAGAACCCGATCGGCAAGAGGATCGGCCGGGTCGATCCGGCCGATCCGCAGTGGGCCGAAGTGGTCGGGGTGATGGCCGATTTCAAGGGCGCGGCCGACTTTTACGACAAGTCGAGAAGCGGCTCGATGTTCATGGCGCCCTGGGCCCAGAACAGCCACCGTTTCATCGGCTTCAATGTTCGCACCACGGGTGACCCCGCAGCCATGAAGGACACCGTTCGCCGGGCTATCGGGCTCCTCGCGCCGGATGTCGCGCTCGGCATGCTGATGACGGTCAAGGAAATCTCGGACGACGACGTCTCCTTCTTCACGTTCCTCGGGCGGCTCCTCCTGCAGATATCCGCGCTGGGACTCCTGCTGGCGGCCGTGGGGATCTACGGGGTCGTGGCCAACCTGGCCTCCGAACGAACGAAGGAAATCGGGATCCGGATGGCGCTCGGCGCTCAGCCAGGCGGACTGGTGTGGCTTTTCCTAAAGAATGGCATTCAGCTCGCCGCGCTTGGGGCCTCTATAGGGCTCCTGGCCTCGTTCATCCTCCTGAATTTCCTGGGCAAGATGCTCCCGTTCGTTCCCGGAAACGATCCGCGCGTGGTGGTGGGCATCGCGTTCGTGCTGGTGGGCGTCGCCCTTTTGGCCTGCTGGCTTCCCGCGCGCCGGAGCACCCGGATCAGCCCCACCATAGCCCTGAGGACCGAGTAGCGGGCCTGTGAGGGCGGATGCAACCCAAGATGCCGACGTTTGAGGCCGGGATGCCATTCCGATTCCCCGAAACCCGATTCCACCGAATGTCGCCGGCATCGGAACAGACCCAGGGCGGAACGCCTCCCGCGCCGGCAATCCCTCCGCCGAAGCCGACCTACGGGCTGACCCGCTTTGCAATCCTCAGGCTGCTGGGATTTGTCTATGCGGTCGCGTTCCTGGTGGCCGCGAACCAGATCCTGCCCCTCATCGGATCTGACGGTCTGCTCCCGGTGGGCGCATTCCTGGGGCGGGTGGGGGACGCCCTCGGGTCGCGGGAAGCGGGATTCATGCGGCTTCCCTCTATCTTCTGGATCGGCCACTCGGACGGGGCGCTCTTGGGGGCGGCGTGGGCGGGCTTCGCCCTCTCCTGCGCGGTCATGGCCGGATTCGCCAATGCGCCGATCCTTGCCGTCCTTTGGGCGCTCTACCTTTCCTTCGTCCACGTCGGGCAGGACTGGTACGGGTATGGATGGGAATTCCAGCTGCTGGAGACCGGGTTCCTCGCGATCTTCCTGTGCCCGCTCCTGGAGACGGGGCCGTTTCCCCGGGGGAAGGCCCCGGTCGCCGTGATCTGGCTCTTTCGATGGCTGATATTCCGGATCATGCTCGGGGCCGGCCTGATCAAGATCCGGGGGGATTCCTGCTGGCGCGACCTTTCCGCCCTTTTCTATCACTTCGAGACCCAGCCGATCCCCAACCCGCTGAGCCGGTGGTTTCACTTCCTGCCCCGGTGGGAGTTGGAGGCAGGCGTCATCCTGAACCACGCGGCGGAACTGGCCGCTCCCTGGTTTGTCTTCGGCCCGAGGAGGGCCCGCCACATCGCCGGCGCCGTGATCGTCGTGTTCCAGGGCGTCCTCATCCTGAGCGGCAACCTTTCCTTCCTGAACTGGCTCACGATTGTCCCCGCTCTCGCCTGCTTCGACGACTCCCTCTGGAAGCGCGTCTTGCCGGCGCATCTGACGGCGGTCGCCGCGCGGGCTGACGCCGCCGCGGGGCCGAGCCGGCCGATGGAAATCGCGGGCTGGGCCCTCGCCGCAGCCGTCGCATGCCTGAGCCTCCAGCCGGTCGCCAACCTGTTCTCCCCCCACCAGGTTATGAACTCGTCGTTTGACGACCCGCTCGAACTGGTGAACACGTACGGCGCCTTCGGCGCGATTGGCAGGGAGCGCACGAACATCATTTTCGAGGGTACGGACTCGGAGGTGCCCGGCGAGAGCGCCGTCTGGAAGCCCTATCCCTACAAGGGCCTTCCTGTGGATCCCAAGTTGCGGCCCCCTCAGATTGCGCCGTACCAGCTCAGGCTCGACTGGCAGATGTGGTTCGCGGCGATGGGCTCGCCCAGCGAATACCCCTGGACCCTGCACCTCATCTGGAAGCTGCTCCACAATGACCCGGGCGCCGTGGGCCTCTTCGCGGCCAATCCCTTTCCCGACAAGCCGCCGCGGTTCGTGCGCGCGGTCGACTACCGCTACACGTTTGCCGATCCCGCCCTCCACCCGGGGCTATGGTGGACCCGGGAGCGGCTGGGTCTCTGGCTCCCGCCCCTTTCGGCCGAGTCCGGCGAACTCAGGGGTTTCCTGGAGGCCAGCGGGTGGTTGGGGGCGCCTTCCCATGCCTCGGGAAAATGAGGGCGCCAGGACGGGCGCCGTGCCGGGGCACGTCGTTGACGGGGCAGGCCTTGAACATTGGCGCAACTGGGTTATGATTAGTGAGGCCCCCAAGTGAAATGCCCCTGAAATTCCCAGATATTTTGGCCGACTGGAAGGCGTCCACCCTGCGAATCCGGGTGTGGCTTTTTGCGGCGGTCGCGGCGATGGCGGCATCGCCTTCCCAGGCTGGACTGCTTGATGCCGTTTCCGGCAGTGAAAAGCTGACTGCGGTCTCCTCGAGCGCGCACAATGGATATGTCCGCGTCAGGCTTGCGGACGGTTCATTCAAGCCCGAGACCTTCGCCATTGGGGATGGGGGGATTCTCGGCGGGACCCTTGCCGATGAGTTTGGCACCGTGGACCCCACGATCGACGATGTCACCTTTCCCGCCATAGCGCGGATGCTCGCCGAGCCGCTTGCCAGCCAGAATTACGTGTCCACCCGCGACCCCAATGCGACGAAACTCCTGATCATGGTCTTCTGGGGAAGGACGATCGGGGGCGCCCACACCCGGGACGGAAACCTGAGGGACATGTTGAATTTCCAGAACGCCAGGCTGCTGGGTTTCGACTCCGAGGGATCCATCCAGTCAATGACGGATCCCAGCACGGTCTACTTCGGCCGGTCCTTCAGGACGGGCCTTCTCGACAACCTGCATGCCGACGTCCTCAGCGCCATCGAGGTCGACCGCTACTATGTGATCCTGCGCGCCTACGATTTCCAATCCGCGTGGAAACAGAAGAAGCTCACGATGCTTTGGGAGACACGGTTCAGCCTGTCGGAGCGCCGCCACGACTTCGAGCGGGACCTTCCAGGCATGGCGCAGGATGCCGCGTTATACTTTGGCCGGGACAGCTACGGGCTGGTGCTCAAGCCGATTCCCGAGGGTCACGTCCAAGTGGGCGAACCGACCGCCGTTGACGATAATCCTGACGAGGGGAGCTCGTTTGACCCCCACTCGGGGATCGTGGGCGACTGGCAGCGCACCTCTGCGGGACCGCCCCTGATCATCCATGTGGATCCGAACGGGAAATCGATGTTGATGAACCCGGAGCAGCATGCGTTCGTGGCGGCACTTGTGACGACAAATGCGGGCGAAGTGACACTGAAGGTCCCGGGCTGGGGCATCATCATTCGCGGCACGCTTAGGGGGAACCGCATCTCGGGCAGCATACTGCAGTACGACAATAGGGATTCCATTACGCTGAAGCGAATCTCACCGCCCATCGGCACAGACCACGGGGATGCAGGGGACTCGAAGTAATCCGGAGGCGAGCACGGGGAACCAGCCCGGCGACCGTTCCCACCGGATATGAACAAGATTGGCATCTACTACGCCTATTGGACGCACAACTGGGACGCGGACTTCGTGCCCTACGTCGCAAAGGTGAAGCGCCTTGGCTTTGACATCCTTGAGGTCAACGCCGGCACCGTCACCCACATGCCCGACCGGGAGAGGGACCGCCTGAAGCGGGCCGCCGAGAAGGCGGACATCGAGCTGACCTACTGCATCGGCCTTCAATCGCGCTTCGACATCGCCTCGCCCCACGCCGGCGTACGCCGCCGGGGCGTGGCCTTCCTCAGGCGCATCGCCAGGATGCTGCGCTACATGGGCCACAAGCAGCTTGGCGGCATCATCTACAGCTCGTGGCCCGGCAAGCTGCCCTTCGGCGAGGAGAAGCGGCGCTACCTCGACCGCAGCGTCCGGAGCATGCGCGAGGCCATCACGGCCGCCGAGGACTGCGACGTCTTCTTCAATGTCGAGGTGGTCAACCGTTTCGAGCAGTTCCTGCTCAACACGGCCGCCGAGGGCGTGAGCTACGTGCGCCGTGTCGGCAGCCCGCACTGCCGCGTGCTGCTCGACACGTTTCACCTCAACATTGAGGAGGACAACATTCGCGACGCCATCGTCGCCACCGGTGGAATGCTCGGCCACTTCCATGTCGGCGAGACCAACCGCCGACCCCCTGGCGGAGGGCGGATGCCGTGGGATGAGATCTTCGGCGCGCTGCGGGAAATCGGTTACACGGGGGCCATCACGATGGAGCCGTTCCTCATGCCGGGCGGCGAGGTCGGGCGCGACATAAGTGTTTACCGCAACCTGCGCGGGGGCCTGGACCTCGACCGCGAGGCCGGCCGGGCGCTGAAGTTCATGCGCGGCAAGCTTGTAGGCTAGGAATACGCGGGGCTCGGAAGGGGCCCGACCCGGGAGCCGCGGGACGGGCTCCCGGCATGTTAGGATTGAGTTGAATTCCGATTCGTGAGACTGCTGATGGTTCGATGTACGACCACGGTTCACGGGCACGCAGCGGCGGTGTCGGAATTCATGGATCTTGCGGCCCGGCGTCAGGGTCCCGCGCATGAACTATCGCGTGCGCCGCCAGGAGGAGGACCTGGGTGTGTTCACGCTCGCCGAGCTGCATCATCGCCGCGAGTCAGGGGAATTCACGGGGGGCGAGAACGTCCAGGTCTCCGGAACGGACGCGTGGCGATCGTTGGATCAGGTGTTGAAGCAGGGTGATCCCGTCGCGACCCCGCCGCCGCCTTCGCCCGCTTCGAATGAGAGCCCCCGCAATGGGCTGAGATGGCTCATCATTGTCGGGGGGATAATGGTCGCCGTGGGCATCACCGTGTATTTTCGCCAGCCGCCGGCCCAGGCGCTGCCTCCTCCTCCCCCGAAGGGATTCGAGATCGCGAGCAAGCCCGTCCTGGTGGCGAAGACGCCCACGGTGACGGACACCCAGGCGCGAACCCACAGGTTCATGATGCGCCAATGGCTCGAGGGCTATGAAAAGCGGGGCATTCGAAATCCCGCCTCCGACGCCAAGGTCGACCAGTTCATCCGCACGTATGTCGAGAAATACAACGAGGGTCCCCAGGCTCCCAGCTCGATCGAGCTGGCGGCCGAGAGCATCCGGCTTGAGAACGACCCGAACTGCACCGACCCGCTGGTGCTGACCCTTGCCGGGGACTACACGCTGAACTGGTACAGCCGCGTCCACCTCTTCGAGCGGGCCATTGCGGCCTTTCCGGCCTCCTCCCATCGGGCGTTCCCGGCCTTGTTCGCCAATGTCAGCCTCATGTCGGAGTCCAAGTACAAGTACGACCAGGAGGGCGAACTCAACTCCGCGGCGCTGGACCTTTTGCCCAAGTGCTTCGCCGACGGCAGCCTCACCCCGGACGACCAGCAGGAAATCGCGGAGATTTTTGTCGATGGCTGGGGAAGCGGCTTTTTCGAGCTGAACGGGACCGCGATCTGCGAGGTCGTCCACCAGGCGGGGCCGGCCTATGAGTGGCTTGGGCTGGTCCTGGACGGCGAGCGCTGCATCAACGAGGCGTGGAAAGCCCGCGGGGGCGGCTACTCCTACACCGTGACGTCGGAAGGAAGGATGGGCTTCAACGAGTACCTGGCGGAGGCGCGAACCCATCTGACGCAGGCCTGGAACCTGCAGCCCCTCTTTCCGCTGGCGCCTGACCTCATGATCTATGTCTCGCTGGGCGACAAGGGCCTGGAGGAAATGCGGGCCTGGTTTGACCGGACCGTGGCTGCGCAGTTCGATTACCCCGGCGCCTGGTCCAACATGCGATGGGGCCTTCGGCCGCGATGGTATGGGAGCGAGGGAGCCATGATCGCTTTTGGAGAGATGGCGCTCCACACGGGACGCTACGACACCGATGTCCCGCGCAAGTTCTTTGACTCCGTCCGGGACCTGGAGTCCGAGGAGGGCCTGCAGAGCGGCCAGCACATCTACGGGCACCCCCATATCTGGCCGGAGCTCCAGAAGATGTACGAGGGCTACATTGCCGAGCCCTCGGCGGCCCCCCATCTCGAAAGCTGGCGCTCGTCCTACGCGGCAGTCGCCTATTTTGCCGGGAAATACGACGTGGCCCGCAGTCAGCTCGAGGCGCTGGACTGGAAGCTGTCGGCCGCCTCCATGCTCAGCTGGGGCGTCGACCTCTCGTCCATGCCGCTCGAGGTCGCGGCCCGGACGGGGCCCCTGGGCGTCCGGGTATCCGCTGCGGAAACGGCCCGCGAGGCCGGGAAGCTGGACGGCGCGCTGAAGCTCTATTCCGACCTCGCCTCCGAGCCGGTCGCCGACGAGCGCACGAAGGAATTCATCCAGTTCCGGAAAGCCCGGCTCACGGACGAGACCCGCTTCAACGAGGGCAAGTGGGTCAGCCTGATGCCGGCCAGCGACCACGACCCCAACTGGACCTACAATTTTGGCGAGGCCCACAGGACGGCGGACGGCGCGCTTGAGGTGGAGTTCGGCCCGAAGGGCCACATGATGTTCTCAAAGATGCCGGTGGGCACGAACTTCGAGGTGCGCGGCCGATTCGACAACGTGCGCTCGTCCAACACGAATTGGCAGGCTGGGATCGTGATGGGGCTGCCGGACATCAATGCGTACAACTGGATCGGGTTCCGGCTCAAGCGGCACGACGTCGAGGGCGACGTCGTCTGCATCGGCATGGGCTGGACGCTGCGGGAGATGGTCCAGCGCGTCCCGCTCAATGACACCACCAACTCATTCGATTTCGTCTACAAGGACGGGAAGATGTCCGCGACCGTCAACGGCGACGAGATCTTCCACGAGGCTGCGCCGCCCGCCGACATCAACGTGCCCGACAGTTCCTACCTCGTCGGCCTCGGGGCCTTCAGCGACAGCGAGGACGCCGTGATCCGCTATCGGGACGTCGAGGTGAGAAAGAGCGACGTTGCCCTCCCCGTCGCAGTCGCGCCCAGTGCGCCCAGCCCGACGCCCACCGCCGACCCGGCGCACCCGCCCACCGTTCCGGAACGGATAGCCGCCGACAAGGAGGAGCTGCGCCTCGCGATTGAGCGTGTGAAGCAGATTGTGAACGCCCCGGCGCGTTCCGTGCCGATCACGCCCGAGATGAATGTCACGTCCTTTGGCGACGCCTGGTTCCACCCGGGTGCCATCAGGCCCGACTTCAACACCGTGGATGTCAGGACGACGCAGGACCTTTCGAACTACTCCAAGTTCGCGTATGTCTCGTCGAACATGACCCCGACGATCGCGTTTCCCGGAGGGGGGCTGGAGTTCAACCCGATGACCAAGTTTTTCTACACGGACCGCACGGTCCCGAAGAGAAAGCTGACCGAGGCCGAGATGGTCGAGATCAACCGCCTCTACCGCGTCATCGGCAGATGCGAGGCGGAATTGAAGACGCTGTCGGCCCCGTGAGCCGCATTGATTCGCCGGCCGCAGCCTGAGGCCCGCGGAGCCGCCGACCCTACGGCCGGCCGTCGACGAACGGCTCCATTGCGGCCAGCACGGCCTCGGGCTTCTCTATTTCAGGGGCGTGTCCGCTGTCGGGGACGATGACGAGCCTGGCCCCGGGGATCCGGCTCGCAAAGTCCCGGCCATCGTCAACGGGCACCAGCCGGTCGTTCGCGCCCCACACCACGAGGGTGGGAAGGGTGACCTGGCCCAGCTTGTCGTCGACGCACTCGGCGAGGAGGGAGTGATTCGAGAGGAGCGAGTGGATGGTCCACGCGTCGCCCTTGGACAGGCTCAACGCGAACTGGGCGCGCACGGCCCCGTCGGTGCTGCGCGCCGGATCGAAGAATATCGCGGACAGGAGTGCCTTCGATCCCGCCAGCGACAGGCCGGGGCCGCCCCCCGCGTGCTCCGCCACCAGGTGGCGGTGCCCTCCCGAGTCGACGAGGACAAGCCGCGAGGGCCGCGGAAGCTCGAACGACGGCCCCATTGCCGGCGGATCCCCAAGCGCCTGGATCGCGTACTGCAGGGCCACCCATCCCCCGAGCGATTCACCGGCCAGCGTGAAATCCCTGGCCTGCTCGACCCTCAGGAATTCCCCGAGAAAATCCACCCACGTCTGGATCCCATAGTCGATCATCGGCTTGTCGGACGCGCCGAAGCCGAGCTGGTCCGGGGCCAGCACCCGGTGATGGGCTGCGAGCCGCAGGATGCACGCCCCCCAGTCCCCCTTGGCGCTGCTGCCGAGCCCGTGGAGGAGGACCACGCAGGGGCCGGTGCCGACGTCGTAATATTCGATCCTCTGGCCGAAGAGCGCGACGGAGCGGCGCGGGGGCAGGTCCTGGGCATTGGCCGCCGCAGCCAGGGCCGCGCCGGCAAGGAGGCCGCAGCATATCCGGGAAATGAGTTTCATGAAGGGAAACACAGGCCGCCGTCGGCGGCATTCAAACCTATTCTCAATCGGGCTCCTTCGCCGGGGCCTCCTCCACAAACGATTTCAGGCGCGCCAGGGCCTCGTCCCATCGCCTCGAGACCAGGTCGAGGAAGGCCCGCGCCTCATCGATCGGTTTGGGCGTGAAGCGGAACAGGATCTCCCGGCCCCGGCGCTCTCCGCGCACGAGGCCGACCTCCTCGAGGATCCGCAGGTGCTTCGTGATCGCCTGGCGCGTCACCCGGGAGCCTTCAGCGAGGTCGGAAATCGAGCGCCGCCCGCCGCGGGACAGGCTGCCGATCAGTTGGAGGCGGGTGCCGTCGCCGAGCGCGGAGAAGAGGGGTGCCCTGGCCGGCAGGGAGCCGGGCGGCGCGGTGTCACGCCTTTGCGACATAGTCCTCGATGTTCGTCATTTGGTCCGTCCATCCGTTGTCATGCATCCGGAAGGCCTCGGCCCTGCGCCCCGCGGGTATCTTGTCGAAACCCGACTCCCTCACGGTGAGGAGCGTCCCCGTGGGAATCTTCTCCAGGCGGAACTCCACGAGGGTGGGGGTCTCCTTCGAATAGTCGATCTTGGGGTCGATCGAAAAGGGGTGCCAGGCGAGGCAAAAGAGCTTCTCGGGCTCCATCTTCTGCACGACGGCCTCCCACCGGTGGTTGAAGCCGGGATGCGTGATCATGCCCGCCGTGCTTTTCCCGAGGACGAACGGGGACTCCAGCTTCACTCCGAACCACTGCCCGAACTCGATGTGGTTCGTCAGCGCGCGCCAGACCCTTGGGACCGGCGCCTTGAGCTCAATGCGTTTTTCGATGCTGTCGGTGTTCATATGCAACCAAAAGGTTGCATGACAGCGCGCAAAGGCAAGCCCGTTTCCTGCCGCGCGGGCTCAGTGCGCCAGGGTCTCCTTCGTCACGATGCGGGAGGTCATCGTGTAGACCTTGTCGGGCCTGAATGCCGGGTCGTTCAGGATCCGGGTGCCGATCTCCACGGCCTTGTCCACGCAGAGCGGGTAGACGAACGTCGCCGCAAGGATGCCCTGGCGGACCTTCTCGATCCCGCCCGCCTCGCCCTCGAGGCCGTCCACGCCGACGAAGATCATCTCCTTCTCGCGGCCCTTCTCGCGGGCCGCCAGGTAGGCGCCCATGGCCATGGGGTCGTTGCGCGCATAGACCACGTCGATCTGGGGCACCGCGCTCAGGATCTCGGTCATGCGGTCCTTCGCCGTGCTCTGGAGCCAGTTGGCCACCGCCTCGGTCACGATCTCGATCTTCGGATAGTCCCTCCACACCTCGTGCGCGCCGGCGCTGCGGTTGATCTCCGCCTCGACGCCCTTGAGGCCGGCAAGCTCGACGATCCTTCCGCGGGGCTCGCCATACCTGGCCTTCAGCTGGGCGACGACAAAGTCGCCGACCAGCCTGCCGATCGCCTCGTTGTCGGCCCGGATCCAGGTCGTGTAGTTCGGCTGGGCGATGTCCCGCTCGAGGCAGATCACCGGGATCCCCGCCTGCAGGGCTTCTCCCATGACCCCGGAGAGCGGGGCGCGCTCGTTCGGGGCCACGATCAAGAGGCCCGGGCCCAGCCGGATCGACGTCTCAATCTGGCTGATCTGCTTCGCGCTGTCCTGCTGGGCGTCCATGATCACGAGCTTCACGTCCGGCTCGGCGGCCCACAGGCGCTGCATCTCTGCATTCTGGGCGGCGCGGTACGGCTCGGCGTTGTTGCACTGGCTGAAGATGACCAGGCGCTGGGCGGACGGCGCCGGCTTCGAGCTGATCGCGTCGATCCTCGCCTCGGACGAGGGGGGCCGGCAGCCGGCAGCGAGCAAGGCGAGCATCGCCAGGGCGACGGTGGGATTCGGGGTCATATTCATGTGGGGGAAGGGGACCGGTCGCGCCGCTGCAGCCAGACGGCGACGATGATGATGACGGCCTTGACCATCAGCTCGACGTTGCTGTCGACCATCCGCAGGCGCAGCACGTTGGTCAGGACCCCGAGGATGAGCGTTCCCGTCACGGTGCCGAGGATCGTCCCCTGGCCGCCGGAGAGCGCCGTGCCGCCGATGACGACCGCGGCGATGACGTCGAGCTCGTACGCCACGCCGTCGTTGGGGTTGCCCTGGTGGCTGCGCGCCGCGTGCACCAGCCCGGCCAGGGCGGCCGCGGCGCCGCAGATCACATAGGTGGCGGTCCTCGCCCTCCGGATAGGCAGGCCCGTGAAGGCGGCCGCCCTCTCGTTCTCGCCGACGGCGCGCAGGTGGCGCCCGTAGACCGTGCGTGCGAGGACCAGGTGCGCGGCGACGGCGAGAACCGCCCAGATCGCGACGATGAGCGGCTTCCTCGAGAAGAGGTCCGAGAACGTCGCGGAGGCCGCCGCATCAAACCCGAAGTCGATGTTGGTGTTGCCCGTCATCCACTTTGTGAGGCCCCTCACGCCGATCATGGCGGCGAGCGTCATCACGAACGGCTGCAGCCGCAGCCGGGTGATGATCGCCCCGTTCACGGCGCCGATCGCGGCGCCGAGAACGAGCACCGCGGCCACCGTCGCCGCGATCTGCGGGCCCGGCCCGCAGCCCGGCGTCCAGCGGACCAGCATGATGCCGGCGAGCGACGCCGAGAATGCCAGGACGCTTCCCACGGAAAGGTCGATGCCCCCGGCGATCACGACGAGCGTCATCGCCAGCGCCATGATGCCGATCTCCCCCTGCTGAAGGAGGATGTCGGTCAGGTTCCCCGCGGAGATAAAGACGATGCCGCCATGGGCGCCGCGCGGGCTCAGGATCACCCCCAGGATGAGGACGAGGATGAGGCCGATGAAGGGCCGGACGGCCTGGCGCGCGCTGCCGAGGTTCCTGCCGACGGGCGCGCTCATCGGGCGCCGTGGCCGGTGGCCAGCCGCATGACGGATTCCTGGGTGGCCGCCGACGAGTCGAGCACCCCCATCGGCGCGCCCTCGTGGAGGACGAGGATGCGGTGGCTGTTCGCGATCAACTCCGGCAGCTCCGAGCTCACCCAGAGGACGCCCACGCCCTCCGCCGCCAGGGCCGCGATCATGCGGTAGGTGTCGTCCTTCGCCCCGACATCGATGCCCCGCGTCGGGTCGTCGAGGAAGCAGACCCCCGGCCGCGTCAGGAGCCATTTGGCGATCAGGACCTTCTGCTGGTTGCCGCCGCTCAGGGTGTCGACCGGCAGCTCGGCGTGGGCAAACTTGGTCCGGCTGTGGGCCAGCTCGCGCTCCGCGCCCTCAGCCTCGGCCGCGCGATTGACCCAGCCGGCGGTGGCGAACGAGCGGAGGCAGGCCAGCGTGGTGTTCTCCCGGACGCCCATCCTCATGAAGAGGCCGTCCTGGCGGCGGTCCTCCGGCACCAGGGCCAGGCCCGCCCCCATCGCATGCCGGACGCCCGCGGGGCGATGGGGGCGGCCGCCGAGCAGGATCGAGCCGGCCTGCACCCGCGACATGCCAAAAAGGGCGCGGCCGAGTTCGCTCCGGCCCGAGGCCACGAGACCGGCCACCCCGAGCACCTCTCCGCGTGCCAG
>Ga0302326_10007594_pt1 | contig 24061 bp, 15 predicted proteins | sample Palsa_T0_3_FD_202264 | JGI IMG/M metagenome (GOLD analysis project Ga0302326, IMG submission 202264) | Peat permafrost microbial communities from Stordalen Mire near Abisko, Sweden - Palsa_T0_3 | ecosystem: Environmental > Terrestrial > Soil > Palsa > Peat permafrost | place: Sweden: Abisko... | reverse complement strand
AGTGGGGGTGTCCACCCCCACTACTCACACACCCCGTCATGAGGCCGTGTGCCGTGACGTAGAGCGGCACTTGCTACCAGTGGTTGAGCATCGGCTCCAGGGCGAGGCGGACCTTTCACAATCTGGGTCCACAGGTGCACGGTGTCGCGGGTGTCCTCCGAGGTCGACAACGACAGATCAGGCCACAATTCGTTGCTCCTCTCGGTCGCCACGATCCAGCAGTTGCCGTCCGCTTGCTGCTGATCACGACGGTCGTCGCCGGAGCCGTCTCCCTCGGACCGCGGCAGCTGAGGCGGACTTCTGGGCAGTGGCCGCCGTCGCGGCCCAGGGAACGGGGGCTACGTCAAGTCCGCCAACGCGCTGTCAGGGTTGGGTGGGGTGTGCACTCGTAGTGCGATTCCGGCCGCGACCAGGCATGAGCTGGCGCCGACCAGCAGCGCCGTTCTGGGCCCGCTGGCGGCGGTGATCCATCCGGTGAGGATGCTTCCGATCGGCGTGGTCCCGATGTAGACGAAGATCCAGAGCGCCATGATTCGGCCGCGGTAGGCAACGGAGGAATGTAGCTGCAGGGTGGTGGAGGCGAGGGTGACAAAGGAAAAGGCGGCGGCTCCGGTGAGCACGAGGGCGACGCATTCGAGTGCCAGGTTGGGGGCGACGGCGGCCCCGGCCAGGCACACCCCGAATGCGAAGGCGGCGGCGACAAGGTATTTGCGGCGGGGGTGATGGATGAAGCCGACGCCCAGTGATCCCGCTATGGATCCCAGGCTGAGCGTGGTTGCCATCAGTCCGTAGGTTCCGCCGGAGCCGTGGAAGGTCGTTTTCGCCAATACGGGGAGGAGGACAGCGAAGTTGAAGGCGAGGAGTCCGACGAGGGCCATCATGGCCAGGGGGAGCCAGAGCTGTTGGCGGCTGCGGGCGTAGCGAAATCCGTCGCGGACTCCGGCACCTCGGTGGTGCGCCGGGGCATCGGTGTTTAGCGGGTGGATGGCGAACAGGGCGGCGACGACGGCCAAATAGGAGATGGCGTTGACGGCGAAGCAGGGCGTGGTGCCAACGGTGACGATGAGCACTCCGGCAAGCGCTGGGCCGACCACCCGTGCGGTGTTGATGACCACCCCGTTGAGGCTCACGGCGCTGGCCAGGTCTTCGGGCTGTACCAGTCGGCTTATGAAGGCTTGGCGGGCGGGTGAGTCCACGATCTGGACGAACCCGCCGAGGACGTTGATGACGATCAAGAGCTCCACCGTGGCGGACCCCGATTCGGCGAGAATCCACAGCACACCGGCGAGGACGGCGAAGACGCTTTGGGTGAGGATGAGGAGCTTGCGCAAGTCGAGGCGGTCGGCGATGGCGCCGCCCCACGGGCCGAGCAGCAGGGACGGCAGACCGCCCACGGCGAGCACGAGACCGAGGGAACTGGCGGAGCCGGTGAGTCGTAGGACGAGCCAGCCGATGGCTGTCTGCTGCACGAAGGTTCCGCTGGCCGAGACCACCTGACCGGCGAAGTAGCGACGGAAGGGGCGGGATCGCAGTGCCCGGAACGAACCCTTCCGTACGCCGACGGCGGGCACGGCGGCTTGTGGTGCCGCCTCGGGGACGACTGCCAGTCCGTCACGGTCCATGTCTGCTCCCGCGGGGACGCCGTGCAGGGTGACATAGGTGAAGGCCGCCCGATTGCGGCTGATCATCGTCTACCGGCCGTTGGGGCGATTTGGCGCCCTTGTCCATATGTGGCCGCATGGCGCGAGAGTCCGGTCGAAACGGAGTTAGCCACATGTTGGACTTCAATGACGTAGCGATATCCACATTGGTCGGTGCGCTCATGGGTCTGCTTCAACTTCGCCGACGGGCACAACGTCGACCCCGTAAATATAGGGCGACTGCTGTTCCATGTCCGCCTCGATGCCCCGGACAAGTGCGGTGACCCCGGGGTAGGCGAGGAGAATGGTCCGCACTCTGTCCCTGTCGGCCGGTGGGATCGGCTAGCCGAGCAGGAAGTCGTGGTTGCGCTTGACGAGGCGAAGGCTGATGCGGATGAGCACCAGTGCGATAAGCACCGCTTTAGGTCGCTGTCGCTTTAGGTCGCCGTCGCTCCCGCGGTGAACGTGATGGTCTGGTAGCTCCATGCACCCCCGAGTTCGGTGAAGATGGTGGCGTAGATAGCGACGCCGGCGGGGAGGGCGACGGCTGGGGCGTACCACCGCGACGGGGGAAGCGACCCCGAGTTGACCAAGGTGGCGTGGGCCGTGTTCACCACCAGGTAATAGGCCTGGGCCTGGGGAACAGTCGACCAGGTGAACATGGTGCCATTGGTCGCAACGCGTGCACCGTTCAGCGGGCTGGTAAATGTTGCTTTTCCCGATTGGTAGAAGAAGCTGATGCTCTGGGAGTGGCTCCACCCACCCACCCATTCGGTGAGCAGCGTGGCGTACAGCATGGTGCCGCCTGGCATGGGGGGAGGGGCGTAGGACGATTGGGTCGCCGGGAGCACGCCGCTGTTGATCAGGTTGGCGCTTCCCGGCGTCGTGCCCACCACCAGGTAGTACGCCTGGTCCTGGCTGTCGGTGGTCCATGTGATGGGTTGGGTCGGGTCTGCCGCCAGGGCCCCCTGGAGTGGCGAGGTAAAGGCCGCTACCTGGGCCATAGCGGTAAAGGCGACGGTCTGGCGCAGCGTCCAGGTCCCGTTCGTCTCGGCCGAGACTGTGGCGTACAACGTCGTCCCAGTGGGCAGGGCGGGCACGGGGTACGACGTCTCACTGGCCGAGATGGCGTACGAGTCGACGAGGTTGTCAGCCCCCGGCGTGGTGCCGACGACGAACCGGTTGGCTTGCGCCCCTGGTGACGCCGTCCACGTGAACGCCTTGGTGGTGTCCACATTGCTCTGCCCTGCCGTCGGGTACGTGAAGGTCGGAGGGGCGGTGCCGATCCCGGTGAGGGCCAGCACATAGGTACCCCGGGGCGTCCCCACGGCGGTGACGAGGGAGGCGTCGCGCTCTCCGAGGGCGTGGGGGGTGAAGGTGATCGACAGAGAGCACGAGGCCCCCGGCGCCAATGGGCCGAGGTCACGACAGGTGGACGCGACGATCTGGAAGTCGGCCCCGTAGATCCCCGAGATCTGGGAGGAGACGGACAGCGGGACGACCCCGACGTTGGTCAGCACGACGGGGACGGCGGGCGAGGTCGTCCCCAGAGGTTCGGTGGCGAAGGGCAGAGTGAACCCGAGGGGTAGGGCGGGCGCCGGTCGCCATGCCACCGCGGCGTACCCCACGGTCGAGGCCAGCCGGAAGCTGGCGAACAGCGGGCCGTACCCGTCGCAGCCCATTTGGGCATCGGCCGCGAAGGTGGCCAGGTTCCCGTAGCTGTCATAGCTGATGTCCAGGACCGTGAACTGTCCCGACGTGACGTTGCAGCCCCGACCGTCGCCGGAGATGTCCAGTCGCGGCTGAGTGGCGCTGGCGAGCCTCTGCACCCCGGTATAGGTACCGAGGGCCAGGCTCTGGCCGGTTGGGGCAGCCAGGACCGCCTGGAACGAGTGCCCGAGGGCGGCAACGGAGAAGACCACGTCGCCCGTGGCGTCGGCGTACGCCGTGATCGTGGCGTTGGACGGGGTGAACGTCAGTTGCTGCCCCTCGCCCACGTAGTCGGTGGTGCTGTCGAGGACGAAGGCGGTGTAGCCCAACGCCGTGCTGTGCGGCCGGACTGCGGGCGACCGCTGCGCTGCCGGCGCTGCCGCCACTGCGGTCGCGGTCGGGCCGGCCCAGGCCGCGGGGGCTGCGACCCCAGCCATGAATGCCGCAGCGGCCATGAGCAGGAGGAGCCCCGACGCCACTGCCCGCCGTCCCATCACGGCCTCCCCGCCCTGGTCGCGATGGCCCTGGTTGCAGGGGCGGCGGCGGTGACGGTGATGGTCTGATGCGACGACCAGGATCCGCCGATCTTGGTGAAGATCGTGGCGTAGATCGGGACACCGGCGGGCAGCGAAACCCCGGGATAGGAGGACCGGGTGGGCGCAAGGGTCCCGGAGTTGATCAGCGTGGTGTGGGCGGTGCTGACCACCAGGTAGTACGCCTGAGCCTGGGGGCCTATCGACCAGGTGAACGGTGCCGCGGAGTCGGTCACGCGGGCGCCGTTTACGGGACTGGTGAAGGTTGCTTCCGGGGACTGGTACACAAAGCTGATCGACTGCGAGTTGTTCCATGACCCGACCCACTCGGTGAACAGGGTGGCGTACAGGACGGTGTGGGCCGGCATGGGGGGCGGGGCGTACGACGACTGGGTGGCGGGGAGGGCGCCGCTGTTGACCAGGTTGGCGCTGCCCGGCGTGGTGCCCACGACCAGGTAGTACGCCTGGTCCTCGGGGTTGGCGGTCCAGGTGATGGGGCGGGTGGGGTCGGCGTTGAACTGCCCTGTCATGGGCGCGGTGAACGACGCCACCTGCGGCGCCACCGTGAAGGCCACGGTCTGGGCCACCCAGGTCCCCCCGATCTCGGTCGAGGCGGTGGCGTACAGCCGGGCGTAGGAATCGGTCAGCGTTGGCAGGGCAGGTACCTGCACCGACGTCTGGGGGCCCGCCAAGACGCCGGAGTCGAACAGGTCGTTGTCGCCCGGCGAGGTCCCCACCACCAGTCGGTTGGCCTGGGAGGACCCGCTCGTGACCCAGGTGAAGGGCTGGGTGGTGTCGACACCGAGTTGCTGGTCGACGGGATAGGTGAACTGGGGCGCCAGCTGCCCGGTGCCGGCCAAGCCCACGTCGTAGCTACCCCGGGCGGTACCGGTGGTGAAGGTGAGCGACGCCGTTCGCGCCCCGCTGACCTGGGGGGCGAAACTGACGGCGGTGGTGCACGACTGGCCGGGGGCGAGGGGACTCATGGCCGGGCAGGTGGTCGAGCTGATCTGAAAATCGGCGGCGTTAGCACCGGTGAGCGCAGGCGCCACGGCAAGAGGGATGACAGCGGCATTGGTCACCACCACCGGTTGGGTGGGTGACGCCGTCCCTACAACCTGGCCGGCGTAGGACAGTGGCGGCTGCCACTTCGTCTGAGCCGGTTGCAGGGTGACGGCGGAATAGGCCACGGTCGACTTCAGGCGCAGGCTGGCCCACAGGGTCGGCTCGTTCCCACCGCATTGCAACGTCGCATCGGCGGAAAACTGCGAGACGTTGCCGTCTTGGTCGAACGCGAGCTGCTGAATGATGAGGTCACCGGAAAGGACACCACTGCAGTCGTAGGTGAACTCGCTGTAGCTGCCGACCACCTGTATGTCGGCACTGGTGGCGCTGGGGCTGTTCTGGATGTTCGGGTAGTCGCCCACGCCAAGGCTCTGGCCGCTGGGCGCGCTCAGAATGACCTCGAACTGCCCCCCCTCGCCGGACGCCTCGAGCGTGATCTGGGCGGGCGTGCCGGTGGCGGTGAAATAGGAGTTGAAGGGATTGAGGTCCCACATCTGCCCATCGCTGACCGGGTCGGACGGCAGCCCATCGAGCACGAACGCCGTATATCCCCCAATGCCTGGGTCGGTGACAGAGACGGAGGCGTTGGCCAGACCGGAGCTCACAGCCACCTCCGATTGACCGGTGCCGCCTGCGCTGGGGGTGACGGTGATCGAGACCGTGCACCGGGCGCCCGGCCCGAGCACGGCCGGGCAGGTGTCGCCATCTATCTGGACATCGGCCGCCGCCGCCCCTCCTACGGTCGCTTTCGCCACCGGCGCTGGGGCGGCGCTGATGTTGGTCACGGTCACCGCCGTGGTTGCGTTTGCCACCCCGACGTAGTGGGGGGGGAATACCAGTGAACTCGGTTGTACAACCAGTGGCCCGCTCTGAGGTTCATTGAATTGCGCTTGTCCGTAGAGGGCGCCGAGCGAGCCGTCGCAGTACTCGACGAAGCTGACGTCGAGCCGGGACAGGGTGCCACCGCTGAAGGCGATGTCATTAACTGTGAAGGAGCCCGTTGCCGTCGAGCACGACCGCCCGTCGCCGCCGATGTACAGGTACGGATGGGTGAGAGGACCGACGGTGACGAACTTGGCGTCGCTGTACGTGCCGACGGCGAGCGACGAACCGGCCGGGGGCGCAAAGCTCAACCCGAGGGTGCTGGGGGAGGTGCGCACGGTCAATCCCACTGCAGCGGGCGACCCACCGGCCTCGATCAGTTGACCTGCTGACTGCTGGAAGAGTTGGTCGCCCAGGTTGAGCGAGTCACCGGGCTCATCGTCGATGCTGACCCACGACCAGGCGGCGACGGACATCGTCGCCGACGTACGCGGCGCAGTTGTCCTCGGCACGGCGATTGCGGGAGAGGCCAAAGCCGTACCGGCGATGGATGCCACCATCACGAGAACCATGGACACGGCCACCATCGCCAAGGCGGACCGATCTGGGAGTCGGCCAACGCGGGTCGGCCCGCTACGCGACGTCATCGTCTCATCCCGCCGCCGTGAAGGTGGTCTCGGAGTACACCCAGCTGCCGTTGAGCCTGGTGAAGACGGTTGCATACAGCGTCACGCCGTGGGGGAGGGCCGGCACGGCGTAGCTCGACTGGCTGGCGGGCAGGAGCCCGGAGCTGACCAGGCTGGCGCCGTACATGGTGGTGCCAACGGTGAGGTCGTAGTTCTGCGCTCGTGCCAGGGTCGACCACGTGAAGGTGGCGGGGGTGACCAGGTTCAGCTGCCCGCTGACGGGGTGGGTGAGGATCGCCTGGGCCGCTCCTGTGGTGAAGGTGACCGCTTGCACGCCGGTGTACGCCCCGTTGACCTTGGTCAAGAGCGTCGCATACAGGGTCTTGCCCGCCGGGAGAACCGGCGTGGCGTACGACGCCTGGGCGGGCGGAAGCAGGCCGGAGTTGACCAGGTTGGTGCCGTTGGGCGTCGTGCCCACGACCAGGATGTACCCCTGGGCCTGGGCGTTGGTGGACCAGGTGAATGAGCGGCTGGGGTCGACGCCGCTCTGGCCGGCCAGCGGGAAGGTGAGCACGGCACGGTCCTGGGCCGCGGTGAATGTGATCGCCTCGAAGCTGGTCCAGCCTCCGTTGACCAGGGCGTACAACGTGGCGTGGAGCGTGGGGCCGGCGGGCAGGGCGGGGACGTTGATGTTCGACTGGGTCGACGGCAGGGGCCCGGAGTTGACCAGGTTGGTGCCGTAGATGCCGCTGCCCACCGTCAAGAGGTAACCCCGCGCCTGGGTGATGGTGGCCCACGTGAAGGGCTGCGTGGTGGCGACATTGACCTGGCCGTTGGTCGGGTAGGTGAGCGTCGCCTGATCCACGGTAAGGGTGAAATTCTGGGTGGCGGGCGGTCCGGTGCTGTTGGTTGCCACCAAAGTGATGGCGTACGTCCCGGCCGTGCCCTGGGCCGGGATGCCCCCGAGGGTGTCGGTCGTGCCGTTGAAGCTGACCCCGGTCGGCAATGCCCCGGATTCGCTGATTTGCGGATGAGGAAAGCCCGATCCGACAACGGCGAAGGAGCCGGCGACGCCCACGGTGAGCGTGGCGGCGGCCGCACTGGTGACCGAAGGACCGTCGGAGAACACCTCGCGCACCCGGTTGTTGAGCACGTCGGCCAGGAATACGTCGCCCGCCTGGTCGGTGGCGATCCCTGTCGGGATGTAAAGCGTGGCCGCGGTTGCGGGGCCGTCGTCGCCACTATTGCCGGTGACGGAATCGACATTGCCCGCGAAGTTGGTGACCGTGCCGGTCGGATCGACCTTGCGGACCCGGTCATGCCCGTAATCGGTCACGAACACGTCGCCATTGGCGTCGGTCGCCACGCCCAGGGGCCGGCTGAAGATGGCCGCGCCGGCCGGCCCTCCGTCACCGTCGCCGTTCCCATCACCGTCCCCGGCCGCCGCCCCGGCTGGGCTACCGGCGAAGTTGTCGATGACGCCTGCCGCGTTGACCACGCGGATGCGGTTGTTGTACGAGTCGGCGATGTACAGGTTGCCGGCTTGGTCGACCGCCAAGCCCTGTGGATCGGACAGGAGGGCGGCGGTGGCCGGTCCGTAATCTCCGTCGTTGCCCCACATTCCCTGTGCACTCCCCGCCACGGTCGAGATGATCCCGGCCCGGTTGACCTCGCGTACCTGGTTGGCATCGGCGTCGGCGATGTAGACGTCGCCCTGGGCATCGACGGCCAGCCCGCTGGGCGTGGTCAACGTGGCCGCTGTGGCGGGCCCGCCGTTTCCGTCGCTGCCCGACGTCCCGGTCCCGGCGAAGTCGGTGATGTTGCCCGCCCGGTCGATCCGGCGGACTTGGTGGTTGCCCGCGTCGGCGATGTAGAGGTTGCCCGCGTTGTCGACCGCCAGGGCGGCCGGCCCGTCGAGGCTGGCCGCCGTGGCGGGGCCGCCGTCGCCCGCGTCTCCGGGCTGCCCGTCGGGGCTTCCGGCCACCGTGGTGATGGTTCCCGACGGGTCGACCTTGCGCACCTGGTCGAACGTGGCGTCGCTTATGTAGACGTCGCCTGAGCTGTCGACCGCTATGGCGTCGGGCGAACCGATGGTGGCGGCGGTGGCGGGGCCGCCGTCGCCGGTGTGGTCCTCGATCCCGGCCTGGCCGGCGAAGTTGACGATGATGCCGCCCCGGGCCAGGACGGTGAGGGTGAAGCTCTGGCTGGCGCCGGCGCCGACCCCGTTGGTCGCCACGACCGTCAGTGGATACGTCCCCGCCTCGCCCGGTTGCGCGGCACCGGCCAACGTGGCAGTGCGGTCGTGGTTGTCGGTGAAGGTGATCCCGGCCGGCAGGGGGCTTGACACACTGATGGCGGGCACCGGCAGGCCGATGGCGTCGACGGTGAAGTTGCCGGGAATGTCGACCACAGATGTCGCGGCGTCCGGTGAGGTGATGATCGGCGCGACCGGGGTCGGATCGTCGACGACTACCGGATGGGAAGTCTCGCATCCGCCGGTTCCGCCCTTGAAGTCGTTGCTCCACAGCGACGAGACGGCGAAGGTGCCCGTGGCCAGGGTGATGTCCTGGGCTGAGCCCTGACCCGATCCCGGTTGGATCCACGCGCATTCGTAGTCGAGCTCGGCCTCGCTCAGCAGCCAGCCGTACCCCGGGAACTGGTCGGTGACGGTGTCTGCGTACTCGCTGCCCGCAATGATCGAGACGCCGTCCAAGGTTCCGGCCGAGCCGCTATTGACGAAGTTCTGCCCGCACGCATAGGTGGCATCTGGGAGGTAGGGCAGGTTGGTGAAGGCAACCGTGATTGCGCCGCCGGCCGCGCCGCCGCCGGCCAGGTTGGGGTCGGCGCTCTGGTCATGCCAGGCGCAGTAGTCGGCGCCCGCGTTGAAGTAGTCCGGGTCGGCGCTGCCGGGCGAGACGACGAAGTACTGGGCGTCGCGGTTGGAGGCTTGGGTGGTGTTGCCGAAGTGGTCGGCCGCGGTGACGGCCTCCACTGCCAGGGCGTGGGCTGTCGCTTGCGCGGGCGCTGGGGCCGAGTTGTCCTCCCACACCCCGGCCAGGGCGCCCCCGCTCGGGTACCCAACGTGTGGCCCATAGGAGGGGCAGGCCTGGGTGCCGACCGGCACATCCTGGCAATACTGGGTGGTGACAGCGCTCCAGCTGTCGCCGTTGGTGCCCAACCCGGCGATAAATGCCTCCAGGTCGGGTGCCATGCCCGCCGGGTCACCGGAGAAGGCCGGGTAGCTCTCGTCGTTGGTGGACTGCGTTCCCCACTGCGAGCCCCAGAACACGAGGTAGACCTGGGGTGCGCCGGTAATGACGCCGATCCCGTCGTCGCCCCCGTGGTAGGTCACGTTGAAGGGCGATGTGAGATCCCTCGGCTTGGCATGGGCGGTCACCGACGCGACCGTGGGCACGGTTCCGTGCCGGTATGCGCCCCCGGTGGTCGATGTTGGCCCGGCCGACGCGGGCCGAGATGCGGCCGGCCGTGCGGGGTGTGATCCCGTCGCGGCCTGAGCGCGGCCGGCCATGCCGGGCGCGCCCAAGGCGATGACGAGCACAGCCGCCACCGCTACCGCCGAGCGAAGCGTGCCCCGACCCACACCGACCATGGTGGGGGGTCTCCAAATGGGAAACAATGGCCCGATCGAGCCATTTCGGCGTAGTCACTCGGTCTGTTCCGCGCGCACCTCGGCCCGTCCTGGCGGCGGCGGCGGCCAACCTGCCCGCTCGATGTACCTGTGTTTCGTATTACACTTCGGCCCCGGTGCTACGGATCGAGGACTCGGCCTTGAGGCACGGATGCACGCGCGAGGACATCTCCCATGCGTACGACCTCGCGATGCTCGACAAGGTCCTCGACGAGGACGCCGACCCGCCAAAGGTGCTGATCATCGGTCCCGACACCGCCGGCAACCCGTTGGAGCTCATCGGCGGCGAGTTCCAGGAGGGCGACGTCATCTGGCATGCCATGCCGTGCCGCAAGCAGTACCTGGACCTGCTCCCGAACCCGGGAGGTGAGCTGTGAGCGACGAGGCCCGCACCTACCGAACGAAGACCGGCCGCATCCTCACTGACGCCGACATCGAGGCGCTCGCTGCCGAGGCCGAGCAGGGATACGACGTCGAGAGCCTCGCCAAGAAGCCCGGGCGTCCCCGAATGGGGTCGGCGCCCGCCGCCGTCGTGCCCATCCGGCTGCATGCGGACCTACACGACGCCGTCAAAGCGCTAGCGGAGGCGGAGCGGACGTCGCTCAGCGAACTGGTCCGGGACGCGCTGCGGGAGTACCTGGCGGCGCCCGCTGCTCCCGGTGCACTCCGTACAGCGTCTGGGCATGTCGTTGGCGACGCCGACCTGCGCGCGTTCGCCGATCAGGCAGAAGCCGGCTACGACGTCACGTCACTTCGCAACCGCCCGAGCCGTCGAGCCGGTGAGCGAGCCGAGGTGGTCCCCGTGCGGATGCCGCCGGAGCTCAAGGCGGCGGTAGAGGATCGGGCGGAGGCCGAATCGACGTCGGTGAGCGAGATCGTGCGCGCTGCGCTCCGCGCCCGGATCGCGATTGGCATTCACACAGTACATCCAGACCGACCTGATCTGCGCCACTCACGTTGAGGTCACTCATGAGGTGATGGGCGAGCGCGTGTCAGCCCGGCGCAGGACAACACGGACCATCCACCGTCTCCGGCTCTGCTGGGTGTAAAGAACGGACCGTGAGTACTCCAACCGTAACGGAGACGCCGCATGAGGTACCGCTAAGCCCGTGTCGTTCGTGCGGTGCCATATGCCGCTGGTCAACCGTGAAGGGCTCCGGGCCACCGGTGAACATGCTCTTGGAAGCGACTCCGCATCGGCTGGGATTGTACGGGCTGCTTCGAGATGGTCGGCGTGGCGTGAACCTCGTGTGGGCCAGCCAGGTCGACCCATCTGGAGACTGGCTCAACTGGGGCGGTCAACGACATCGCGATCACTTCACGGTCTGCTCGGGATGGCCTGGCCTGCGCACCTCGACAGACATTGCCCATACGGCAGTTGAGACGATCGGAGAATCCGACCTTTCCAGCCTAGGGCGACCGCCCCGCCCCCGGTCGCGCCGGTTGCGCGACTGGCCCTGACCATCCCAAATCCCGGGCAACGCATTACCACTCGCCGATGTCGAGTGGTGGTAAGGCATCGACTATGGCCATAGTGTCAAGGCTGACGGTGACGATCCGCTTGACGAGGTCAAGGATGTAGCGGGGCTCGCCTTGCTCGGCGCACCAGTCGTTAGGATCGTTGATAATGCCCGACCCCGAGTCGGTTGTCACTTGGTAGCGGTCCATGATCCACTCGATGGCGGACCTTGGTCCGAGCATGTATCGATACGACGCCTCGGGCACACCCGTCAGGCTGATGCGCCGATTGAACACAATCTTGGATCGATCCTTGGCTCCACTCGGCCCCTTCGCGAATACCATCTTCTTTACGCAGTAGAAGCCGTCCGATGGTTTGCCCGTGACTGCTGGCTCAAGGCTTGTATCACCGAGAGGGTAGGGTTCGACGGTCTCGTAGCCGACGTGTAAATCGGCGAGCAGGCGGCCGGCAGCAACGAACCTAAGGAACTCCTTCACCTTCGGAATTCGGGGAAGCATCCGGTGCAGGTCTGCGCTGAAGCGTGTACGGTATTCTGCCGAGTGGAGCACCCCGTAAACGCCATAGAAGATGTCGTCTTTCGTAACGCCCGCGCCGTAGGCGGCCCGGTAGTCGGTAAGCACCTCGTCGGCAATATTATCGATCCTCGGAGGCATCCCAGACGTTTGATCAAATAGGGAGTCCTCGCCGGGTGCGGCATAACGATACCGAGGGAAGAACTGCCCGGTGTCCAGCAGGTGAAGGTCCGGAACCGCGTCGGTCATGATCACGGAGAACTCAAAGTGGGACGATGCGCCGGTCAACGTGAAACCGAGGTTCGGAAAACCGGCGCCGGGGAAGATTCGGTGCTGCTGGTACACCATCTCGTTCACTGCGCGATCGAAGAAGATTGCCTGTTTGCAGAACGGCCTGTAGCTGCCGATCACGACTCGTGACGCGTCGTGCTCGATCTGGCGCCCCCGAGCAACACCATCTTTCAGCGTCCGTGTCCAGCTAATCTTCTTGGGATCAACATCGACAAAGGTTTCGACAGCGCCTTTGCGATCCGAAACTCCGGCAACACCGGATGACTTGGCGAATGCGGTCACCTGGGTGTTGTAGAAGGTGGTCATCCGGCGGATGTTCTCGACCAGTCGCGACTTGGAGTAATTCCAACACCAGGTGTCGCGATTCGTCTTGAGGCCGTTGGAGTACAGATGGAACACCGCACTTGGATTGCAGGCATCCCCTACAGTTTTCTGGCCGATCGGGGTCCAGGTGGTGAAGTTGTCCGCGCGCTGATTGATCCAGTCACCCTCGGGGTTCGGAGCGATGCTGGTCCAGTCGATCGAGTCGAGTGTGGCGTCGGCTACGATTGTCAGCTTGTCCTCGCGTGTGAGGTATTCCCCGATATCCCGGTAGTAGATCTGGCAATGGCTGTCGCCACCTCCCGTTCGGATCAGCAATGTGATGGCGACGGTGTTCCGGCTGCCAGCGCCGAACACCTTCCCGCCCTCTCGACGAGATTGTTCTCCCGAAGTCCTCTGATTTCCTCGAAGGTTGAGAACGTAGATCACGTCGAACTCGTCAGTGAGGCACTTGCGGAGCCCATCGGCAGTGTTCGCGTCGATCCAACCACCGTTCGAGACGTAGCAAACAATACCGGCAGAGCCGATGCGGTCCGATCCCCATCGAATGGCTCGGATATAGGAGTCGTAGAGGGAGTTCACGTTGCTGGCTGACGAGCGGGCGGCATACGTGTCGCGAATAGCACGGTCAAGTGCACGGTATCTCAGGTTCTTGTTCGCGTCATTCTCGGTGGTCTGACCAACGGAATAAGGCGGATTGGCGATGATGACCCGGATGTCCTGAGCCTTCTGTCGGGCCAACCGCCTACTGTTCTCCGGAAAGAGCTTGGTGTCGACCCTCCTGTCCTCCGGGAAGAGGCTGGCGTCGCGGCTCGCACTATCCTCGGCGAGTTGGAACGTATCGGTCAGGACGATGCCTTCGAATGGGAGGTACTCGCCCTTGTGGAGCTGGTGGAATGTCGACTCGATGTTTATGGCGGCAATGTAGTACGCGAGTAAGAGGATCTCGTTGGCGTGCAGCTCGCTCGTGTACTTGCGTAGTAGGTCTTGAGGCTCGATCAGTCCCGACTGGAGTAGCCGCACGATGAACGTGCCGGTGCCGGTGAAAGGATCCAATACTTGGACGCCCTCCGCTGATATGTTTGTTTTAAAGTGGTCTTCAAGTGCCTGGTTTGCGGCTCTCAAGATGAAGTCGACGATCGGGACCGGTGTGTAGACGATGCCGAAGGCGTCCGCGGTCTTCGGGAGAGCCTTCTTGAAAAACCGTTCATAAAGTTCGGTGACAACGGTTTGACGACCCTCGCGATTGTCGATCCCCTCGGCCCGAGATCGAACCGAGGCATAGAACGACTCGAGTACCGTAGCTTCCTTCTCGAGAGCCTGGTCGTCGAGCTCGTCAAGCATGGCCTGCATGGTCTTGGAGACGGGGTTGTGCTCTGAGAACTCGTAGGACCCGAAAAGCGCGTCGAAGACGGGCTTTGTGATGAGGTGCTGGGCAAGCATGTCGATTGCATCAGTAGCGCTGATACCCGGGTTGAGGTTGGCTCGAAGTTCGGTAACGAATCGCTCGAACGCCTCTGCTCGGGCAGTACCGGGCTCAGCGATGGCGGCGCTTATCCGCGCCACGTGTCGTTCTGCGATGAGCCGGATGTCGTCGGCCCACTGCTCCCAGTACGTGCGCTCGCCGACCTTCTTGACGATCCGGGCGTAGATTGCGTCACGCCAGTCCGCGATGGGGAAAAGGAATTGACCCGAGGTTGGTTTTCCGTCTGATCCCTCTCCAATCGACCCGTTGTCCCCCGTACCGCCGATCCCAATGATGTCGATCTGCCTTGGGTCGCGGTTGTTCAAGTCGATCTGGTTGACCATGGCATTGAACCGGTCATCGTGGGCCCGTAGGGCCTGGAGGACCTGCCAAACGAGCTTGTAGCGCTTGTTGTCGCGTAGCGCAGTGGCTGGATCCATCTCGGCCGGAATGCCAACCGGGAGGATGATGTAGCCGTACTCCTTGCCCGCGGCTCGCCGCATCACCCGTCCCACTGCCTGCACGACGTCCACCACGGAGTTCCGGGGGTTCAGGAAGAGAACAGCGTCGAGCTCGGGAACATCGACGCCCTCAGACAAGCATCGAACGTTCGAAAGGATTCGACATGTGCCGGCTTCGCTCCTCCCTTTGAGCCAGGCCAACTCCTCATTGCGCTGGAGGGCGTTGTTAGTGCCGTCGATATGGTGGACCTCGCAGCGCAGGGAGTCGACATGGTCCTCGGTGTAGGACGCGATCAGGTCCCCGAACTTGGCGGTGAGCGCCTTGGAGTCCTTGATGCTCCGAGAGAAAGCGACCGCGCGACGCATGGGGAGCGGGTCCCCACCAAATCCATCGCCAGCGATGAGGGTGCCACCTCGCTTGGCTAGGCCGTTCCAGCAGCCGACGATCTTGGCTGCGTCGTCGAGATTGAGTTCGTTGTTCTCATCTGCGAGCTGGGCCTGGAACGAGTGGGCGATGTGGCCTTCATCGACGTTGAGGACGAGCACCTTGTAGTCGGTGAGGAGTCCAGCTTCGACTGCCGTTCCGAACCCGAGTCGATGCAACTCGGGCCCGAACATCGTCTCATCGTCCATGGAGCAGAGGATGGCGTCGTGCTCCTCAGCCTTGACCTTGGTGCCCTCATCGAAGAGGCGTGGTGTCGCCGTCATGTAGAGTCGCTTGCGGGCTCGTAGGAAGTCCGGATCGTGGACTCGTACGAAGGCTGACTCATCATCACCGGCGAGCGTCACGCCAGTCGTTCGGTGAGCTTCGTCACAGATTATTAAGTCGAAGTCGCCGAGCCCTCCGCGCTGCGCCTCCGCTACCGTGCCAATCGACTGGTACGTAGAGAACACGACGATCATCTGGACGGATGTGTCAACCTCGGCGTCCTGTTTGACGAGCTTGGTCGCATTAGTGGTGGCGGGGAACGGCAGATCGTGTGGTCGGATGTCCTCGTTGGTTGACGCCTTTCCGATCTTGGTGTCGGAACAGACGCCGAAGCTGTGCATCGACACGCTTCTCTCGACGGTCCACTCGCGGAGAGTCTGATTTAGCAACGAGATCGACGGTACGAGAAAGAGGATCCGCGCGCTCGTTTCGCGGCCAGCCTTTCGCAGAGCGAACTCTTCTGCGATCTTCAGTGCCGTAAAGGTTTTCCCAGTGCCGCACGCCATGATCATCTTTCCGCGATCGGCGGACTCGAATCCTTTGAATACATCGTCAATGGCTGCCTGCTGGTGGGGTCGGAGCAACTTCTTCGGGATAAGCTCCATCCCATGGGTCTGGCCGATACGGTATGCGGTCCAGTCGATAGCGCTGCTGGCGAGATCTGCGAATCCGATGCGGGCTACCGGGATCTGCTGGTCCTCGAGCGCATCCTCGGCGTGCCTCGACCACTTCTCGGTTGTCGAGACAATCAGACGCTCCGTAAATGGGGCCTTCCCGGACGCCGTGAAGAAGGAGTCTATGTCCTGCTTCTGGAGGTAGTGGTCCGGTTCGTAGAACTTGCATTGGATCGCGCATGTGCCGCCGTCGAGATCACGGGCGACGAGGTCGATGCCGGTGTCTGGCCTGCCCTTTCTGCCAGGCCACTGCTGCCAGAGCCAAACGTCCTCGAATCGATCTACATAGATTGGATCGGTCCGAAGATACTGCTGGATCAGACGCTCGAAGGCACCACCTTGTTCGCTACTACTGGGATAGTGGGCCCGAAGGTCGTCCATTACGTCGTAGACCGTCGTCATTGACTTTGGCCCGGTAGTCGCCGGGCGCACCGAAGGCGAAAATCAGCAGGCGTGCTCGTTATCGTCCGATGGATTGAGCGACTAGCGCGCTGCAAGGTTGACGCCGAACGGTACTGGCGGTCGTGCATGGGTGTTGTTGGCTCGTTCGATTGAGAGCTAGACCTGACGGTGTGTTCGATACCAAGTTGCGCTACATCGGGCAGGCTCACCGAGGGCCGAGAGGCGCGTAGGCTCCATCGAGCCAGCGCAGGAAGCGCCTCGCGCGGTCCACGTACGTCTGGATGGATGCCTCTCGAAGTCCGGCGCGGCGCAGCTCTTCCTCGAATCGCTCGATCTCGGCGTATAGATCGGCGAGTGTCCAGCAAGCGCCGTCGGGCGACAGATCGCGGCTCATCCGAGTCTCCAGAGCTTGGCGAGCGACAACACTAAGGTCTTCTGCCGTTCGTCGAGCAACGCCGGTGTCCACTTCGATTCCGAGAGAACCTGTGTTGTCAGGACGAAGGGTGATATGCCCGTTTGAGTTGCGAAGTATTTCTCTTTCTTGACGTCGAACTCGTAGTTGCTAGCTTCGGAGTTCTTCCGCCTGGTCAGCAGTGTGAGGTTGGCGAGTCTGTGGAGCCAGTACTCACGTTGGTCGTCAGTGAACCATTTTCGCCAGATGCTTGGATCGGCAGGAGATTGAGGCAAGACGTGCTCGACTGTGATGAGTGGGTGGTCATAACTCGCACCTCCAGATGAGAGGGCGGAGTCGAGCCGCAAGAGAACGTAGAGGCGAACTCGGGCGACGGTGTAGATCTCGGCCCGCAGCCGGTCCAGTGTCTCGGACTGCTCAGTATCACTCAACTGGAGGGGTGAATCGGGAACATACAGGTTCGCCTCCGACTCGATTGCTTCCAGGACCCGCCCATATCTCTCGATGCGGCGCGTGATGTCGACTCTCCGGATTAGGATGCTGGAAGCGAGCCGCTCAAGATCGGCCAAGAATTGCCGTAACGCTTCGGAGCTCACCGAGGACCGACTGAGGTAGCTTATTGCTGGTGGTATCCAGTCTGTATTGTCGAGCAGATTCAGCCAGTGCAGGAGTTGATTGACCTCATCGGCACCGGTCGTCGCCTTGTAGTCGACGCGGGTGGCAACCTCGAAAGCCTCCGACAATGGGATCAACACGTCGTCGATGAACTTGCGTCCGTCGGGCACCTTGGCCAAGACGGATGATCGGAACTCCTTCAGGATCGATTCACGTGCCTTAGTCTTAGCGAAGACCATCCGGATGTGTGAGAAGAGATCTGCGAAGTCAGTGCGCCCGAGGTCTTCCTCCTCTGACTCCCACTTCTGCGTGTAGGCGTCCTGATCCGATCCGCAGATCTCGCCAATGATCTCGGACTTGAGGATGTCCGTATGGGTGAGGTCAAGGCCACGTTCGTTGAGGACCGTGAAGATCCGGTATGCGGACTCGAAGTCCTGGGTGGACACAACCACGAGATAGGTGTGTTGATCGATAAACTCGACGAGCCGCTCACACTGCTCCTGATTGAGGGCCGCCAAGCGATCAAGGAAAAGAACGGCATTCTGGACGAGGTTACGCTGGCTGTCAGGAAGGGAGTCAGTCGCCACTGATCGGATATCAGCGATTCCCACTCGTTCCTGGATGTACTTTCCGAAGAACGGATGATCACGGTCTCGAAGTGTAAGGCGAGCTTGGTCGATCGTCTTCTTGATCGGGTCACCCTTCTGGAACATCCGTGCGTCCAGGGATGTCGCGAACGCAATTGACACGTGCTCCCGAATTGCGCTTAGCAGAATCGTCAGTGTCGTGAGGCGTTGCTGACCGTCGACGACCTCAGCCTCGGGGTTGTTCTCGGCCTTCACCAGCACGACGCTGCCGAGGAAGTAGGGGTCAGCCTCGTCGAGCGACGACTTGCTTGTTGCTGCGCCGAGAAGATCGTCGAACATCTCCGCAGCCTGCTCCATCCCCCACGCGTATGGACGCTGATAGCGCGGAATCATGAACCGGTACTCATCACTGAAGATGTCGCCGATGGGGCGCTCGGCTGCTTGGATCTTTGTCCCCGACATCAGACGCTTGTCCGACCGAGCGTCCCGCCAGTGGTGAGTTCGAGGCATCGCCGTGTGTGCTCGTGCGGGGCTGGAACTGCCGGATGATCCCGTTTGAGGCTAGGTGAGGCGGCCGTAGGATTGTCTTGCTTCATGCCGTCCCGCCCTCGGAACGCGCGATAACGACGACAACCAGTGGCTGACGAGGACTCACATAACCCATGGCACTCTCCTGGCATCACGCGCTCAGAAAAAAAGCAGGCGTTGCCAGGGTCCGGAGCATCGCTCCCCAGCCAGCGGATGCTGGCTCGACACTTAAGGGCTGTCGTGGTGTCGTCCTCACCGTACACCCCTTCGACTCGGGCGCCGGATGCCAGCGAGGCCGGCCCCGCGCACCGAGGCGGAGCGCCGCCCGGAGTGTCGCGCGCTTACGTTCTCGGGTACTTCCGACCTCACGCACGGGCCGGTCCGGGCGGTCAGGGCGGTTGAGGATACATTGAGGTGGTCGGTCCGCTACGCCCGCGGTGGTTTGGACCTCCGGGGGGCTCCCCCCCCGGATCCCCTGCTAACGCCCTCCGCTTCGCTCCGGTTGTTGTCAGAACTGCTCAGGTACGGTTGGGATTTAGGAGGCGGCTGGTCCGCCGACTATTGCCCTGACCGCGTCGTGCTACGACGACCGGGCTTTCGGGGATGCGTGGCAGCCCACCGCTCAATGTCGGTCCGACGCAACAGCCGGCCCATTGCGACTTCAGCTATCGGCTGCGGAAGTCGTCGTAGGTTGGTCATCAGCTGATGAACGCCATGTTTGTTCACGCCGAGTAGGTCGGCGACCTCGACGAAGCCGATGGGATCGCTCGCCGCTGCCGGGTCCAGCGACGCTGCCGGTCGATCATCAGGAACTGGCCGCGACCGAGCGGATCCGACTGGACGGTGCGTGGCAATACGCCACGCAAGATCGGCCACGGCCGGCCGCTCGTGACGATGGCACTCTTCCGTCGTGCAGGGCCCGCGGAGTGGCTGGCTTAGGTCGAGGGCGCTCTAAATGCGTGGTCCACCTTGTCCAGCGCTGCGCTGAGCTCTGAGGAAAGGTCATCGACCTGGCCGGCCGCTTCCTTAATCTTCCGTGCGGCGGCTGAGTGAGCTCGACGGATGTTGGCCACGCGGTCGAGTGCCCGTCGGGCGTCGGCGAGCAAGCTGTGGATTAGGCCGGCTTCGAGTGCAGCGTCCTCTCCAGCCCGGTGGCGTCGGACGACCCATCTCGCCCAAGAGCAGGCCAGGTGGAGCGCGGCCTCATCCAGGTCGTCCTTGTCATACACGATGATGGCGAGGTCGTCGAACACGGCGAACGGGCCCGGAACCGGGCTCTCGTCGGCGTGGGCGAAGACCGCGATGGCGGCCGAAGCCTCGCGGTTGGCGGCGGCTCGCCGTAGTTCGCCTAGCGTGGCGCCCAGGGTATGTCTCTGGTCCTTGCACTCCAGCACGTAGCGACCTGAGCGGCCGCCGGTGTCGTTGGCGGCCAGTTCGACGACCACGTCGCCTACGTTCCCGCCGGTGGCACCTCCGACGCGGCCGACGCCGTCGGTGACGTCGCCCCAGGTGGCAGCTAGGCGCGTAACTGCCTGAACGACCGTGTCCTCGAACGCCAAGCCCTTGATTGCGCTTCGTTCCATGGCCGCCGTCGTAGCGTCGACGGCCGCCTTGTTGACGGCCACCTGCTCGGCGAGTCGGCCCACCGAGTCCAGTACCAGAGCGATCTGTGCTTGCACGCCCGTGACCAAACGGAACAGTGGGCTGTCTTGGTTGTCGGGATCGAGTAGGTGGCGGGTGGCGACCAGTTGCCGTTCGTTCGAGTCCCGCATGACGGCATCAAGCTTCCCGATTGCGCTGGTGGATCGGTCCGGGTCGAAGATGGCTTTGAGCGATTCGGCGATGTCCCTCTTCTAGCCGCTTAGGCTGGCGTGCACTCCGGACACCGGGTCGGTCAGCAGGCTGGCTGTAGTCCCTGTTACTTGCGCGGTGGCGTCGTTCAGCAGCGTCGCGAGCTGGTCGACCAGCTCGTCGAACGACTTCTCGGTGACCCGGGCATCCAGGCTGACCCTCGATACCGCGAGGGCCCGGGCACCGAAAGCCAGGGCGCGCAGAATGAGTTCAGCGGGATCCGGCGCGTCCGCCAGCAACGCCAGCAGGTCAGGGTCCGACGTGGAGAGGTCCTGGATGTGCGCTACGCCGTTGGCGAGATGCACTCTAGGCGAACCGACGGGCTTCAGTTGGGTGGTCATGCGAGGCAACCGGTGCGCTGTGCCAGCCAAAGGGCGTCGGAGCGGAAGACGACTGTGATCACGGCACCGGTGGATCGGTCGACGACGACGCCCAGGCGTCCCCGTTGCCGAACCTGACGGTTTGGTCCGTACTTGCTTTGGTCGTAGGTGACCTCTGGGTCTTCGAGTGCCTCGAACACCTCTGCATCGGAGATGCCGCGCTCGGCGGCGCGCGAGCGTAGGTGGCTGGTCAGGTGCCAATCGCGTGGGGCGATTGGGTCGTACTCGGACATTGCTGGTCCTTCCGGGTTCGGCGCGGTAGCGCCAGGTGGGGTTGGGAGCCAGGTCCGTCCGTAGAATGGGATTGGGTGTTCTGCTCTCACGAGCGGAACCTGGCACGGAGGGTCCGTTGGCGCGGGCCCTCCGTTGCTGTTGGTCACATAGCGGCGTCTTCGGCGTCGCGGGCAGCCGTGGTCGAGGTGGGGCTGCCTTGTGCGGCGGCGGGAACGGGGGCGTCTCCGTGGATCAACAGGTCGCGTTCGATGTCCTGAAGTAGGCCGATGCGCCGCCGAAGGACCGCCTCGTCCTGGTTGACCAGTGGCTGGAGTTCGCGCCAGACCCGCTGAGCGGCGTCGACGAAGCCGGCTAGGTACTCGTCGGCCTCGAGAGCCAGGGAACCGTCGGTCCCGTACATGGCCACGGCGCTGTTGTCTTGGAGCCACGACCCGAGGGTGTCGAAGTTGTATCCAAGTTCGAACTGGCTGTAGGACGCTGCATCCCCATCCCACTGCACCATGTAGCTCGGCTCCTCGTCGTCGCCCGGCATCTGGTTAACGACGACTCGGTCGACGACGTCGAGTTCTTTGACGGTGGCGGCCTCCTTGGCCCAGCGTGCGCCGTCGGCGGCACCGAGGGCCCGTTGTCCCTGCGGGGTGGTTCGGCGAAGCCGCACCGCTACCTGAAGCGCCTCGATCTGCGCGGTGACCCCCTGCTCCCTCGCCGCGACCGCCTCGCGCAGGGCGGCTTGGCAGATTGCGGACACCTCAAGCTCAGCGCCCTTCACTGCTGCGGCGAGTTCGTCCGGCAGGTAGATGTTGATCCGGGGCATAGCCAACCACCTCCTCGCCACACTATACACACTGTGTGAAGTGTGTGGCGGTTTTGGGGATCGCCATTCGGGCGGGTCTCTCGACCGGCATTAACTTCAGGTTGAATCAACGCACTCCACGTCGGCGTCACTTCAGCAACGTCCTGGAGGGGGGTTGGTGCAATTGGGGGGATCTCCAAGAGCGGGGCCGGACATTGCGCGACCCACGGCGCCTGGCAGGGGCGGCGGTCCGGGGGTGCTGGACAGCTCGGCTGGACGCTCGATGCGCCGCCGTCAATGTTCTGATACCGCCCTGCCGGGCCCTACGTCGGTTACGAACTGCATCTGGCCGTCCAGGCACGAGATGTCCGCTGGACAAAGGGGATCGACAAGGTCACCGTGTCCGACGAGGTGCCCGGTGTCATCACATCCTTCTCGCTCGCGCCGGCCGGGGACGCATCGGGGCAAGGCGATCGTCGCCGACCTCATTGCTGCCAATGAGGCGGGGGAGCCCCTTGAGGATGTCGTCTGGGACCCGGGGTACAGCCTGTGCACGCCGGGGACCGTGCATCACAAGCTGGCTCAGGCCGGCATCCATCAGACCTTCCAGCCCGTGACCCATCAGCGTGGCATCCGGCCATTCTCCGGGGAGGCGCTTCTTATCGACGGGCAGCTCTTCTCAAGCTTGCTGCCCGATGAGCTGGGGGACCTGCCCAGCCCGCCGCGAGGTGCCAACGAGGCCGAGAGGGAACGCAACGAGCGGAGTTCAACCTGCGGGCCCGGTGGCGGATGATGCGCCATTCTCCGCCCGACGCCGACGGGGCGACGCGGTGGCGCTGTCCCGTTCTGCGCCGGATTCCTGCGGTCGAGGAGCTTCCCCCGGACGATGCGCCGGGCCAAGACCGTGCCGCTCGCCCGGTTGCTGACGGGTGCGAGAAGTGCTGCAACGGCATCCTCAACGCCCAAGCGGCGGAAATGCATGGTGGCAGCGCATCACCTACGGCACCACGGCGTGGCGGATCTCGATGGGACGTCGCCAGGTCGTCGAATCCGTGAACGCCGCCCTCAAGGGCGCATTCACCGATCTTGGCCGCGGGTTCATGCGAGTCATGGGCGTCGCCAAAATGACGGTGATGCTTGGCTTCACTCTCGCCGCTTTCAACCTCGACCGAATCCGCAGCTTCCGGGCCAAGCACGCCCTGGAGGAGCAGGGTTGGCCGACCGAGAAGCCGAAGAAAACACGTGCCTGGCGCCGGGTTGGGACCTGGTCGGACGTGATCGAAAAGACCGACCCGCCACCCGAATAGCCGATGCGAACCCGAAAATAACGCCGGTAGCCGAAGGCGGCCGGCTTCAGCGCGTCCCGACTGCGGTAAAACAAGCGGCTGAACGCGAAACCGCCGGCCCGAAGGCCGGCGGAAGCGTTGATCCCAGGGGTGGCGGGGACTTACCAAAGCCCACGCCACCTCCAACGGGGGATCTCGTAACACCCGTCACGACCATCCCTCCTTGGAGGTGGCGGGAATCGAACCCGCGTCCTTCAGTATCTCAACGGGACTTCTCCGAGCGCAGCCAGTGGAGAATTTCGGGCCCGACGTCGTCACTGGCGTCGGCTTCGGGCCCTAGTCGGCTGAGATGTCCCGGGCGGTCGACCGACGCGGCCGCCCGGTGAGTCCTACAAGATGACGCTCGTTACCGATCCGTAGGGCTGGGACCGGGCGAACGGGCTGTTATTTAAGCAGCCAGCGCAAGCTGAGGCTTGGCGTTTATTTGTATGGTTCAGGCTCTTTAACGTGGCTCCTGAGACCACGGCTCGCTTCTCCCGCCTCGACAACCAAAGTCGAAGCCGGTCACCCCCTTGTCAAGGACCAACGCGCCAAGTCTACCTCCGGGGCCGCCTTGACCCTCTGGGCCACCGCTGTGACCCCCTCGAGCGACACCACGCCGACGATCTGGCCGGCCGACACGACCAAACCCCAGTCGGCGCGGGCCTCGCTCATCTTGGTCACTGCCTCGATCGCCGCCACCTCCGGTGCGAATACGGGCAACTGCGCCAACGGAGCCGCGAACTGGCTGGCCCGGTAGTGGTACCGCTGCGCCACCGGGATCGCCTCCATGGCCGCGGTGGGCGCCACACCGGCCAGCCCGCCGCCCCACTGCTCCAGCAGGAACACAGGCGGCCGCAGTGCACCCGTCCCGCTCCCGGCATAGTCCCGCAGGAAGGCGTCGACCGTGAACCACCCCGGCCCGACGCCCGGTTGGGCCATCACCTGGGCCGCCGTCAACCCATCCAGGGCCTCC
>Ga0302326_10007593_pt1 | contig 24067 bp, 24 predicted proteins | sample Palsa_T0_3_FD_202264 | JGI IMG/M metagenome (GOLD analysis project Ga0302326, IMG submission 202264) | Peat permafrost microbial communities from Stordalen Mire near Abisko, Sweden - Palsa_T0_3 | ecosystem: Environmental > Terrestrial > Soil > Palsa > Peat permafrost | place: Sweden: Abisko... | reverse complement strand
TGAATACCGTTGCGCCGGTGGCGACCAACTGGCCGCTCGGGCCCAGCAATGGTGGGCGGTTGAATCCGTAGCGGCGGACTCCGAGCAGGGTGAGCGCCGCGCCGCCGATGACCATCCGCAGCACCTCGGTGTTGCGGATGTCTGACGAGCGGGGTGTTCGATCCGGAATCAGCTCGGCGGCAACATGTTCGGCGGACTCGATAGCCGCCAGTATGTCGGCAGGATCGCAGCGCTTAGGCGAGTACCACACCACGATCGAGCCGGTGTGTGGATAGGCGTGCACGGCGCGCACGCCGTGTTGTCCGTCCACCGCTTCTTCGACCGCGACCGCCCGCCGCGAGTTCGTGCGAACCCACGGCACCCGAACCCGCATGCGCCCGGCCGCGTCGGAGATGACCTCCAAACCCGGGCCAGCCGTCATGGCGTCAGTGCTCGTGGTCGTGCTCGTGCTCGCCGATGGCTGGCGGCTGGGCCTCCTCGCCGACCCGCTCGCGGGCTTCGGCGACGACGTCGGCAACCTTCAGCCGGGCCGACTCGGCTGCTTCCTCGGCGCGACGGGTTCCGCGCAGCCCCCACTCGGTGGCGGTGACGGCGGCGTCGTGCAATGGGGCTTTGGCCAGGGCTTTGCGTACGACTTCATAGGCGCTCACACCCACCAGGCCGGTGAATACGGTCCCGGCTGCCTTACCCAATAGTCCCTGCACCACCATCGCGAAACATCCTCCTGTCACGGCCCGACTCCAGGCTTTCGACGACGATAACATCCACATATTGCGATATCAATATGAATTGCGGACGCGGTCGCGAGCATCGCTTGTCGCTCGGAGGCAGGCGAAAAGCCCGTGCACAAGGTCGCTAGATGGTACGGGTGACCTTTTCGGTCTCCATCCGGCGCGGCAGTGCCGCCGGATCGGGGTTGGCGACCTGAACCAGCGATCCGCCGATCGCCAACACGCTCAGCAGGCCGTCGACCACGCCGTCCGGGGTGTCCCACGATGCTGTCGACAGCACCCGATCGCCGGCCGTCAAAGCCTGTGCCGCAGCGGCGGTTTGGCAGGCGTCCAGTACCTCGTCGACTGATCGGCCGGACAACGCCGGGCCGGGATGACGTTCGGGGACAACCTGATCGCCGTGCACCCTTACCGCGGTCGCATAGTCGGTGACGCCGATCGGCAGGCCGGGAACCGGAAAGCCGAACGCGTCCAAAGACAGCACCGCCACTTCGCCGGCGCCGCTGGCGTCAGCCTCGTCGAGGCGCTCGGCGGTACACAGTGCGATGTCTGCCGTCTGCGAGCCGCCGATCAGCGCTTCTGCACCGATCCACCACACCCCGAACAGCGCCGCCGCAGTCTGCCAGTGCGCCGGCAGGAGCACCGCCACCCGGCTGCCCGGTCCCGCGCCCAACTCGTCGCGCAACAGATTGCCGGTCTTGGCAGCCCAGTTGGCCAACGTGACCGCGGACAATTCGATGCGTAAACCGGTAGGCCCAAAAGCATCGTCGTAATAGGTGATGCGCGGCCCGACCGGGTCGGCGCGCAGCATCGGATCCAGAATCGCTGCGCTGACAGTATTCACTCAGCTGACCGTAGTCACTTAGTTGACGCACTCGGGGTGATCGTTGCCGGCGGTCAGGATCGGCGACGGCGGGGGAGCGTCGGTGTGCGCTGCCCCGGAGTTGGACGACGCGGCCAGCGCGGCGGTGTGGCCGTCGCCGAGGCCCGAACCCGGACCGGTGTAGTCGTTGCTCAGTACCACCCGGACCGCGCCTTGCGGTACCGACGCATTGGCGATGACGGGCAGGCCGCCCAACTCTTTGGCGACCGCATGGGCACCGAGGTCGTCGGCCTTGAGAGCCTGCACCTGGCTGCTGGACACATGCGCGGCCTCGTTGTTGCCGACCGCGCCGGTGTTGAACCCCTTCAAGGTCAGAACTTGCGACACCGATGCGGCGAGCCCGTTGATGTCGGTGTCGTTGACGACGGTGGCGCTGGTCTTGTCCGGGCTGTAGGTCAGCTCTTCGGTCTTGCCCTGTGCCTGACCCTGCAGTAGCCCGCTGACCCAGTCCTGCACCTGATGTGGGTCGACCCGCACCACGCTGTGCATTCCGTCGTCGCTCCAGCCGGACTCGTCGAGCACCGGGATGGTCGCGAACGCGACCCGGCCGCCGGCCAACTTCTGCAGTTGGTCCACGAAATCCATAATGTCCCAACCGGATGACAGCACGACCGAACGCTGGATGGCCTGCTGCAGACGGTTCATCGTCTTCGGGCTCGACAGCGTCTTGCCCGAGATCACCTGGTGGGCCAGCGACGACATCACCACCTGCTGTCGCACCACCCGGTCCAGGTCGCCGCGCGGGAGTTCGTGACGCTGCCGGACGAAGCTCAGTGCTTGCGTGCCGTTGAGTTTCTGCGGGCCGGCCGGGAAGTCAGCGCCCGACATCGGCTCGAAGACAGGCTCTTTGAGGCACACGTTGACTCCGCCGAGGGCGTCGGTGATCAGCGAGAAGCCCAGCAATCCGATCTCGGCGTAGTGGTCGACGGTGACGCCGGTCAGTTCGCCGACAGTCTTGATCAGCGCCTCGCGACCGGCTTCGGTTCCCTCCCGCTCGGCCTCTTCGGCCGCGACGCCCGATTCGACCAGGCTGACTCGCTTCTCTTCTTTGGTCTGGCCGTAGACGCCGTTGATCTTGGTCTTGCCCAAACCAGGTGCCGAGACGTAGGTGTCGCGGGGAATTGAGATCGCGGTGGCCGACTTTCCGCTGTTGGGGATACGGACCAGGATGATCGTGTCGGTGTTGCTCGCCACCTCGTCACCGGCCTTCAGCGACGCCAACTCTTCCGGGCTCAGCGGGTTGCCGTGCGCGTCGGTGCGGCTGTCCATGCCGACCAGCAGAATGTCGATCGCGCCGTCGTCGCCGCCTTGACCCAACGACGGCGCGAAGACGTGGTAGATCCCGTCCTCGAATGAGCGGACCTTGCTCCACGCCACACCGGTGACCAGAACGACCGCCACGGCCGCCACGGTCGCAACCACACGCGCCACCCGTTGCTCAAACATCACAACAGACTACTTTCGTCACAGTGGTATCACTGGTAGCGCCGCGTCGGCGTGCCAGACTCGTGATGTGCCGAACCGAATCGTGATTACCGGCGCCGCGGGACAGGTCGGCAGCTTCGTCGCGGCAGAGGCGACTCGTCAGGGCCGTGACGTGCTGGCGTGTGCGTCGTCGCAATGGGACATCGCCGACCTGGAGCGGGCGAGGCAGATCGTGCGGGCCGGCGATGTGGTGGTCAACTGCGCGGCCTACACCAACGTCGACGGTGCCGAGACCGATCAGGCCACCGCACACGCGGTCAACGCGGCCGGGCCGGGACACATCGCCCAGGTCTGCGCGCGGGTAGACGCGCGACTGGTGCACATCTCTACTGACTATGTGTTCGACGGCGATTTCGGCGCCGCCGCGCCGCATCCCTACGAGCCGGACGACGAGGCCCGGCCGCTGAGCGTCTACGGGCAGACCAAGCTGGCCGGCGAACAGGCGGTCCTGGCCGCGCTGCCGCACGCCGTCGTGGTCCGCACCGCCTGGGTCTACACCGGCGGGGACGGCAAAGACTTCGTCGCCACCGTGCGCAAGCTGGCCGCCGGCGACCGCGTGATCGAGATGGTCGACGATCAGGTCGGTTCGCCGACCTATGCCGGCGACCTGGTTACCGCGCTGTTCGAGGTGATCGACGGGCGCGTTCAGGCGCCGGCGGGCATCGTGCACGCCGCCAACGCGGGCGAGGTCACCCGGTTCGAGCAGGCCCGAGCCGTGTTCGAAAGCGTCGGCGCCGACCCGGCACGGGTGCGGCCGGTGAGCAGCGACCACAACCCGCGGCCCGCGGCCAGGCCGCCGTATTCGGCGCTATCCGGTCGGGGCTCGGCGCAGGCCGGGCTGACGCCGTTGCGACCGTGGCACGCCGCGCTGTTGACAGCATTGGGCGCATAGGCCGCTAGTCTCGACCCGTGAGTGACGTCCTGCCGGTGGTGACGGTGACCTATTCGCCGGGCCCGCATTTGGACCGGTTCCTGGCATCGCTGCCGCACGCGACCGCGCGGTCCGTCAGCGTGCTGATGGCCGACAATGGCTCCACCGACGGGGCTCCGGAGGACGCGGTCGAGCGCTACCCGGACGTGCGACTGTTCTCCACCGGATCCAACCTCGGTTACGGCAGCGCGGTGAATCGCGCGATCAAGCGGATCGCCAGAGAAGGGGAGTCCGAAGGCGGCGACGAGTGGATCGTGGTGGCCAATCCGGACGTGCAATGGGGTCCCGGCAGCATCGACGCGCTGCTGGACGCCGCGGCCCGCTGGCCTCGGGCGGGTGCCCTCGGTCCGCTGATCCACGACCCGGACGGATCGGTGTACCCGTCGGCGCGCCAGCTGCCCAGTCTGGTTCGCGGTGGCATGCACGCGGTCGTCGGACCGTTCTGGAAAACCAATCCGTGGTCTGCGACGTACCGCCAGGAGCGGCTAGAACCCAGCGAGCGACCGGTCGGCTGGCTGTCTGGGTCGTGTCTGCTGTTGCGCCGCTGCGCCTTTGAACAGATCGGCGGTTTCGACGAGCGCTACTTCATGTATATGGAAGACGTCGATTTGGGCGACCGGCTGGCCAAGGCCGGCTGGCTCAACGTCTATGTGCCGTCGGCGGAAGTGCTGCACCACAAGGGCCACGCCACCGCGCGGGCGTCGGCGCGCAACCTCGCGGCACACCACAAAAGCACCTTCATCTATCTCGCCGACCGGCATGCTGGACCGTGGCGCGCGCCGCTGCGCTGGGCATTCCGGGCCGGGCTGGCGGCGAGGGTGCGGCTGATGGTGCGCGACGAGCAACGCAAATCGTCGAAAGGGCGGTGATGGCGACAACGAAAGCGGATGCTGTAATTCTGGTCGGCGGCAAGGGAACTCGGCTGCGACCGTTGACGCTGTCGGCGCCGAAGCCGATGTTGCCCATCGCCGGGCTGCCTTTCCTCACTCATCTGCTGTCGCGGATCGCTGCGGCCGGAATCGAACACGTCATTCTGGGCACCTCATACAAGCCAGGGGTTTTCGAGGCCGAGTTCGGTGACGGGTCCAAACTGGGTTTGCAGATCGAGTACGTGACCGAAAAGGACCCGTTGGGCACCGGAGGCGGAATCGCCAACGTCGCCGACCATCTGCGGCACGACACCGTGCTGGTGTTCAACGGTGACGTACTCTCCGGCGCGGATCTGAATCAGCTGCTGGACTATCACCACGAGCAGCAGGCAGATGTCACCTTGCATCTGGTCCGGGTCGGCGACCCGCGGGCATTCGGCTGTGTGCCGACCGAAAACGGCCGCGTCACAGCATTTTTGGAAAAGACGCAGGATCCGCCGACCGACCAGATCAATGCCGGCTGCTACGTGTTCAACCGCGCCATGATCGATCGCATACCGCGCGGCCGTGAGGTGTCGGTCGAGCGTGAGGTGTTTCCGGCCCTGCTGTCCGACGGCGACGTCACTGTCTGCGGCTACGTCGACACCAGCTACTGGCGGGACATGGGCACACCGGAAGACTTCGTGCGCGGATCGGCCGATCTGGTGCGTGGCATCGCGCCCTCGCCGGCGTTGGGTGGACATCGCGGCGAGTCGTTGGTGCACGACGGCGCGGCGGTATCACCCGGTGCGGTGCTCATCGGCGGCACCGTCGTCGGACGCGGCGCCGAGATCGGTCCCGGCACCCGACTGGACGGCGCGGTCATCTTCGACGGTGTGCGCATCGAGGCGGGCAGCGTGATCGAGCGGTCGATCATCGGGTTCGGTGCGCGAATCGGCCCGCGGGCACTCATCCGTGACGGCGTCATCGGCGACGGTGCCCACATCGGTGCTCGCTGCGAACTTCTTCGCGGGGCGCGGGTGTGGCCCGGCGTGCAGATTCCCGACGGCGGGATCCGCTACTCCAGCGACGTGTGAGCTCTTCGCCGCCCACCTAAGTGAAGAGGTCGCGGTGCGCGCGGACGAAGTCTTCGACGCTCTGCGGCGGGTGGCCGGTCAGGGCCTGCACCTGATCGGTGGAGCGGTTGTAGCGGTCTTCGCGGTGCAGGCGCGCCATCGTCGTGATGTGTTCCCGCACATGGGGATCGAGTCCGCTGCGTTCGAGCTCGCTTCGCCAATCGTCGAAGTCGAGACGTTGTCCGGCGACTTCCCGGCCCAAAGCGCTGCTGTACTGTGCGGCGAGCCCGTCGACGTCGAGGATGGTCGGCCCGGTCAGCTCGTACACGGCGCCGATGTGTTCGACCGGACTGCGCAATACCGCACTGACCGCATCGGCAACGTCGCCGGCCGCGATCGGTGACGTGTGCCCGCTGCCGAAAGGTAATGCGAGCACCTGCTTCTCGCGTATCGAGCGGGCCGCCAGGACAGTGAACAGTGGATTCTCCAGGAAAACGGTCGGTCGGATCTGCACCGCGGGTATCGGTGACCAGTCGATGACGTGCTCGGCGAGCCAGTGCAATCGCTGCTGATGGGACTCTGCGGTGCTCGTCGGCGTCATCTGCGACACGGTCATCTGCGACATGTTCACCAGCACATCGAGGTCGGTCATCTCGGCCGCGAGCGAGCAGACGACCGTGGTGGCTTCCAAGTAGGAAGCGGACACGCTCATGCTGAAGAAGATCCGGGTCACGCCGTCGAGCGCATCAGCGACAGCGACGGGGTCGGTGAGATCCCCGATAACGACGTGAGCGCCGCTGTCGCGCAACGCTTCTGCGCGGGCATCTTCGCGATGCACCATCGCGCGCACGGTCTGGCCGGAGGCCAGCAATTCGTCGACGACCATCCGGCCAACCCCGCCGACACCGCCGCCGGCCCCAGTAACCAGGTAAGTCGGTGTCGGCGTCATACCGCTCCTCCGTCAGCGTCGGGTGTGCTCTGGTGAGCGCGCTGCACGAGATAGGCAAGCGCATCGTCGGAGTTCGCCGGCAGCGCGTCGATGGGCCACCACTTCAGGTCCACCGACTCGTCGCTGAGCTGGATCTGCGCCCCCGCCGGTGCCCGGGCCACGAACTGCAAGTCGAGGTGGCGGGTCGGCACACCCAGCGAGCAGGTCAGCGCGTGCACGTGGACCGCGGCCAGATCGGGCGAGATCCGCAGATCCTCGACACCGGACTCCTCGGTGGCCTCCCGCAACGCCGCCGCGTGAATGTCGTCGTCGTAAGCCTCACAGTGCCCGCCCAATTGCACCCAACGGCCCAGCCGCGGATGCAACGTGAGCAGGACCTGACTGCCGGTGTGGTCGAGCACCAACACCGACGCGGTGATATGTCCTGGCGCGCACGCCCGCAGGCAAGCGTCGTCACGCGCGTTCAGGAATGCCAGCACCGCATGCCGCAGCGAATCCTGCCATCGATCGGGCGCATGCCAGTCCGACAGCACCTCGATCGCCGTGGACCGCACGCTCATTTGCGCACCAGCAGGTCGTCGACCGGTACCGGATCGCGAGGCTCATCGACCGGCTGTTCGGCATAGCCAATGGCAATGGCGCCCAGCGGTTCCCAGTCCTCGGACAGGCCAAGCTCGTCGCGCACCACATCGGCGGCGAAGATCGTCGAGCCGATCCAGCAGCTGCCGACTCCGCGCACCGCCAATGCCACCAGCAGCGCCTGCACGGCGGCGCCGACCGCGACGGTGAACATGGTGTGCTCGGCGTCGGTCCTGGCGGCGTCGGGATAACTGTGCGCACCGTCGGGAACCATGAAAGGAATCACGACTTCCGGTGCGTCATAGAGGATCTGGCCGCGCGCCACCCGCCGGTCGACCGCGTCGGCGGGCTTGCCGTCGCCGGACAGATCCGCACGCCACTTGTCGCGCATCCGCTCAAGCAGCCGGGTTCGGCTCGCCGGTGTCTGCAGCCAGACGAAGCGCACCGGCCGGGTGTGGTGCGGTGCGGGCGCGGTGAGCGCCTCGGCGACGGCGTCCTCGATCAGCTGCGGTGACACCGCTTCGTCGCTGAACTGGCGCACCGAGCGACGCAGTAGCTGAGCCTGCTGGTGGCCCAGCTCCAGTGCTTCGGCGGTGCCCAGCCAGAACAGGTCGTCGACACCGGACCGCACGAGATCTCGCGCGGTCGCGTCAGTGTCGGACACGACGCCGGCAGGCAGACCCCGCACGACGGCCACCGGTATCGAGGTCAGCTTGCCCTTGACCAGATCGGCTGCCGCGGCGATCTCGTCGGCGACCGCGACCTCGGTGACCAACAGCTCGTTGCCGTGCCGGTCGACCGCGCCGGCGTAGCCGTGCAGCACCTGAATTCCGGCCGCGCCTACGGCCGCGTCGGTCTGACCGTTACGCCACGCACGGCCCATCGTGTCGGTGATGACGACGCCGACGGTGACACCGAGGCTCATCTGCAGCCCGGTGCGCAGCGCCGCCGCGCTGCCGTCGGGATCGACGGGCAGCAGCGCCAATTCATCGGTGCCGATGTTGGATCCGTCGACACCGGAGGCGGCCTGCACGACACCCAGCCTGTTCTCGGTGATCAGCGTGCGACCCTTACGGGCAAGCGTGCGAACGGCCTCGGCATCGACAAGCTTGCGGCGCAACGTGTCTCGTTCTTCGGGATCCTCCGGCGCGGACACCAGGCGGCCCTCGCACTTGGACAGCACCTTGCTGGTGACCACCAGCACATCGCCGTCACGCAACCAGGGCGCGGCAGCGGCCAGCGCCGCAGCCAGGTCGTCGCCGGGCCGGAACTCGGGGAGCCCATCGACCGGGAGGATCTCGATCGTCGACGCAGTGCCGTGCTCAGCGCTCGTCGGCGGCGCGATCATATGGCGCCGCTCCTCCTCATCGCTACGTCCCCCTCGCCGCTCCGCGACTGGAGGCGCCCCCACTGCATCGTCGCCGGCGCTCACACGGCCACGCCCGCAAGCTCCAGCCCGGCGCTCACCATCTCGGCGGTGGCTTTCGGGTCAGTCATCAGCAGCGGCACCGATCGCACCGCAATGCCGTCGATGTCGGCGTGATCACCGTCGTGGACCAGCCAGCAATCCAGGATGCCCGTGCCTGCGCGCGCTCCGTAGTATCGCCCCACGGCGTCGGCGGTCGTCTCGACGCCGATGACGTCGAGACACTCATCGGCCATCCCGCGCAATGGTTTTCCACCGATGATCGGGGAGTAGCCGACGACGGGCGCGCCGGCGGATCGCAGTGCTGCGCGGACACCGGGAATGGCCAGCAGCGCGCCGATGCTGACCACCGGGTTCGACGGCGCGACCAGGATGATGTCGGCGTCAGCTATCGCATCGGTGACTTCCGTTGTGGCGTTCGCCTTTTCGGAGCCGACGAAGGCAAAGCTGTGCGTTGGTACCTGCGCGCGGTAGCGTACCCACCATTCCTGGAAGTGGATCGCGTGCCGGCTGTCGTCGGCGGGATCGGTAATGACGGCGTGGGTTTCGCACCGATCGTCGCTCACCGGAAGTAGCCGCGCACCCGGTTGCCAGCGGTCGCACAGCGCGGCGGTCACCTCGGATAAGGGATAGCCGGCCCGCAGCATCTGGCTGCGCACCAAGTGGGTGGCCAGGTCGCGGTCACCCAATTGGAACCAATCGGGCTGCACGCCGTAGCTGGCGAGTTCCTCTTTGGCATGCCAGGTTTCATCGCGATGTCCCCAGCCGCGCTCGGGATCTACACCTCCACCTAAGGTGTACATGCACGTGTCCAAGTCCGGGCAGATGCGGACGCCGTGCATCCAGGCGTCATCGCCGATGTTGACGATCGCAGTCAGTTCGTGATCGCCCGCCGGTGCTGACGCGGAGGCGAATTGGCCCAGGCCGAAAAGGTGTTGGACCCCGAGCAGGAAGCGGGCGCCGCCGACACCACCCACTAAAACCGTCACCTTCACACCGCACGACAGTACGCGCGGGTGCAGCCGCGCGACGCTCTCGGCGGCGACCGGCGACGGGTGTGACCGACACGCCACGGAAACATTGGCATCGGTGTCACAAAGAAACGGTCACGAGATGGTATGGAATTCTTCCGAATCGCTTGCAAAGCGTTGCTTCCCAGTGTGTAATCACACCAGTGTCATTTCGGCGAGCCAAACCGGATTCGGTGTCGCAGACCGAGATTCGATCATTTGTTCGAATCGGGATGGCCGCACATCAAAACAGTGGTGACATTCGCGATCTACGAAAAAACCAGAGTGAGGAGGCGGAGCATGTCCTATGAACACCTTCGGGGCCTAGTGGGAGGCACCCCGCACACCACTATCGGCTTGCCAGCACCAGGGGTAACTCCAAGGCCCCATTTGATTTTGGTCCCCGATGCGGTCGTCGACGAATTCGAGGCCACCGAGATCGAGGCCGACAGCTGGCAGGACCAGGCGTTGTGTGCTCAGACAGATCCGGAGGCGTTTTTCCCCGAGAAGGGCGGCTCCACCCGCGAGGCCAAGAAGATCTGCCTTGGCTGCGAGGTGCGGAGTGAATGCCTCGAGTACGCCTTGGCTCACGACGAGCGGTTCGGCATCTGGGGCGGGCTTTCCGAACGGGAACGTCGTCGCCTCAAGCGCGGAATCATCTGACCCGGCGGAGCTGACGCCGGCGGGCTTCCCGCCGGCATCGCGCCGACGGTCAGCCTCTAATCGTCTTCGATCGTCGGGTCGATGACCGAGGGCTCGACGTCCAAATACGTGGCCACCTGAGCCACCAAAATCTCATGCAGCAGGTCAGCCAGCTCGACGGTGTCTTTAGCCCGTCGCTCAATCGGCTTGCGGAACAACACCACTCGTGCGCGCGTCGCCCCTCCGCGGACATCGACGCCGGCGCCGATCAACCGAGCCAACGCGATCGGCCCGTCTGCCACCACCTCCGGCGGCCACTGCACGCTGTCAGGATCCTTCGCCGAAATCCGCGGGATCTCGTCGACCGCGACATCGAGTCCGGACAACCGCTCCTGCCACCGTCGCTCGATGGGCTCGTAAGCCTCTAGGACGGCCATGTCGAAGCGTTCGGAACGACTGCGCCATCCAGGCACCGTCGGCGGCAGCAGCGGCCCGCGCATATCGCGGCCGCGGCGCGAGACTCTTCGTCCCACTGGGCGGCCGTCGCGCGGGACATCGCGCGAATGGCTCACTCGGCGATGGTAACGGTTGGGCATACCGTGCCGTCTGCTTGCGCGTGTCCGACGCGGCGCAGGAGTTCTTGCGCGATAACCTCTCGATCGTGAACGTTCCGCGTCGCTGTTGCCGACCCGGGTGTCCGCATTACGCGGTGGCGACGCTGACCTTCGTGTACTCGGATTCGACGGCGGTTATCGGTCCGCTTGCGATTGCCCACGAGCCGCACTCCTGGGATCTCTGTGTCAGCCATGCCGGCCGCATCACCGCGCCGCGTGGCTGGGACCTCGTCCGGCACTCCGGCCCGCTGTCCGCCACCAACCCCGACGAGGACGATCTGATCGCGCTCGCCGAAGCCGTGCGAGAAGGTCGCGGAGTGGCTGTCGGAGGTGCCGCGCCGGTCAACGGATTTCACGATGCGGGCGGCCAGTGCAGCGCCGCTCCGGCCGAAGCGCCGTCCGCGGCCGTGCTCACGGCGGCAGCTGCGCACCCGGCCGGCACCGGACGCCGCCGCGGTCATCTCCGGGTGCTGCCCGACCCCACCGACTAGCAACCCGCTCCGGCTCAGACCGACCGTCCCGGTCCGCCTCGTTGCCGGGATAGGCTTGGCGAGACTCAGATCATCGTCGTCGTCAGGAGCCCTCGATGTCTCGGCCCGCTGCGACTGTCCACCGTGTCATCAAGGCGTATGACGTGCGGGGTCTGGTCGGTGCAGAAATCGACGAGTCATTCGTCGCCGAGGTCGGCGCGGCGTTCGCCCGGTTGATGCGTGACGAGGGCGCGCAGCGAGTCGCGATCGGCTACGACATGCGGGACAGTTCGCCGTCGCTGGCGGCGGCCTTCGCAACCGGGGTCACCAGCCAGGGTCTCGACGTAGTCCGCATCGGCCTCGCGTCGACTGATCAGCTCTACTTTGCCTCCGGGGTGCTGGACTGCCCCGGTGCGATGTTCACCGCGAGCCACAACCCGGCCGCCTACAACGGCATCAAGATGTGCCGGGCCGGCGCCAAACCGGTCGGCGCGGAGACCGGGCTGACCGTCATCAGCGACGACATCATCGCCGGGATCCCCGCCTACGACGGATCCAACGGAACCATCGCCGACAAAGACGTGCTTGCCGAATACGGCGAATTCCTGCGTTCGCTGGTCGACATCTCCGAACTGCGCCCGCTGCGGGTGGCCGTCGACGCGGGCAACGGGATGGCAGGCCACACCACGCCCGCGGTGCTGGGCGCGATCGATTCGATCACGCTGCTGCCGTTGTACTTCGAGCTCGACGGCTCGTTTCCCAACCACGACGCCAATCCGCTGGACCCGGCCAACCTCGTCGACTTGCAGAGGTTCGTTCGTGAGAGCGGCGCCGATATCGGGCTGGCGTTCGACGGCGACGCCGACCGGTGTTTCGTCATCGACGAGCGCGGTCGAGCGGTGTCCCCGTCGACCGTCACCGCATTGGTGGCCGCGCGCGAATTGCACCGCGAGATCGGCGCAACGGTGATTTACAACCTGATCACGTCGCGGGCAGTGCCCGAGCTCGTGGTCGAGCGCGGCGGCACGCCGGTGCGGTCCCGGGTCGGGCACTCCTTCATCAAGGCGCTGATGGCCGACACCGGCGCGATCTTCGGCGGCGAGCATTCGGCGCACTATTACTTCCGCGACTTCTGGGGCGCCGACTCCGGGATGCTGGCGGCGCTGCACGTGCTCGCCGCCCTCGGCGAGCAGGAGCGCCCGCTGTCCGAACTGACCGCCGACTACCAGCGCTACGAAGCCTCCGGCGAAATCAATTTCACCGTGGCCGACGCGGAGTCATGCGTCGAGGCGGTGCTGAAGTCCTTCGGCAGCCGGATCCATTCCATCGACCACCTGGATGGGGTGACCGTCGATATCGGTGACGGCAGCTGGTTCAACCTGCGCAGCTCCAACACCGAGCCGCTGCTGCGCCTCAATGTGGAAGGCCGGTCCGTCGAAGACGTGGACGCTGTCGTCCAGCAGGTCGCCGGTGAGATTCAGCGGCAGGAAGACCACGTCGGCCAAGCCGAGGCCGTGACGTGAACGCGGCCCAGGCCACGATCGACCTCGACGACACCGACGCGCTGCTCGCTGCCGACCGCGACGGCCTGCTGCGGGCGGCGTCGATGGCAGGCGCCCAGGTGCGCGCGGTTGCGGCCGCGCTGGACGAGGGCGCGCTGGATTCGGTGCGTGCAGAGGACCGTCCTCGCACCGTGATTTGGGTGGCCGGTCGAGGCACCGCAGAAACCGCGGGCAGCATGCTGGCCGCGACAGCGGGCGGCTCGGCGGCCGCGCCGATCGTGATCGCTGCCGAGGCGCCCCCCTGGATCGGCGCGCTGGACGTGCTGATCGTCGCCGGCGAGGATTCTGGCGACCCGGCCCTGGTCGGAGCCGCCGCGAGCGGGGTGCGCCGCGGTGCGCGTGTTGTCATCGCGGCGCCGTTCGACGGCCCGCTGCGCGACGCCACGGCAGGCCGGGCGGCGGTGTTGGAGCCCCGGCTCGCCGTCGGCGGTGACTTCGGTCTGTGCCGATACCTGGCAGCCGGGCTGGCCGTCCTGCAAACCATCGATCCCCGGTTGGAGATGGACCTGGCGGCACTGGCCGACGAGCTGGACGCGGAGGCATTGCGCAACAGCGCCGGCCGCGAGGTCTTCACCAATCCGGCCAAGACGCTGGTCGACCGCATGTCGCGGCGGCGCGTCGTGCTGGCCGGTGACTGTGCCGCGACCCTGACCCTGGCCCGGCACGGATGTGGCGTCCTGCTGCGGATCGCCCACGAGGTGGCCGCTGCCGCCGGGCTGGCCGACGCGCTCACGGCGCTGCGGGCAGGAGCCGGGTCGGGGTTTGTCGACCCGACGGAGGCCCTGTTCCACGACGAGGAGCTCGACGGGCCGATGGCCGAACGGCTGCGGGTGCTGGCATTGACATTGGCTGCTGAGCGCGCGGTCGTCGGATCGCGGGTCGCCGCGTACGACGACGTCACGATCGTCGGCGCCGAGGACGTGCCTGACCTGGCCGATGGCCGACGGGCCCTGGCCAATGCAGGGCGGCCGGAGCAGCAGCTGGCTATATTGGCTGTCCGGCTGGAGATGGCGGCGGTTTATTTGCGGCTGGTACGGGGATAACTGGTTCTGAGGTCATGCACGTGCAATTGCTGCGGGGAGCGATACGGACGTACGCGTGGGGGTCACGGACCGCCATCGCGGAGTTCACTGGTCGACCGGTGCCCGCCGCCCACCCTGAAGCCGAGTTGTGGCTGGGTGCCAACCCGGGTGATCCGGCCTTCCTGGACGAGCCGGATGGCGAAGTATCGCTGCTGCAGGCGCTGGTAGAGGATCCCGAAGGCCAGCTCGGCCCGGTGGTCTACGCCCGGTTCGGCGACACGTTGCCGTTCCTGTTGAAGGTGCTGGCCGCCGACGAACCGCTGTCGCTGCAGGCGCACCCGAGCGCCGCACAAGCCGCAGAGGGCTTCCTGCGCGAGGAGCGGCAGGGAATTCCGATCACCTCGCCAGTGCGCAACTACCGCGACTCCAGCCACAAGCCCGAGCTGTTGGTGGCGTTGCATCAATTCGAGGCGCTCGCCGGATTCCGTCCCGTCGCCCAGACCATCGACCTGCTCCGCGCACTGGCGGTGTCCGACCTCGATCCCTACATCGATCTGCTGGACGACCGGTCCGACGCCGACGGACTGCGGGCGTTGTTCACCACCTGGATCACTGCGCCGCAGCCCGACATCGACGTGCTGGTGTCCGCGGTGTTGGACGGCGCGATCCAGTACGTCAGCTCTGGCGCAACCACATTCGAGGCCGAGGCCAAAACCGTGCTGGAGCTCGGTGAGCGATACCCCGGCGACGCCGGTGTGCTGGCCGCGTTGCTGCTCAACCGGATCACGCTGGGGCCCGGCGAGGGAATCTTCTTGGCGGCCGGCAATCTGCACGCCTATCTCCGTGGGGTCGGGATGGAGGTAATGGCCAACTCCGACAACGTGTTACGGGGTGGCCTGACTCCCAAACACGTCGACGTGCCCGAACTCCTGCGGGTGCTGAACTTCATCCCGACCACCGAAGCCCACTTACGGGCGCCGACGCATCCCGATGGGCTGGAACTGGTCTACGACACGCCCACCGAAGAATTCGCGGCGTCACTGCTGACCCTCGACGGCGACCGACTCGGCCACGAAGTCGACGCGCCGTCGCGCCACGACGGTCCGCAGATCCTGTTGTGCATCGAGGGTTCGACGTCCGTCTGCGGTAAGTCCGGGATGCTGACGCTCAACCGCGGCGCGGCAGCCTGGGTAGCCGCTGACGACGGCCCGATCCGGCTGATCGCCGGCAAACCGACGAAGATCTTCCGGGCCACCGTCGGCCTCTGATCTGACGCGAAGGTCAGCGGGACGCCAGCGCGCTGTGGCGTTCGGTCCGGGCCGCGCGCCGCTCCGCGAGCCACAACCGCATGTTGTGCCGGACCGTGCGACCGACCAGGCCCGCTGACGGCACCATGTAGAGGCTGTCCAACAACGAGAACCTGCGCAGAAACCATTCGGCGAGAACGGGATCGGTCTCGGCCGCGCCGAGAAACTGATCGAACAGGCTACCCACCGGGCGGTACCACCGCGGTTGGTGGCCGGTCGCGTGGTGGAAGGCGAAGTCGCCGATCGCGGTCATCATCCACACCGGGTAGGTGGTCTTGGACGTCGCGATGTTCACCTCGCGGGCAATGTCGTCGTCCGACCCACTGGCCAGGGCCCGGCGTAGATGACCGGCCTGCAGCGAGGTCATCGTCATGCCCTGCCCGTAGGTGGGGTCGAAGCTGGCGACCGCGTCGCCCAACGGCAGAATCCCGGCCGGAAACCGGTCCAGCTTGTGGTAACGGCGCCAGCGGCTGGTGGGGTAGCGGTGAAAGGCCGGCTCACCGACCGGCTCCGCCCCCTCCAGCGCCGTCGAGATACGTTCGGGCAGAATCTTTTTCGCGAGCTCAAGCATCTCAGCGAAGGTTTGCGGCGGCTTGACTTTGCCGACGCCGAAGGTGGTCAGCGTCCAGGTGCCGTCCTCGTAACCGAGCAGGCCCAGCCCGAGCGGTTGCTGACGCGACGCGCCGGCCACGATCACCCGCTCGCGAACCGCACCGTCGGGCAGCCGCAACTGGTGCGATGCGTAGCCGATACCGACCTCGACGGTCTTCTCGGGCGGCCGCTCGAAGCCCCACTGCTCCAACCAGACCGGCAGCCGGGTGCCGCGACCGGCCGCGTCGACCACCAGGTCGGCGGCGACGAAGTCGGGCTCGTCGCTGTCGAGGTACACCCCGATGACCCGTTGCGCGTCGACGTCGAATCGCGGCTGGGCTACCGAGCGAAGCTGGATCTCGACGTTGGGAATCTTGTAAACCCGTTGCCGGATCTGCCATTCCAGCTGCGGGCGGCTGGGCACGTACGCGGTGAACTCGTCGCGCAGGGTGTGTCCGGTGCCCAGCACATGTCCGGCCGCGCCGAAGTAGATGCAGTCCGGCCGGTTCTCCAGGATGGGGACACCGGCGGCCACCATGTCGTCGAGCAGACCGGGGAACAGCCCGTCGAACTCCATCGCGCCGCGGGCCATCAGCAGGTGAACGTGGCGGCCCTGCGGGACGGCGGTGCGGTTGCTCGGCGTGCTCGGGAGCTCGTCGCGCTCGTACACCGTGACCCGGTCGTAGAAGTCCGACAGCACCCGCGCCGCGCACAGCCCGGCAAGGCTCGCACCGATCACCACAGCATGCCTACGATTGCGCTCCCCACCCATCTGGCCACCGTACTAGGTATGGTCCGGGTATATGGCCGGTCGCTGGCGTACGAAATCAATTGAACAGTCGATTGCCGACACCGACGAGCCGGACACCCAGCTGCGGAAAGACCTGAGCTGGTGGCATCTCTGTGTCTTCGGTGTGTCGGTGGTGATCGGAGCCGGCATCTTCACCGTCACCGCATCGACCGCGGGTGACATCACCGGGCCGGCGATCTGGATCTCGTTCCTCATCGCGGCGACCACCTGCGGGCTGGCGGCGCTGTGCTACGCCGAATTCGCGTCGATGCTGCCGGTGGCCGGGAGCGCGTACACCTTCTCTTACGCCACCTTCGGGGAGTTCCTGGCCTGGACCATCGGCTGGAACCTCGTGCTGGAGCTCGCGATCGGCGGCGCCGTCGTCGCCAAAGGGTGGTCGAGCTACCTGGGCACGGTATTCGGATTCGCCAGCGCCACAGTCAGATTCGGCTCACTGACGCTGGACTGGGGCGCGGTGCTGATCGTTGCGCTGGTGGCAGCGCTGCTGGCCTGGGGCACCAAGCTGTCGTCACAGTTCTCCATTGTGGTCACCACGGTCAAAGTGCTGGTCGTGCTGCTGGTGATCGTCGTCGGCGCCTTCTACGTCAAAGCCGCGAACTACTCGCCGTTCATCCCGCCGCCCGAGACCGATCGGTCTGGCTCCGGAGCCGACCAGTCGTTGCTGTCGCTGCTCACCGGTGCGCACAGCAGCCACTACGGCTGGTACGGGGTGCTGGCTGGTGCGTCGATCGTGTTCTTCGCGTTCATCGGATTCGACATCGTGGCCACCATGTCCGAGGAGACCAAGAACCCGCAGCGCGATGTCCCGCGGGGCATCCTGGCGACGCTGGGCATTGTGACCGTGCTCTACGTGGCGGTGTCGGTCGTGCTGTCCGGGATGGTTCCCTACACCGTGCTCAAGAGCACCCCCGACGGCCATCACGCCAACTTGGCCACCGCCTTCGCGGCCAACGGCGTGCAGTGGGCTTCCGGGATCATCTCGATCGGCGCGCTCGCCGGGCTGACCACCGTGGTGATGGTGCTGCTGCTCGGTGGTTGCCGGGTGCTGTTCGCGATGGCGCGCGACGGGCTGTTGCCGCGTTTACTGGCCAAGACCGGATCGCGCGGCACCCCGGTGCGCATCACCACGCTGGTCGCCGGGCTGGTCGCGGTGACCGCCTCGGCGTTCCCGACGGACAAGCTGGAAGAGATGGTCAACGTCGGCACCCTGTTCGCCTTCTTACTAGTGTCTGCCGGCGTCATCGTCCTGCGTCGTACCCGTCCAGACCTGCCCCGTGGATTTCGCGCGCCGCTGGTGCCGCTGCTGCCGATCACGTCGGTGTGCGCATGTGTCTGGCTGATGGTCAACCTCACCGTCATCACTTGGATCCGGTTCCTGGTGTGGATGGTCATCGGAATCGCCATCTACCTGGCCTACGGTCGCCGGCACTCGGTGCTGGCCAGACGCGAGGCGGTCAGCCCTTCCGCCTAGCTGGTTTACAAAAGCGCCTTCCGTGTCTAGACAACCGACGCCTAGCCAGATATTGTCAATCGCAAGGGTGCTACGGATCACAAGGAGGCTTGGCGATATGACTGCCGATTCAACCCAGGACACGACGATGTGGCAGGACAGGAAGCGCGGTCTGTGGCTGATGGGGCTCATCGTCCCGACGCTGCTGCTGGCGATCCTGCCGATCGTGTGGGGGATGAACCAGCTCGGCTGGCAGGCTGCGTCGCAAGTGTGGTTCTGGATCGGCCCGATCCTGCTGTACGTCGTGCTGCCGGCGCTGGACCTGCGATTCGGCGCCGACGGCCAGAATCCACCCGATGAAGCGATGAAGTGGCTGGAGAACGACAAGTACTACCGCTACTGCACCTATGCGTTCATCCCTTTCCAGTTCCTCAGCCTGATCCTCGGCGCCTATCTGTTCACCGCGTCGAATCTGAGCTGGCTGGGATATGACGGCGCGTTGAGCTGGCCGGCCAAGATCGGCCTGGCGTTGTCGGTCGGAACTCTTGGTGGAGTCGGCATCAACACCGCGCACGAGATGGGACACAAGAAGGAGTCGCTCGAGCGTTGGCTGTCCAAGATCACCCTGGCGCAGACCGGATATGGGCACTTCTACGTCGAACACAACCGTGGCCACCACGTCCGGGTGGCGACACCGGAAGACCCGGCATCGGCTCGCTTCGGTGAGACATTCTGGGAGTTCCTGCCACGCAGCGTCGTCGGCAGTCTGCGCTCGGCGGTGCGGCTGGAGGCTCAGCGGATACGCCGACAGGGTGCAAGTCCGTGGAATCCGAAGACCTACCTGTCCAACGACGTGCTCAACGCCTGGCTGATGACCGCCGTGCTGTGGGCCGCGCTAATCGCGGTGTTCGGCCCGGCGCTGATCCCGTTCCTGATCGTGCAGGCGATCTTCGGCTTCAGCCTGCTGGAGTCGGTGAATTACCTCGAGCACTACGGCCTACTGCGGCGCAAGAACGACAACGGCCGCTACGAGCGCTGCACGCCCGAGCACAGCTGGAACTCCGATCACATCGTCACCAACCTGTTCCTGTACCACCTGCAGCGGCACAGTGACCATCACGCCAACCCGACCCGTCGCTACCAGACGCTGCGCAGCATGGATGGGTCGCCGAACCTGCCGAGTGGCTATGCGGCGCTGATCGGGTTGACCTACGTCCCGCCGCTGTGGCGCAAGTTGATGGACCACCGGGTGATCGAGCACTACGACGGCGACATCACCAAGGTCAACGTGCAGCCGCGGCTGCGCAAGAAGATCATGGCTCGCTACGCCGCCTAGCAGTACGGGTGCGCCGCTACCGATGGCTGAGTCTTGCGGTGCGAGAAGGTTTTCCGACGCATATCGGAGGACAGCTCCTCGAGGGGTGGAGCTGCCTCACCTGATGGAGGTAACGAAATGAGCGACTACAAAATGTTCGTGTGTGTGCAGTGCGGCTTCGAGTACGACGAAGCCAAGGGCTGGCCGGAAGACGGCATCTCGCCCGGCACCCGGTGGGACGACATTCCCGAAGACTGGAGTTGCCCGGACTGCGGCGCGGCGAAGTCCGATTTCGAGATGGTCGAAGTCGCACGCTCGTGAGCCTGACCACTACTGTCGCGCATGTGAGAAGGGTCCCCTACGCAGAGGCGTCGCGGGCCCTTCTACGTGACTCCGTCCTGGACGCCATGCGTGAGCTGTTGGACAGCCGCGACTGGTCGGCCATCACGCTGGCCGACGTGGCCCGGGTCGCAGGCATCAGCCGGCAGACCATCTACAACGAATTCGGGTCGCGGCAGGGCCTGGCCAAGGGTTACGCGCTGCGGCTGGCCGATCGGCTGGTGAACGCCGTCGAAGACGCCATCTACGCCAACGTGGGCGATGTGTACGCGGCGTTTCTGCAGGGCTTTCGGTCGTTCTTCACCGAGTCGGCGGCCGATCCGCTAGTGATCTCGCTGGTCAGCGGCGTGGCCAAGCCTGACCTGCTGCAGATCATCACCACCGACAGCGGTCCGATCATCACCCACTGCTCGGCCCGACTGACCTCGTCGTTCATGAACAGCTGGGTGCGTGCCAGCGAAAAGGACGCCGGCATGCTGGCGCGCGCGATCGTCCGGCTGGCGATGAGCTACGTGTCGATGCCGCCGGAGGCCGACCACGACGTCGCCGCCGACCTCGCGCGACTGATGACCCCGGCCGCTGAGCGCTACGGGGAGCTTGTCAACGACGCGGATCCGTGGGGTGGCGGCGGTCCCAACGCCGAGCGCAGGGACGCCGACCAATAAGCTGGCGTCGGAACGTCTGAACCTGGGTCGCAGCCGCGCGCACGGCGCGACTAATATGTAACCAAGCTAAATAGTTGATCAGAGGAATGGTGTAGTAGATGACGACGACTGAACAGCAGTTGACCCCCGATGTCGTGAACGGGCTTGATTTCAAGGTGGCCGATCTGTCGCTGGCCGACTACGGCCGTCGCGACATCGAGCTCTCCGAGCAGGAGATGCCGGGCCTGATGTCGCTGCGTCGCGAATATCACGACGTCCAGCCGCTCAAAGGCGCCCGCGTCTCGGGATCGCTGCACATGACCGTGCAGACCGCGGTGCTGATCGAGACGCTGGTCGCGCTCGGCGCCGAAGTCCGGTGGGCGTCCTGCAACATCTTCTCCACCCAGGACCACGCCGCCGCGGCGGTGGTCGTCGGCCCGCACGGCACCCCCGAGAACCCCAAGGGTGTGCCGGTGTACGCATGGAAGGGCGAGACGCTCGAGGAGTACTGGTGGGCGGCCGAGCAGATCCTGACCTGGCCTGATGAGCCCGCCAACATGATCCTGGACGACGGTGGCGACGCCACCATGCTGGTGCTGCGTGGCGCGCAGTTCGGAAAGGCCGGCGTGGTGCCGCCCGACGACGAAAACGATTCCGACGAGCATCGAGTATTCCTGCGCCTGCTGCGCAAGAGCTTGGAAGCCGACAAGAACAAGTGGACCAGGATCTCGGAGTCCATCAAAGGCGTCTCTGAGGAGACCACCACTGGCGTGCTGCGCCTCTACCAGTTCGCCGCCGCCGGCGACCTGGCCTTCCCGGCCATCAACGTCAACGACTCAGTGACCAAGTCGAAATTCGACAACAAGTACGGCTGCCGCCACTCGCTGATCGACGGCATCAACCGCGGCACCGACGTGCTGATCGGTGGCAAGAAGGTGCTGATCTGCGGCTACGGCGACGTCGGCAAGGGCTCGGTGGACTCGCTGGCCGGCCAGGGCGCGCGGGTGACCGTCACCGAGATCGACCCGATCAACGCGCTGCAGGCGCTGATGGAGGGCTACGACGTCAAGCGGGTCGAGGACGTGATCGCCGAAGCCGACATCGTCATCACCACCACCGGTAACAAGGACATCATCACCCTTGAGCACATCAAGGCGATGAAGGACAAGGCGATCCTGGGCAACATCGGCCACTTCGACAACGAGATTCAGGTCTCGCGGCTGGAGAAGTCCGGCGCCACTAAGGTCAACATCCGCCCGCAGGTGGACCTCTGGACGTTCCCGGACACCGGCAAGTCGATCATCTTGCTGTCCGAGGGCCGTTTGCTGAACCTGGGCAACGCCACCGGCCACCCGTCGTTCGTGATGAGCAACAGCTTCTCCAACCAGGTCATCGCGCAGATCGAGCTGTGGACCAAGAACGACGAGTACGACAACGAGGTATACCGGCTGCCCAAGCACCTCGACGAGAAGGTGGCCCGCATCCACGTCGAAGCGCTCGGCGGCGAGCTGACCAAGCTCACCAAGGAGCAGGCGGAGTACATCGGCGTCGACGTCGACGGCCCGTACAAGCCGGATCACTACCGCTACTGATTTACCGCTTCGGTTGTCGAATGTGAACCCAACTTCACATTCGGCATCGAGCGTGACTGCAGCTTCACGATCAGCACGGCGCGGCTAGGCTCGCGCCGTGCTGATTGCTATCGAGGGCGTCGACGGCGCGGGCAAGCGGACTCTCACCCAGGGCCTGGTCGCGGCGTTCGAAGCTGCGGGCAGGTCGGTGGCCACGCGGGCTTTCCCGCGATACGGGCAGTCGGTGACCGCCGATGTGGCGGCCGAGGCGCTGCACGGGCAACACGGCGACCTTGCGTCGTCGGTGTACGCGATGGCGACGCTGTTCGCCTTGGATCGCGCCGGCGGAGCCGACGAGATCCGTGAGCTGTGCCGCGTCCACGACGTGGTGATTCTGGACCGCTATGTCGCGTCCAATGCCGCCTACAGCGCCGCCCGCCTGCATCAGCGGGCCGACGGCGAGGTGGTCGGCTGGGTGCACAAGATGGAGTACCGTCGACTAGGTCTTCCGGCGCCGGATTGGCAAGTGCTGCTGGGCGTTTCGGCCGAGCTCGCCGACCAGCGTGCCCGCCTGCGGGAACGCGAGGATGTCGGCCGGCAGCGCGACGCCTATGAGCGCGACGCGGGGCTCCAGCAACGCACCGGGGCGGCGTACGCGGAGCTCGCCGCCGCGGGCTGGGGCGGGCGCTGGCTGGTGGTCGACGAACGGGTCGAACCGGCCCGATTGGCCGCCGAATTGACGGCATAGCCGGCGGCCGCCCACAGGAGCTGGGGTAATCGGTCCAAGAAACACGCGTGTGGCAGCACTGATTTGTCCCAATCTGGTGACACCATGGACACCATGAGGCAAAGGATTCTCGTGGTTGACGACGACGCGTCGCTGGCCGAGATGCTAACCATTGTGCTGCGGGGGGAAGGTTTCGACACCGCGGTCATTGGTGATGGCACCCAGGCGCTCACCGCAGTGCGCGAACTGCGGCCCGACCTGGTGTTGCTGGATTTGATGCTGCCGGGCATGAACGGCATCGACGTGTGCCGGGTTCTGCGCGCCGACTCCGGTGTGCCGATCGTCATGCTCACGGCCAAGACCGACACCGTCGACGTGGTGCTGGGCCTGGAGTCCGGCGCCGACGACTACATCATGAAGCCGTTCAAGCCCAAGGAACTGGTCGCCCGGGTGCGGGCGCGACTGCGGCGCAACGACGACGAGCCCGCCGAGATGCTGTCGATCGCCGACGTGGAAATCGACGTCCCCGCGCACAAGGTCACCCGGAACGGCGAGCAGATCTCCCTGACGCCGCTGGAGTTCGACCTGCTCGTGGCGTTGGCGCGTAAACCGCGCCAGGTGTTTACTCGTGATGTGCTGCTCGAACAGGTGTGGGGTTACCGTCACCCCGCGGACACCCGGTTGGTGAACGTGCACGTCCAGCGTCTGCGGGCCAAGGTTGAAAAAGACCCCGAAAACCCTACCGTTGTACTGACCGTCCGAGGAGTGGGTTACAAGGCCGGACCTCCGTGAGTTGCGAGCCTCGTAATGCCGAGGCGCTACGCTCGTGATCTGCGCCGACGACGATGCGAAACGTCGCGATGCTGAGGAGTGGCGCCATTGATATGGGGCTCGAAACCACATTTTCGTGGCCGATCCGGCCGCACCGGTCCAGTGATGCGAGGTATGGGCACGCTAGGCCGGGCCCTTGGCGTGGCTTGGCGCCGCTCGTTGCAACTTCGGGTGCTCGCATTAACGCTCGGAATGTCACTGACCGTGATCCTGGTGCTCGGCTTCGTGTTGACCAGCCAGGTCACCAACCGGG
>Ga0302326_10007592_pt1 | contig 24070 bp, 23 predicted proteins | sample Palsa_T0_3_FD_202264 | JGI IMG/M metagenome (GOLD analysis project Ga0302326, IMG submission 202264) | Peat permafrost microbial communities from Stordalen Mire near Abisko, Sweden - Palsa_T0_3 | ecosystem: Environmental > Terrestrial > Soil > Palsa > Peat permafrost | place: Sweden: Abisko... | reverse complement strand
CCGGGCCCTTCCCATCGGGCCGCGGCCAACGGCCCGGGCGAGGCCCCGGGGACGGGCTGCGGCGGTCTATACCCGTGAAGATTCAGCCAGGATAGATGGGGCTTGAGGCTCATCCGGAATTGTATCGTGTCGTACACCTTTTTGCTCGGTGTCTCGGGCGTAAGAACTGTCCGTTACCGCGGCAGGACGCTCCACATGATCGCGGGCGGCGGGAAGGGTCCCGAGGCGGCCGTTGCTGCCCGCCTTCGGGAGCCTTCTGGGCGGCGGCCGCGACCACCGAAGGTGGAGGGCGGTAAAAAAGAAATGAGCAGCCTGGGGCGATTGGCCCGAGCCCGCGTACCGGCCGCCGCCGGTTCGGCTCCCGATCCGTTTGCCTTGGGCAGCTCAGGCCGCGGAGCGGACCCTTCCCGCCGCCCGCGATTTCCGAAGCCCCCCGGCCCCCCCGCCGCGTGGCTGCGATGGAAGCAGTGGGCCGGAGAAATTCAGGTCCCGTACAGCCGATCTCCGAAATCCCCCAGGCCCGGGACGATGTACTTGCGCGCGCTCAGCCCTCGGTCGAGAACCGCCACATGGATAGGCACATCCGGATGGCTTTTTTCCACCGCCGCCGTCCCTTCTGGAGCCGCGATGATGCAGACCAGCCCCGGGTGGGACGCTCCGTGGTCCTTGACGATGTCGAGCGCCTGCACCGCTGATCCGCCCGTCGCCAGCATCGGATCGACGACAAAAACGCGCCGGCCCATGAGCGGCGGCAGCTTGCAGTAATAGCTGCGTGCCACCGCCGTGTCGTGGTTTCGCTCGAGGCCCACGTAACCGACACTGATGTCCGGAAACACATCGACGAACGGCTGCACCATCGCGGCGCCCGAGCGGAGAATGGCGACGACAGCGATCGACTCGTGGGCGAGCACCCGGCCGTCGACCGCCTCCAACGGGCTCTCCACACGCTTGGCCTCCGTCTGCAGCGAGCGCGTCGCCTCGATCACCAGCATCAGGCCGAGCTGATAGGCCAGCGTTCGAAAGGTCGCCGGCTTCGTCGTCCGGTCCCGCAGATGCGTCACAATGTGCGCCGCCAGCGGATGATCGAGGACGTGGAGCATGATACCCGCTCGAATCAGAGAAGGTCGCGCTGGACCTTCCGTTCGAGATGGCCTTCGAATTCCTTTCGCAGCGCCTTCTGCTTTCCGCGGAGCCCGGGCAGGATCGGCAGCCAGTTGTACACTTCCTCGCGCAGGTGGCGCGGCATGACCGGTTCAATCTTCCGCACGCGGTCCAGGGCGCGGACGATCGCGGTGGCCAGCGTGTCGCAGGCCCGTTGCGCCGCGGCCGAACCGTGCTGGCCAGCCAGGCGGAGTACGGGGTCCAGCTTGCGGTGGCGCTTCAGCAACACGGTTCGGTAGGAGGCGAGGCCGTCCGTGGATACCGTGATTGTTCGAGGATAGTAGTGCGCCATGCTGTTCCATGGACCGGAGTTTTCTCCGGTAGGCCGGTGGTCGCTTCGCAGGACGACCGATGGTATGTCGGCAAATTTCGCGAACATGAACTCGACGACCGTTCCCGCATCGAGCTCGGTGCCGTCGAAACAAAAGAGAGCCAGATCGCAGGCGACCAGGGCGCGCAAATCCTGATCGCGAAGAGTGCGCGCGGCCGTGCCGCGGGGCTCCAAGTCCTGAGGAAGCAGGCACAGGTAACGCCCATGCGACCGCTCGTACACCGCCTCTGCGATGTAGGCGTTGCCGATCAGATGCTTCAGGTTGAAGAGTTCACCTCCAAAGAAGACCGTGAGGCTGCGCTGTTTCTTCTTCATCGCGATCGGGCTGATAAGAATCGAATGACGACGGCGGACAACGCTATTCACGCATCGTCGCGCCGGGCGGCGGCGGCCGAACCCCGAAGGATTTTGGGCTAAGGCTGCAGGACCAGGGAATGCTCGACCGCGCCGGGAAGGAACGGCGTTGCCTCCCCGCGCACCCAGGCCTCGTGTCCCGCGCGATAATACGGCGAAAGAGGATGGCCGCTCGCGCCGCCAGGCATATGCAGGATTCCTTGGCTTTCGTGTCCCGGAGAGACGACGAAGCGTTCACTCGCGCCAAAATCGGGCGCCAGCACCCGCGGCATATCCGAATCACCGGGAAGCGGATCGCGCGGCATGTTGAGGTAGGCTGCTAGAAAGCCGGGCAGGGCGGTGGCGAGAGGATGCTTGATCCGAGCCGCGTTCCGAAGGCCCCAGGGCGTATCGGGCTGCAGTCCTTGCTGGGTCAGGCTGAGCGCGGCTCCGTCCGCTGCCTCGCCGAGCAGGGCATCCCACGAGGCATAGCGCGGATCCAGCAGATGAAGGGGACGGGCACTGATGAGGCTCCAAAGGGCGTCTTCGTAGCGCAACTTGCCGATATCAAATCCCGTCCAAATCTCCCGGCACCGGGCAAAGATGGGATCGAGCACACGGTGAGCTACCTGCGCGCGAAACGTCCGGACGAGGGCGTACCCGATCGTCGACACATCGGCGCGGCCTTCCCAATGTTCGGCAATCTCTCGCAGCCGTTCGCGCGCAGGGTTCTTGGCAGCGGCGGAGCTGAGGCTCTCCACAAGGAGCCGCTGCCAGCGCGTCAGGAAGACCGCCGTGTCGTCGAGTTGGATCGCTAGCAAGTCCTTGGGCTCCGCAGGCCTGCCCAGTTGGATCAAGGCCTGCAGCCGGTCCCGAATCTGGGAGGCCCGCGCTCCGCGATCATAGCCGGAATCACCCAGGACAGCGAGCCCGGGCCCCCCGATCGGCCTGCTGTTCGCCGACCATAGGATGCCGGAGGAAGGCGCGACGATCGCGGGAATCGCGGCCGCGGGCTGTAAGCCGTCCCAGCGCCGATCGCCGAACGCACCTGACACGGGCAGACGGCCGTCGTACCCATAGCGTTTGGGGAGCTTCCCGGCCACCGTCCAAGCGATCGCGCCCGAAGCATCGCCCGCGATGAGGTTCCCCGCGGGAATGCCCATGTGGTGCGCCGCCTCGACGGCTTCGGCGGCGGTGCGAACTTCCTCAAGTTCGAAGAAGCCAAGGTTTACCGCGCCTGGCTCATCCTCGGTCCATCTGAAAGCGAGCAGCTTGCCCCCCGCCATTTCACCCACGATCGGGCCCCAGGTTGTCCAGCGGTATTCGGCCACGACAGGCTTCTGACCGCGGACTAGAATTGTTTCACTGCGGTTCTCGAAGGGAACCAGATTCTCTTTTCCCGGCGCGTGATAGAGATCGGGTGAAATGCTGGGATCGACGACGATGAGATCGCCGGTGTCGGCATTGCTGTTGGTGAAGCTCCATGCGACGCTTCCATTGCTTCCCGCAACGACGGCGGGAATCCCGGGAAGGGAGACACCCGTCACTTTATGTCCGGGCCATTCCAGCGAGATACGGTACCAGATATTGGGCACCGAGAGATGCAGGTGCATATCTCCGGCTACGAGTGCCGCTCCGCTTGCGGTGTGCGCACCCGAGACGGCGAAGGCATTCGAGCCGGGGAAGTTCGTGTCGGAATCGGAAACGTCCACGGCGGCGACGAGCGGCGCGTTCCGGCCGACAGCCGCCGCGCGGAGCCCAGGGCTGTGGGCGCTCGCCGTGTCGGAGGCAGCCGCCCGCCTTAGATCGATCTCGGCCGGTCCGGGAATTGACGGCAGAGGTGTTGCGCTCCCGTCCAGGGCGGCGTCCGATGGGCCGACCAGCGGTGAGAAGAAGGCGAGGGCGTGGACGCCCAGACCGTCGCGCAGAGCCAACAGGGTATGCTCGAATCGACCCGTTTGATCCTGAAGGTCGAGCACCATCGCGTCGTGAACGAGGAAGAAATCCTCCGGCAGCCACGGCTTGGGCTCTGTCCGCAGCAAAGTGTATTCGAAAGGCTGTGACCCGAGCGCGGCAAGTCCCGCGTTCACGCCTTCAGCGTACGATTCGAGGAGCCGCCGGCCTTCCGGGGATGCCTGCTGCAGCGCTTGCTTGGCCAGCTTGCGAAAGCCATGGACGCGGGTGGCGCGATCGAGCGGGAGCGCCACGGCTCCGACCAGCTCCGCCAGTTCGCCGGCGCCGCGCCGCCTGAGGAGGTCCATCTGGAAGAAGCGATCCTGGGCATGGACGTAGCCGGTGGCCCTTGCCACGTCGAGGCGCGAGGCGCCCCGCACTGTGGGCACGCCCAATGCGTCGCGGTCGATCCGCACGGGCGCCGCCAGGCCTCGGAGCGCCGCCGTACCATCCAATTGCGGGAGGCTGGCCCGCAGACGCCGGTAACCCCAGCAGCCGGCTGCCGCCAGGGCCGCCATGGCCAAGGCCGCGGCGGCCAGGAGTCCGCGCAGCCAGGTCCGGCGCCCGGAGCGGGGCGCGGTCATGGGCGGCGCAGGCGAGGCCCCAGGCGGAGGCCGTCGAGTATCCGACCTACAAGTACATCCGGCGGGGCCGAAACATCGACGCTCAGGGCCCCTTTTGGCGGTTCGAGCGCGTCAAGCTGGGATTGGAGCATGTCCGCCTTCATGAAATGTCCCTGGCGCCCGCTGATCCTCTCGCGGAGCACCGCCGGATCCGCGGTGAGGTGGACGAGCCGCAGCCTCGAGGGATCCGGGGCAACGGCGGCGCGGTAGCGCTCTTTGAGCGCTGAGCACGTCACCACTGCCGGCGTCCCCGCAGCGATCCTGGATTCGATATAGGTGCGGATGGCCGCAAGCCAGGGAGCACGATCCTCGTCATCGAGCGGCTGGCCAGAGGACATCTTGGCCACATTGGCCGGCGGGTGAAACTCGTCTGCGTCGGCAAACCCCCATCCCAGGGTCTCGGCGAGACGACGGCCGACCGTGGTCTTCCCGCTGCCGGCAACCCCCATCAGGAGGATGATCAGCGGGGGCAGGGGATCCCACGGGCGCGAAGCGGCGGGGTCCCGGCCTTCGTCATAATCGTTCAGGTCGAAGAAGGTTTCGATCGGCCGGCCTTCGAGGCGGTATTCCTTGATGCGCGTCCTCAGGACCGCGCTTCGGTCATCGCGCCAGCCGACCTTCATCATGAATCCGTTCCACATTTCGCAGACCTCGTCGGTCTTCGGGCCGCCGCGCTCGTGCGCCCAGGCCAGCAAGGCCTCGTCTTCCTGGCCTTCCAATACTCGCTGGCGCAGCTCAGCGTAGGCCACTCCGAGAAAGCGGCAGCAGCGGGCGTCGAACAAGGTGGGTTTGCCTTCGCCGAGATTGGAAACGTATTCCGGTGGCAGACGGCCGGCGGCGTGCAGCCGGATCTTGTCGATCATCCGTCCGAAATAAACGAGCCTCCCCACCTTGTCGTAGCAGCTTCTTGGGCGGGCTGGGTCGGCCATGGCGCCGAATCAGTCGCGAAGCAGGTAGACCACCGTGCAGAGGACGCCGAAGACGATCGTCGGCGCGACGACCCAGAGGACATTAAACGGGAGAAGAACGTGGTAATGCGGCAAAGCCCACACCAGGACCGCCGTCTTCAAAGCGATGAGGACCCATCCAAGAACAAGCACGCGTTCGACGCGCTGGTTTCGCGGGGAACGGTGGTGAACCGAAACTGAGCGCACAAAATCCCGCTCGTAACCGGCGCGGGGGCGCCTGGCCATCAATTGGAGCAGATCGGCGAACATCGGCCTGAACGTAGCGCCGGACGCGAAAAAGGAAAGCCCGGGCCTCCAACAAAAGAGGCGCTGTTCCCACAGGACGCATCGGGTTTTTTCCCACGGGGCGCGCGCGAGAGAGAGAGCAACGTCATTGGCGATCAAACTGCGTCCCTGATTACTTAGCCATAAACGATTTAATAACAAATGGTTGTAGTTAGACGGACCATCGCCAACGCACTCCCGACCGCCGCCGCTGACGATAGACCGTAGTCAAATATCAACCCATGAAATCATCCCAAATATCCCTCGCCTTCGCCTGCCTTGCGCTGGCTCCCGCCTCGCTGCTTGCCGACGCTGACTCCGACCAAAAAATCGTGAACACCGCAGAATCGTCCTACACCTTCCACACGGTCCTCCAGGACCAGGTCAAGGTGAAGGCCAAGGACGGTGTCGTCACACTCACCGGCACGGTCCAAGATCCTGAACAGAAGTCCCGCGCTGAGGACACCGCTTCCAACATATCCGGCGTCAGCCGTGTCCGCGACCGGATCAAGGTCGCGACGGAAACACCCGAGCATTCGGACGCCTGGATCGCCCTCAAGGTCAAGACCGTCCTCCTCACACGCGCCAACGTCAGCGCCACACACACCACCGTCGATGTGAAGGACGGCGTCGTCACGCTGACTGGAACCGCCGACAACCAAGCCCAGCGCGAGCTGACCGAGGCCTACGCGAAGGACATCGATGGGGTGAAGACCATCCACAACGACATCGAGGTTCGCAGCGCTCCCTCGGGTGACATGGGCTCGAGCCCTGCGGCATCCACGCAGGTCGACGACGCTTCGATCACCGCTGAGGTGAAGTATGAATTGCTCTCCCATCGGGCGACGAGCGCCCTGTCGACCAAGGTGAGCACCTCTGAAGGAGTCGTTCTGGTTCGTGGTGAGGCCGGCTCGTCCGCCGAGCGCGACCTCGTGACCAAGCTCGCCACCGACGTGCGCGGCGTCAAGTCGGTCACCAACGAGATGACCGTCAAGCCTGGGATGTGATCCGGGCGGGCAGGGCTCGTCCGTAGAGTCGGACGAGCTCACCCAGGTAAGCGGCGGTGCCGCCGCGAATCGCACCCTCGAGCTGCTCGCGGCGCATCCGCCACTGCCAGTTGCCTTCCGGGCGGCCCGGAAGATTGAGGCGAGCTTCCGATCCGAGGCTGAGGATGTCCGCCATCGAAAGGATCGCGAGCCGGCTCACGGACTGGCAGGCCGTCCGTATCAGATCCCAGCCGATCTGGCTCCCGTCGACCCGTAGGTAGCGGCGGACATGGTCCTGTGTTTTGGGATCGGCCGCGGTGTACCAGCCGAGAGTCGTGTCGTTATCGTGGGTGCCGGCGTAGACGACGCTGTGTGTGCGCAGATTGTGCGGAAGATAGAGATTGTCAGCTTCCCCGCCGAAGGCGAATTGAAGCACCGCCATGCCCGGCAGCCCGCTCTGGTCACGAAGTTCGACGACGGCAGGCGTGATCACGCCGAGGTCCTCGGCAATGATGCGCGCCTCCGGAAAGGCATTGGCGAGCGCCCGGAAGAAATCACTTCCGGGCCCTTTGCGCCATTCGCCCTTCCGGGCGGTTTTGGCGCTCGCCGAAACCGTCCAATAAGCCTCGAAGCCGCGGAAGTGGTCGATGCGAAGGACATCGCAGGTGTCAAAGGCGGCCTTAAGCCGCTCAAGCCACCAGGCATATCCGTCGGCCGCATGGGCCTCCCATTTGTACAGCGGATTTCCCCAGAGCTGGCCATCGGCGGAGAAATAATCCGGCGGAACGCCGGCAACCTGGGATGGCAGCCCGCCCTCTCCGACCTCGAAAAGCGAGGGATTGGACCAAAGATCGGCGGAGTCCGCCGCGACGAAGATGGGAACATCGCCGATCAGCGAGATTCCCCTGGCGGCGGCGGCGCTGCGAAGGCGGCGCCACTGGACGAAAAAGACGTATTGATAAAATCGATGCGCCTCGCCCTCCTCCTCCAGCCCCGCGCGCTTCTCCGCGGACAGCCCGTGGAAACTGCGCTCGTCCGCTGGCCAAGACCACCAGGGCCGGCCCCCGTTGCGGTCCTTCAACGCGCGGAAGCAAGCGTAGGCGTCCAGCCAGCCGCAGCGGGCCGCCTTAAAATCCGCGAAGCTCTCGCCGTCGATATCGGGCGCACCCGCCCGTTGATGGCGGCCGAAGGCTCGCCTCAGCAGCGCGGGCTTGAGCTTGAAGAGCGCCCCATAGTCGACCGTGTGCGCCGGGAGCGCAGCCAGCGGGGCGACCTCTTCCGGCGTGAGCAGGCCGTGGGTGGTCAACTCAAGCACGTCGATCAGGTGGGGATTTCCGGCAAACGCTGAAAACGACTGATACGGCGAGTCCCCATATCCGGTGGGTCCCAGGGGGCAGAATTGCCAGTAGTTCATTCCGGCCGCCTGCAGGAAATCGAGAAATCGGGTGGCGGCCTCATCGGCGACCCCAATGCCCTGAAGGCTGGGAAGGCTGCTGGGGTGGAGGAAAACGCCGGTGCCTCGATCAGACAGCCAATCAAAGAGCGGCGCGACGGGGTAGGGTGCGGCGGTCATCAGGTCCGCGATACTGACGTACCGCGTGCGAGCCGGCAAGGCGCCCGCTCCGGAAAAACACGAATTCGACTGGAACCTGGCCACGATTGGGTCCATGCTGAGTCTGTTAGGACGCCATTCTATGAAAACGAGCCGCTATTGGATTTTGCTCGCGGGACTCGTCCTGGCTCGCGGCCTTTCGGCCGCGCCCAGCCCAGCCGCCGCTTCTCGGGTCGAAGTCGTCTTCGACCATCCTGAGAAATTCAGAGATGTCCGCGATAGCTTCAACCCAACGGACCGGGGCCGGGACTCCATCCTGGAAAATATCCGACATGCCCTCATTGCTGCAGGAAAATACTATGTCCCAGAAGGTTACAACCTGAAGATCGTGTTCACGGATATCAAGCTGGCGGGTGACTACGAACCGTGGCACGGGCCCGATTTTGACGACATCCGCATCGTCAAGGCGATCTACCCGCCCTCGTTCACCTTCACCTATACGGTATCTGATCCTTCCGGGCACATCATCAAACAGGGTTCTGAGAATTTCACGGACATGAATTTTCAGATGAGGCTGGTTTTGGACAGCGGAGATTCGCTTCGGTATGAGAAGGATATCCTCAGGGATTGGATGAGCTCCACGCTCCGCGATCTGCGGCGCTGAGCCGGGGTCTGGAACGCCTACGTTTTTCTCTTGCAGGTCCTTCGGTGTGCGATCATGGTCTCGCCATCGTTAGAGATAGCGTTTTGATGACAGCTTCTGGTGAGTCGTTGGCTGAGCGGTTTGCTTAAGTGATGATTTCGAAACCCGACGGTGGGAACGGACTGGCAGCGGACGGTGGCTCTACGAAATCTCACATGGGCAACTCCAAACTCTACGTTGGAAACCTTTCATTCAAGACCACTGAGGACGATCTTCGTGCTCATTTCGGCCAATTCGGCACCGTGTCCGACGTTTACGTCGCCATGGACAAGATGACAGGCCGCCCCCGCGGCTTTGCCTTCGTCACGATGGGAACCGCCGAAGAGGCGAAGACCGCCGCTGAGAAGGTCAATGGCGTGGAATTCGGAGGCCGTCAGCTGACGGTCAACGAAGCCCGTCCTAAGGAAGACCGGCCCGCGGGCGGCTTCGGTGGCGGCGGCCGTGGCTTCGGCGGCGGCGGCGGTGGCGGCGGCGAGCGCCGCGGCTTTGGTGGCGGCGGCGGCGGTGGCGGCGCGGGCCGCGATCGTGGCGATCGTCGTTACTGATCATCGCTTACCCGATCGTTTATTCGCAAAGATGGAGAGCCCTCACGGGCCTCCATCTTTTTTTTGCCCATCCACGATGACTCCTCTGGCCCGGCATTTCGCGGCTTTGCGTTCCTGCGAGCGCTGCCCTCGCATGCTCAAGCCCGTCGTTGTGGGAAGGCCTGTCGCAAGCCGAATTTTGCTGGTGGGTCAGGCGCCTGGGGATAAGGAGCCGCTGCTCGGACGTCCGTTTGCGTGGACCGCTGGAAAGACTCTCTTCAAATGGTTCCATGGCGCGCTTGGGTGGAACGAGGAGGATGTGCGCAACCGCATCTATTTCGCGGCGGTCTGCCGCTGCTTTCCGGGCAAGCGTCCCATGGGCGGCGATCGCGTGCCGGCACCTGACGAGATCGAAGCGTGTTCCGATTGGCTGGCGCGAGAATTTGAACTCCTGGGGACCGAATTGGTCCTTCCGGTCGGAAAGCTGGCGATCAGCCGATTTCTGGAGCCAGCGCCGCTCCAAGAACAGGTGGGACGCAGTTTCCAAATACGCTACCGTGGACGCGCTGCAGAGTGCATCCCATTGCCTCATCCTTCTGGGGCGTCCCCATGGCACCGCATGGCTCCGGGCAAAGACCTCCTGGCCGCCGCCCTGCGGCTCGTAGCCGCTCATCCGGCCATCCGCGCCGCCGCCGGGCCCGCACATTCTTGACTCGGAATTCGGCCGCCTGCACGTTCACAACCCACCATGCGATACCTTCGATTCGCCGTCGTCTGCCTGATCATTGCGGCGTCCAGCGGCCTGCTGCAGGCGCAGCGCGAGAAGCTTCCGCCCGAAGACCTCGATTATGTCGAAGCAACCTGGCCGCATGCGAAGAAAACGAATACGGGCATCCGTTACGTGATTGAGCGCGAAGGCGCCGGGATGCCTCCAAAGCCGGGCGACATGGTCGGAGTCCTTTACGAGGGCCGGCTTTTGCGGGGCGGAGTCTTCGACCAGAACCATGATAAGGATCATCCGCTCACGTTCCGACTCGGGCGCGGCGTCGTGATCGAGGGTTGGGACCAGGTAATCCAGTTCATCAAGCCAGGCGAGAAACGCCTCGTCATCATCCCGCCCGAGCTGGCCTATGGCACCCGGGGGCAGCCGCCGCATATTCCGCGCGACGCCACCTTGGTTTTCGAAATCGAGCTGATTTCAGTAAAGCACGACACCTGAACCGGCCATGCGTCAGTTGGGCGTGACGGGAGCGGGCAAGGCCTGGGTGTACGCAAAGCGTTGAGTGTACTCGGCGAGAGCCTGATTGCCGGCTTCTGCGGGCGATTTGCCCTGGGCGACCAGCTCGCTGGAACGCTTTTCGATCCAACGCTGTTTGAACTCCTGCTCGACCTGCTTGGCGAGATCCTTGTTATTCACCTTGGGGGCCGCCGCTTTCTTGGAAAACATATGGCAGCCTGAGGCGCTGATCAGGACCACGGATAGGGCGAGCGGTGCAAGTCGTTTCATGGACGGGTGGAAGGGAGACGGTAGCAATCGGGACGGGTTTTCACAGCCAAATCTCCGGGTTGGGAAAGGCGGTTGATCTTTTTGGTTCCTTGGAAGCGCGGAAATTGTTTCTGTGGGGACCGATGAGCGACGATCCACCACCGCTGCGCCTCAAACCGCGCGTGCGTCCTCCGGAAGGATCCGCCGCCGATCCGCCTCCGCCGGCACCTCTGCCGACGCCGCCGGCGGCGCCTCAGGCTCCGATGGCCCCCCCTCTGGCCGCCGCCCCTGCGGTGCCCGAGCCACAGGCCGCTCATGGGGCGGGCGAGTCACCTTTGAAGCTTAGGGTCAAGCCCCGCCTGACTGCGGAAGTGGCCGCGGCGCCGACCGTGCAATCGCGGCCACCTGTGCCCGAAGCGCCAGTTGTGGCGGCCCCGACGCCCGTCCCGGAGCCGCCCTCGGCCGTCGCGCCGATGTCTCCTGCGCCGACTCCCGTCGAGGCCCCGGTCGATGCGCCGGTTCCGCCTCCAGCGGTTCCTCCGGGTGGGGATGCCTCCGAGGCGCCAAAATTCAAGCTGAAGACCAAACCTCCCGTGGGTGCGGCGGTGGCTGCGCCTCCGCCCGCGGGCCTTAGGGCGGCTCATCAGCCCCCATCTGCGGCCGCACTATCGGCACCGCCGCCACCCTCGGAGGCGGCATCGGATTCGCGGGCCGGCGAAGCAGCGCCGCCGGGGGCCGCCGAAAGCGGCGAGGAGATGCCTCCTTTTCCCGTGGTGGCGCCCCCAAGGTCGAGTCATACGACGCCTCCGATCCATATCCGTGTGCCTACGAGCGTGACCGACCCCGCGCTTGCGGCTCCTCCGCCCCACGCACTGCGGCGCAAATCCCGTGCGACGCGCAGGCTGGCATTGCTCGCTACCGGAGCGGTGGTCGCGGCAGGGGGTCTTTTCGCCTACCTCAAACTCACCGCCCCGCCCCCGCCGCCTCCCATCAAGATCGCGCCGGTGCAAAAGCGGCCGCTGGCGGCGCCCACCGCCAAGTCTGCCGCAGATTTGATCGGAAAGGTCGCAGCGGCTCCGGGCAGCCTCATACAGAAGGGGCAAAATGCGATCGCGGCCCACCGTGAGAATGCACAGGCTCAGGTCGACGAAGTCGCCGGAGGTTCGGATGCCGCCAACAAGTCGGCCGCCCCTTCAACGACGGCTGCCGCCGCGCCCCCCGCCACCCACGCGGTATCTGAGTCGACCACGATTGCCCCGGGCGTCACAGCCACGACCACCGATATCGAGGCCGCCTCAACGGCTAGCCCGGAATTCCAAAAGTTCGTGGCCTCGGCGGCGATCGGAGGTGTTTTTCAAGGCACGCCGCCTCGAGCGTTGATCAACGGACGTGTGCTCCGCGCCGGCCAGACAGCCGATGCCACTTTGGGCATCGTTTTCGACAGCATTGACGCCAGCCGCAAGGTCATCGTCTTCAAGGACGCCACCGGAGCGATTGTCCAGAAACATTACTGAGGCGGTACCCGTTGCGCCGAGATCGAGCGGTGCAGTTGCTGGAGAAGCGCCGGATCGGTCGCGATCGCGAGAATCCCATTGACGACGAATTGGATCCCAACGCACAGAAGGATGAAGCCCATGATCTTGGTAAAGGCGCTCATCCCATTCACGCCAATCACGCGGACGATGCGGCCGGAAATGCGCAAGGTCGCGTAGGTGATGGCAGCGACGATGAGGATCCCCAAAATGATGGCGATGTAGTCCAACCAATCGGCCGCAAGGGAGGTAAAGCCGACCGTCACGGCGATCGAACCCGGGCCGCTCAACATGGGCATCGCCAGGGGCGAGAAGGAAACATCGGGCTTGGCGCGGGCCGCTTCCTTGGCCGGTTCGTCGCGCGTCCAACCGAACGAAGTGCCCAGCAGCATCCCGGAACCGATTCCCGACACCAATAAGCCTCCTGCGATCCGAATGCCGGGGATCGAGATGCCAAAGAAGCCCATGATAAACGTTCCGCCGACCAGAAAGCTCACGAGAATTCCAATCATGTAGAGGCACGCGCGCAGCAGCTGCTCTTTGCGGCGCTCCGCCGTGTCGCCCTCCGTGATGGCGAGAAAGGTCGGAGCCGCCGCCAGTGGATTGATCACCGGAAGCAAAGCGACGACAGTGCCGAGCGTCAGCGCCCAGAAACTGGATGCGGTCCTCACCAAACCTCCACAGGTCCGCTCGGAACGGGGATTGCGTCGCGGGAGAAAATCTCGGGCTCGTCCTCCGGCAGCATGAACGAGGGCGTCATCGGTCCGGGCTGGTATTTAGAAAGCAATTCACCCCTGTCGTCGCAAAAGTCCGCGCGCCAGACGAGGTATTCGGCAATGCATGCTTCAAAATCCGCCCGGGATTTCACCGTCAGGACGCGCTGTTTGAACGGTTTGGCCGGTCCGAAGCGCTTCGCATACCACGGGGCCACTTTTCGAAAGTGACGCGCGCCCCTCTCTTCGCCGAAGCATTCGCACATCCGCTCAAAATGACGGCGCATCACATGGACTCGTTCGGCGAAATCCGGCTCCGGAAGCAGCTCGCCCGTTCGCAGCAGGTGCTCGGTCCTCTTGAAGATCCAGGGGTCGTAAAAGGCGCCGCGCCCCACGCTGATGCCGGCGCATCCGGTTTCGGCGATCATCTGGCGCGCCCCTTCGGGCGTCGTGACATCCCCATTGCCGATCACCGGGATCGAACGCACAGCCGCAACGACGGCGCGTATGCCGGCCAGATTGACGCGCCCTCCAAAACCTTGGGCCCGGGTGCGGCCGTGAACAAATATTGCGGCGGTTCCCGCCGTTTCGAGCGTCCGTGCCAGTTCGGGGGCGGTGATGTTCGAGTCATCCCACCCAAGCCGCATTTTTGCGGTCACCGGAATTCGCACCGCTTCCACCATGCCGCGCACCAGATCGGCGGTCCGGTCCATTTCCGTCATCATGGCCGAGCCGCCCCCGATTCGAGTGACTTTGCGCACCGGGCACCCCATGTTCACGTCCACGGATTGCACCCCCAGGTCTTCGCAGATTCGAGCGGCCTCGCGCATTTCACCCGGCACGCTGCCGAAGAGTTGGATCGCCAGGGGTTGGTCGCCCGGGCCGGTTTCGGTTAGTTTGAGCGCGGCCGCGCTGCGCTCCAACAGCGAGCGCGCGTTGACCAGATCGGTGGTCGCCCAGCCGAGGCCGCCAATCTCACGGATCGTTGTTCGCATCGGCAGGTTCGTATAGCCCGCCAAGGGCGACAGGAAGAGATTGGAAGAGAGTTCGTGCGGTCCGATGCGCATGTCTGTGGCGGGGAGCCCGCCGCCACCATGCCTCAGGCTCCGAGTGTCGGCAACCGGCATTTCAGAGTGGCGGCCTGCGTTCGCCGCTGGCATGCTTAAGGCTTAATACTGAACTGAATGGACGAAATCCCTCCTCATTCGGTTCCCAGCCTCGTCTATGGCGTCGACGAAAGGCTGCCGCTCGGCACGAGCCTCCTGGTAAGCCTGCAGCAGGTGGCGGCGATGGTGGTGGGTGTCGTCACGCCGGCCCTGATCCTCTCAGGCGTGCTCAAGTTTGAACCGTCGGATACGGCCTACCTTGTGAGCATGGCTCTGCTTGCCGCCGGGTTCGGGACGCTCCTCCAAACCTCCAAGATCGGGCCGGTCGGCTCGGGCCTCCTCAGCGTGGCTGGCACGAGTTTTGCGTTCCTGCAGCCGCTCATCGACGCGGGCAAGGTCGGCGGCCTGCCCCTGATGTTCGGCATGTCGCTGGCCGGTGTCCCCGTGCTTTTTGTGCTGGCACCGTTTCTTCCAAAACTGAAGCGGGTCTTCTCACCCCTGGTCTCGGGAATCGTCGTCTTGCTGATCGGCCTTTCGATTCTGCCGGAGGCCATGAGCGGGATCGTCGGAGCGGTGGGTCCGGATGCCCCGATCTGGGCCGGCGGCGCGGTCGCGGCAATCGTGATGGCGGCTGTGCTCGTAGCCCAGTCAATCGGCGGCCAGCGAACCCGGCTGGTGAGCATACTTTGCGGCGTGGCGGTGGGATACCTCGTGTGCGGGCTATGCGGCTGGCTGCACGCACCGCCGCCGGGGGACGGGCGGCTGGTCAACATTCCGAAGTTATTGCCGCATGGCCTGGCATTTCGATGGGAATTCGCCCTTCCGTTCGGCTTTATCTACCTCGCTTCCCTGCTGGAGGCTCTCGGGGATATGACCGCGACTTCCCAGCTTTCTGGCCTCGACACGACCGGCCCGGCGCACGCTGCGCGGCTGCGTGGCGGCGTCTTCTCGGATGGAATCACTTGTTTGCTTTCCGGACTCTTCGGCTCGTTCCCCAGCACCACGTATGCGCAGAACAATGGGGTGATTCAAATCACCGGCGTCGCGAGCCGGCATATCGGAAAGTGGATGGCGGCAATCCTGATACTCCTGGGGCTGTTTCCCGCAGTGGCGCGGTGGGTCACCGCGATGCCCCCTCCAGTTCTCAGCGGCATGGCCATCCTGCTCTTCGGCTTGGTCGCTGTTTCCGGATTGCGCCTCATCCTGAGCACAGGCCTCACCCATCGTGACGGTCTGATCGTGGCCCTTTCAGTCGGCATAGGATTGGGCACCGCTTCGCAGCCTGATTGGGTGAAAACGCTCCATCCGATGATCCAGACATTTCTTGAATCCAGTGTTTCCGCGGGCGGACTCACGGCGCTCTTGCTCAATGGGGTTCTTCCGGCGCATCGGCCACCCACAGCCGGCGGGACTCAGCCGTCGTCTGAGGGCCCTTCTGCGCACTGAGGCGCCTCCTCGCGGCTGTCTCAGGCGGCCACCAGGCGCCGCGCCAGCCGGTTGTGCCGCTCGACGAGCTGCGGCACGTCGATGGTTGCCAGGAACCCTTCGCGAACGACCGGGCGCCCGTTGACGACAACAAGGGAGGCGCGTTCGGGCGCGCAGAAGACGAGCGCGGCGACCGGATCGTGGAGGGCGCCGGCGAAGCTCGGTCGGCGCAAGTCGAATGCGGCCAAATCGGCCGCCATGCCCGGGGCCAGGGCGCCGATATCGTCGCGGTTGAGAACTTCGGCGCCGCCTAACGTGGCGATCTCAAGGGCCTGGCGGGCGGTCAGGGCGTTGGGCCCGAAGCCGACCCGTTGAAGCAGCATCGCCTGGCGCGTCTCCGCGAGAAGATTCCCGCTGTCGTTCGAGGCCGATCCGTCCACTCCGAGTCCGACAGGAATGCCGCGGTCGCGCATGGTGCGGATCGGGGCGATCCCGGAAGCCAGGCGCATGTTGGAACAGGGGCAATGGGCGACACCGGTGCGGGTGGCAGCGAAGCGGCCGATGCCCGCCTCGTCCAGTTTCACGCAGTGCGCGTGCCAGACATCGCGCCCGAGCCATCCGAGGTCCTCGGCGTATTCGGCGGGGCTGCGGCCGAAACGTTCGCGGCTGTAGGCCACGTCGTGGTCGTTCTCGGCGAGATGGGTGTGGAGCAGGGCGCCCTTCGAGCGCGCAAGCGCAGCGGACTCGCGCATGAGGTCTCGGCTGACGGAGAAGGGCGAGCACGGGGCTAGTCCGATCCGAAGCATGGCGAAGCGGCTCGAGTCGTGATGGGTTTCGATCAGGCGCTGCGAGTCCTTGAGGATGAAGGCCTCTTCCTCGACCAGCGAATCCGGCGGAAGGCCGCCGCGGCTCTCCCCAACGCTCATGCTTCCGCGTGTGGCGTGGAAGCGCATCCCGATCTCGGCCGCCGCAGCGAGGCTGTCGTCGAGCCGGCAGCCGTTGGGATAGAGGTAGAGGTGATCGCTGGAGGTCGTGCACCCTGAAAGGAGCAGTTCGGCCATCGCGGTCAGGGTCGATACCCGGACCATTTCTGGGGTCAGGCGCGACCAGATTGGGTACAGCGTTCTAAGCCATCCGAAGAGTTCGGCGTCCTGCGCCGCGGGCACCGCGCGGGTCAGGCTCTGAAACATATGGTGATGCGTGTTGATCAACCCGGGCACCACGACATGGCCGGCGACATCGATGACCTCATCTGCCGTCACGGGAAGTTCCTTCAGCGGACCCACCGACACGATTCGGTTGTCTTCGATGAAAATGCCTCCATGCGGGATCTCCCTTCGAGAGGCATCCATGGTCACGACGATCTCTGCATTGCGGATCAGCAGCGTTCGCCGGGCTTTGCCGGCTTGGCTCATAGGGCTGCAACCGCCTTCTTCATGCGCGCCAGCGCTTCCGTCAGGGTCGCCCGCGAACAGCCGAAATTGAGGCGCACGTAATGTCCCTGCGGCGCGCCAAACGGGGCGCCATCGCTCAGGCCGACACCGTGGAATTCAAAATGGGCGGCCGGAGCCGGAAGACCCAGGGCCCTCACATTCATCCAGGCGAGGTAGGTGGCCTGGATGGGTGCCTCGATCACCACACCCGGCATTTCGCGAGCGAGGGTGCCGACGAGAAAGTCCCGGTTGCCGCGCAGGTAGTCCAGGAGCGCCCTGCGCCAAGGCTGGCCGTCGCGGTAGGCCGCTTCGCACGCCGTGTATCCGAGCGCCGTGACCTCGGCCACGATGCCGGCGGCCGCCCGATTGAAGCGCGCGCGAAGGCCGGGGTCCGGTATGACGGCGAAGGAAGTGCCCAGGCCCGGCACGTTGAAGGTCTTGCTTGGCGCCATCAATGTCACGATGCGCGGCGCCGCTTCCGGATGCGCGGCCCCTGCGGGCACGTGCGCCTCGGCCGCATCGAGGATGAGGTCGCAGTGAATCTCGTCCGAGCAGAGCACCAGGTTGTGCCGCTGGCAGAACTCCGCCACCCGGACGATCTCCTCGCGCGTCCACACGCGGGACACAGGATTGTGAGGGTGGCAGAAGAAGAACATCCGCGTGCGCGGCGAGACGGCCCGCTCGAGGGCCTCCCAGTCGATCTCCCAGCGTCCCGCCCCGGCCGCGCCCGAGCCGGCCAACGCGAGCGGAACGGCGCGGGCTACCCGGCCGGTGTAGCGCGGAGCGGTCGTAAAGGGAGGATATACAGGGGAGAGGCAGAGGATCTCATCGCCCTCTTCGGCAAAGGCGCGCGCCGTCACATTGAGGCCGCACACCAATCCGGGAAGCCAGACGAGCCAGGAGGGATCGATCTTCCAGCCGTACAATCCGGCCAGCGCGTCGACGACCGCGCTCACCGTCGAGGGCACCGGACGCGCGTATCCGAAAATCCCATGTCGAACACGCTGTTCCAGCGCGGCCACGATCGGCGGGGCCGATTCAAAATCCATATCCGCCACCCACAAGGGAAGCACATCGCGATCCGCGTACTTCTGCCACTTTTGCGAGTCGGTGCCGCGGCGATCCGGCGGCGTGTCGAAATTGAAGGGCATGAGCGGCGATCCAACCAGAGGCAGGGTGGGTGAGGCGACTCAGAAATGACCCTCCGAGGTCTCTCGGTTATCTCACCTTTAGCCACCCGTGTTCGACGAAGAAACGGGAGCTGGTGACCAAGAGGGCGTTTTTCCCCCGCCCGAATGGACACCAGCTCCCGTTTCTTCGTCCGGCGCGTCCCACTTCTCGATTGGAACCTGTCGCGATTGCAGCGTACCTTGGGCGAATGCCCAAAGGATTGATGCTGGCCGCCGCAGGGGCGGCGTCTGTCTTCTTCCTAGCTGCCGGTTGCGGGCGCGCGGTATCCCCTGGCGACGCCCGGCCCCTCGCCGGCAAATCGGGAGCGGCTGCGCTTGCTGCCCACCCAGAGGCGACGAAGCTGCGTCCGACGTATCCCAATGTCGTCTACGGGATTGCCGGAAAAGAGAAACTTCTCCTCGACGCCTTCATTCCGCCCGGGGAGGGTCCGTTTCCGGCGGTGATCCTCGTCCATGGAGGCGGATGGGTCTCCGGCAACAAGACCAATTATGTCACGCCGATGATCGGGCCGCTGGACAAGGCGGGAATCGCCTCATTCTCGATCAACTACCGTCTTGCGCCGAAATACCGCTATCCGGCCTGTGTCGACGACCTCGAGACCTCGATCCGTTGGGTGAGGGCGAACGCGGCGGTGTACAGGGTCGATCCGGAACGGATCGCGCTGCTGGGCGAATCGGCCGGTGGTCATCTCGTCGAGTGGGCCGCGGTGCGCGCGAGCGGTGACACCCGGGTGGCAGCGGTCGTCGCCTTCTACGCGCCGTGCGATCTGCTGGCCGAGACACGCACACGGGGCGTCCTTGGGGTTACGATGATTGGATTATTCGGCATCAACACGTTCAATGCGGCGGCGGAGAAAATCCTCCACGATGCGTCACCCTTGAACTACGCCCATTCTGGAATGCCGCCGTTCCTTCTTCTCCATGGGACGGCCGATAGCACGGTGCTCTACGAACAATCGTTGAATTGGCAGGCGCGCCTGCGGGAGCTGAATGTGCCTTGCAGCCTGATCCCGATCCAGGGAGGGATCCATGGAATGGACCGGTGGCTCGCGATCGACCCGGCCTTTCCGGCGAAGGTCGTCTCCTGGCTTAAGCTGCGGCTCGCCCCGCCGCCCTCCTAGCGCAAGTGGTCGTCGTACCAGCGGATCGTTCGGTCGTAAAGGTCGACGATGTGGGCGGGATTGTTGAAGTGATGGCCTTCGCCCTGATAGACCACCAATTTGGTCGGCACCCCGATGGCGCGCAGGCCGTGCCAGAATTCATAGGATTGGGCGGCCGGGCATTCCTTGTCGTTCCCGCCCGCAACAACCAGAGTCGGCGTGCGAACATCCTTGATTCGGAGGATCGGCGAGCGGGCGGCATAGATCTCAGGGTCATCGTAGACGGAGGCGCCGAAAAAGGGGATCATCCACTGATCGATCAGATTTTGGCCATAATAGCTCTGCCAATTGGCGATGCCCGCGCCCGCCACGGCGGCCCGGAATCGGCCGCTTTGGGTCACCGTCCACATGGTCATGAATCCTCCGTAACTCCATCCGCCGACTCCGAGGCGAGAGGGGTCGACAGGGAAGCGCCGGACCACCTCGTCGACGCCGGTCAGGATATCGCGAAGATCGCCGGCGCCGAAATCCCGGACATTGCCCGCGGTGAACGCCTCACCCATCCCATAGCTGCCGCGCGGGTTGGGAAAGAACACGAAATAGCCTTCGCCCGCCATCACCGACAGGTCGAACCAGACCCTCGGCCAGAGGGGCGTCTTCTGCGAGGAGGGTCCGCCGTGGATGGACACGATCATCGGATATCGGCGCGGGCCGGCGGCTGGATCATAGTTTTTTGGATACAGAAGCCAGCCTTGAACGCTCCGGCCGTCGCTCTTCCATTCGACCGACTCGGAGGCCCCCCATTGCGGCTTGAGCGCCGCGTTCGCCCGCGTGCGCTGCTCCCAGGCGCCGACCGGGCCGGTCCACAGTTCGGGGGGCCGGTTCCATGCGCTCCGGAAGACGGCGGATGCCGAGCCGTCCGGTGTCACGGAGAGGCTCAGATCGTCCTCGTTCGCGTAGAGCGTCTCGTCCGCGCGCCAAAGGGTTCGGACCGCCCCCGACTCCGGGTCCAGAAGGCCGGCCGCTGCGCCGCCGTGGACGCGTTCGGTGAAGAGAATCTGGTTGGTTCCGGCGATCCAATGGATCCAGGCTGGTGAGGCGCCGCGGCCCGGCGTCAGGTTGCGCGGCCCCATTCCGTCTGCGCCCACCCACCAGAGATCCCCGCCCGTCGATCCGGCATCGCTCATGAGTCCCTGGATGAACGCGATCCGTCGGCCATCCGGCGACCAGCGAGGCACGGCGATCTGGGTCGTCGGTCGGTAGATTTCAGTGACGGCGCCACCCTCCACTCCGATTGTCGACAAACGCGCGATCCACCAATTGTTGTCGCCGGATCCCTTCGCGGAGGTAAACGCGATCTTCCGCGAATCGGGAGACCAGTCGTATTCGTATATGTAGGTGTCGTTGGGTGTGAGCACCCGCATGTCCCCGCTTGAGGCATCCACCAGCGCGATGCGCTGTTCGCGCGGGTGTTCTTGAACCTCGCCGTCGTCCGCCTCCGCCGCCTGCGTTGCGCCCGCGCGCCCCTTGGCCCCTTCGGTGAAGAGAAGGGCAATCATGCGCCCATCAGGCGACCACTTTGGGCGCTGAAGAATTCCCACCAGGCGGGTGAGCGTGCGCGCCGGGCCGCCGGATGCGGGTTCGATCAAAAGTTCGGCCTGCTTGCGCGACCCCGCGTCCGAAAGGAATGCCAGCTGGGTTCCGTCGGGCGACCATGCCGGACTGGAATCGGTGTGCGGAGGCCCTCCCTCGGGAAGGACGCGTCGCGGGGCTGCCCCGGATCCATCGAGAACGAACATCTGCGCGTCGGCGGATTCGGTGCGTTTGGCGTCCTGGACGGCCTCCGTCCACGCAACCTGGATACCGTTGGGCGCTATCGCCGCCCCGTCCAGGACGCGCGCCGCAAAGAGTAGGTCGACCGTCGCGCTAGGATCTGCGCGCGCCGTGCCGACGAGGGGTGCCACCACGAGAACGGCTGCGAGGAGTGGGCAAGTCTGCCATAGCGGAGTGGGTGTCCGGGACATGGGCCGGCATACGAGTGCACTCCTGCGCAGGCGGCAAGGTCATCCGGTTCAAAGGCGCTCCGGGCATCGCGGAAGAAGGGGTGCGCAATCCTTGCACAGTGCGACGTCTCATCATGGGAAGAATCAGCGCACTTGGTTTTCAACGCTTGAGCATAAGTCATTGATCGGGAGCGAAATTTAGCGCGACAGATGCACGGCACGTCGCATGCAACCTGGAGGGCAACATGCGTATCATCAATTACACCTATCCTAATGTTCGCAGCCCTTACACGGGCTTTGAGTCGGAGATCGACCGTCTATTCCGCGCCGCCTATTCCGACGCCGCTTGCGCGGCGGGCCCCCGGCAATTCCCGGTCGACCTCTATGAAGACAAGGACAATGCCTACGTCCGAGCGGAGCTTCCAGGCGTCGCCCGCGATGCCATCGGAGTCGACGTGGTCAATGGAGTCCTGACAATCCAAGCCACCCGCAAGGTCGCCGCCAGCGAAAGTGAGTCCGTTTCGTTCAGTCGGACGGTCAAGCTGGCCGACGATGTCGACGCCGAAAAAGTATCGGCGGCCTACGAAAACGGGGTCCTCACCGTCACGCTGCCGAAGCGTGAGGAGGCCAAGCCCCGCAAAGTGACCGTAGCCGTCAAGTAAACGGACCGTTCATCCACAAATCCAATAAAAGGAGAAATCATCCCATGTCCCTATTCCAATCCCTTCTCTCACAGTCGCGACGCTCGCAGAACGCCGGTTCCCCCGGTGTCTGCGAGACGGTTCGCCCGACCCATAGCGTCACGCAAACAGACGAGTCCTTCGCCCTGACGGTGCAGCTTCCCGGCGTCACCAAGGAGGGCCTTGAAATCACGGCGGAGGGCGGCGAACTCCGGATCGCAGGATCCCGGGCGTGGAAACAGCCCGAGGGCTGGAGCTCGCTCTACCGCGAATCCACGGAAGCGCCTTTCGAGCTGGTGCTGGCCTATGAGGACGCGATCGACGTCGAGGCGATTGCCGCTGAGCTCAACGATGGCGTTCTGCGCCTGAGCCTGCCCAAGTCCGCCGCACTGAAGCCGCGCCGGATCGCGGTCAGCTGATCGGGCGCCGCGTCCTGCGTAGGATCAACGGCCGGACGTGCGAGCGTCCGGCCGTTGACGTTGGGCGCCGCCCGTGCTCGGGGGCTCTTTCGGCCAAACAAGCGATGCGCCCATGGCCGCGGCGACGACCGCGGCGATGATCCCCAGGGATGCGCCGGCGCCGATGCGGACCCACGGCTCGGCGAGCATCTTGGCGCCCACAAGGACCAGGAGCAGCGCGACCGCCGGCCGAAGGAAGCGAAACCGCCTAAGGGCGCCGCTGACGACCAGGTAGAGCGACCGAAGTCCAAGAACGGCGAATACGTTTGAGGAGACCGCGATAAAGGCGTCGTGGGTGACGGCCAGAACCGCAGGCATTGAATCGAGCGCAAACACCAGGTCCGCCATCTCGATAGCGATGAGGGCGGCGATGGCCGGCTTCATCGCGCTCCGGCCTTCCAACAGCCGAGCGACACCGGCTGCCACGCGGCCCCTGCCTTCGGGCTTGGGCCGGGCGAGAGCCAGCCTCAGGCCGGTCGCCAGAATAAATGCGCCGAATACGAATAAGAGCCAATGAAAGCGCGCCACCGCGCCCACGCCGGCGGCGAGGATGCCCGTGCGCAAGATGATCGCTCCCAGGATGCCCCAGAATAGCACGCGATGCTGTCCGGCTGGCGGCACCTTGAAGCGCTCAAAAATCAGTATGAAGATGAACAGATTGTCCACGCTCAGGCTCAGCTCGATCAGGTAGCCCGCGAAATATTGTTGGACGGCCTCGCCTCCGGATCGCACTCCAAGCCAGCCGCCAAAACCGACCGCGAGAGCCACCCATGCGGCAAAACCCAGCAGTGCGGAGCGCAGGCTTGCGGCGCGGTCTCCGCGCCGCAGCAATGCCAGATCGGCGAAAAGGAGGACCGCGATCAGCGCGAAAAAGGCCGCCCACATGGCCCCAGCCGAACGGATTTCTCGGCGTTCCTCAACGTAACTCGGGTAGTATCCTAATTTGCGCAGCCCGGGCTCCCTCCGCGGCTTGTGCTGGCCGAGACCCGGAGCGCCGGCAGACCGGGCGCCCATCGACCGCCGGGAACTCTACAGCGGATCTCCGGCGGCTCTTCGGGCCGCCCCAGAGCCGGCGCCGAGGCCAGCCGATGCCGCGTCTCGAGCCCAGCCTGCGCAAATCAGGACATCGGGGGGCGGCGCCTAAAGGGGACTTTGCCGCATGCGAGCGCCGGAAACCCCGAGGAATTGAGCGGAGTCCACGATTTAGACGGCCTAAGATTCAGACTGATTTAAAGGAGCCGCGATATATCGCAATCAATGTCACTCCCTGGATGCTTTGTTCCGGCTTGCCGCCGGGCGCATTTTCGAACTCCGCACGCAAGTCATCGGCTGATGTCTCAGGGGAGAGCGATGCACGCATGGCTGCGAGCTGCTCATTATTTGAGACCTGCGTCTGCCGGATTCTGGGTGCCACGATAACTTCAGATACTAGTCACTCGCGTCGCGTCAACCAAGACCCCGTTCGGTGCCGTTCTCCGAGACACATCGGCCTGCGCAATTCAGGACACGACGGTAAACTCGGCTTCACTTGACCCCATTCCATCCC
>Ga0302326_10007590_pt1 | contig 24072 bp, 15 predicted proteins | sample Palsa_T0_3_FD_202264 | JGI IMG/M metagenome (GOLD analysis project Ga0302326, IMG submission 202264) | Peat permafrost microbial communities from Stordalen Mire near Abisko, Sweden - Palsa_T0_3 | ecosystem: Environmental > Terrestrial > Soil > Palsa > Peat permafrost | place: Sweden: Abisko... | reverse complement strand
TGACAGCCGCCGCTCCAGATCATCGGTTGATCCAACGTAGAATCTGCCGGAGGAATCGCTCTGGAGAATGTAGAGAATACCCATGCTGGAGCGATGGTAGGCCCGTGGGGACTCGAACCCCAGACCTGGCCGACCAGGTCGGCCCGCTCTAACCAACTGACGCAGAAATTAAAGCGCGAATTAACCGAGACGATTTCCAGCGTTTGATTTCCAATTCGCGGCGACGTGCTTCGAGCAAGGTCTCAAATTGTTCGGTGTGAACCAGCTTCCAAGGACCCCTCCCTCTCGTAGACGGGGTCTGGCCGCGCTGATGCTCTGACAGCCGCCGCTCCAGATCATCGGTTGATCCAACGTAGAATCTGCCGGAGGAATCGCTCTGGAGAATGTAGAGAATACCCATGCTGGAGCGATGGTAGGCCCGTGGGGACTCGAACCCCAGACCTCTACCGTGTCAAGGTAGCGCTCTAACCAACTGAGCTACGGGCCTAACGAGGCGCAACGATATTAACATAGCGCCTGTGCAACCGGCCTGCAGCACGCACTCTGTACATTCCGCACTGCCCACCGAAACCCTAGCTAACTTGCCTTATCTATTAAGATGAGCCGACGTTTCCAGCTGCGGATCGTCATAAGATAATCTGCAGACATGAAACGCGTCAGCGCAGGCTTACTGATGTTTCGGCGCCGTCACTCCGAAGTCGAAGTTCTGCTCGTGCATCCCGGAGGGCCGTTTTGGCGGAAGAAAGATCTCGGTTCATGGTCAATCCCCAAGGGTGAGTACACGGAAGGCGAGACCGCACTCGCAGCAGCGAAACGTGAATTCGAAGAAGAAACCGGCATCAAGCCCGCCGGCGAATTCATACCTCTCGACGAAATCAAGCAGCCAAGCGGAAAAATCATCACAGCGTGGGCGTTCGAGGGTGACTGCTCTCCCTCAGAAATTCATAGCAATCATTTCTCCATGGAATGGCCGCCAAAATCCGGTAAGACACAAGAATTCCCTGAAATTGATCGCGCCGCTTGGTTTTCGCTCGAAGATGCGCGCTCCCGCATTCTAAAAGGCCAAATCGGGTTTCTCGATCGCCTGATCACTCGCCTTCATTCTATTTCTCAAACGTAGATGAACGAACGGTCCCGGCTTGCTGATCCTTAGCGCAACCCAGTTCTCCAGTGCCACAGGCTGCTATCTCTTCATTTCTCGAAATCCTGCACAACTAATCCTGCGTGCGTGTTACCAGTTGCCATCTCCGGCATTCATTTCCGGCCTGCACGCGGTGTTTCGACTCTACGATAAAGCAGTACATATCATCGATTTTAACGCCTTCGTAACCGAACAAATATCATGCGCCCGCTTACTCTTTGTATTACCCTTCTTCTCACCGCAATCAGTACGCTTGCCCAATCTTCTTCCAATGGCGCCGCCGCGCCGCCGGATCAAAACGCGAAACCGGAACTCGTCATGGAGTCAGGACATCACAAGCCGGTCATGTCGATCGCTTTCGGCACCGACAGCCAATGGCTCGTATCAGCAAGCCAGGACACCACGCTCAAACTATGGGATCTCAAGACGGGCCGCGAGCTGAGGGCGTTCGCAGGACACCCTGGTATGGTCGAGAAAACCGCAGTAACTCCGGACGGAAAAACACTGATTTCGGCTGCGACTGACGGCGCGGTGAAAACCTGGGACATCGAGACGGGACGTGAGCTGAGTAGTTTGGGCGCGAGAACTCCGGTATGGGCGCTTGCTTTGAGTCTGGACGGCCAAACGATTGCGGCCGGCAGCAAGGACGGATTGATCAGAGTCTGGCCTATTTCGACAACAAAGAAAATAAAGACGCTCCATGAACCAATTGAAGTCACCGGCCTCGCGTTCGGAAGTAACGGGGAATGGCTCGCTGCTTCCGTTGGTAAGAATGTGGACATCTGGAAGATGAGTAACGGAGAAAAGATTCAAACCCTCGCCGGCCACCAAAATGTTGTTTTGGCAGTCGCCAGCAGTCGAGATGGCCGCTGGCTCGCGTCCTGCGACTTGGACGGATCCGTCAAGCTATGGGATACGAGCACGTGGCATGAAGTTCACGTGTGGGCTGCAAAGCCGGGCCAAGCTTCTTTTGCGGTGACATTTAGTCCGGACGGAACTCTGCTTGCCGCCGTCGTGGGAAAAGGCGTTGAGATTTGGGAAACTACCACGGGACGCCCCGTGAAGTCACTCGCCCTTCCCGGCAATCACACAACAAATTTCGCGGTGAGTTTCAGCCCTAACGGGCACTGGCTGGCCGCAGGCTCGGACAACAGAATCGCGCTCTGGGATGCGAGCAGTTGGCGGGAAAAACCAGTTCTTGGGGGTCAGGTTCTTGATCAAATTCGCCCCCTTGCCAGGGCGGCCAGTGGCAAAACTCTCGCGCTCGGGAGCAGCGACCACACGGTTAGGTTATGGGATCTCGCAGCCGGTCAGCAAATGCATGTTCTGACTGGGCACACTGGAATGATCACCACCGTGGCCATGAGCCCCGACTCGCGGTGGTTAGCTTCAGCGGCTGGGCAGCCATACCCCGGCGAAACTAAACTTGACGCGACCATACGGATTTGGAATGCGCGTGACGGGCAGTTCCAGCGCGCGCTGGTTGGACACACAAACACGGTCAATTCCGTCACATTCAGCCCGGATGGAAAGCTTTTCGCATCAGGAAGCAGCGATAAAACGATAAAACTGTGGGATCCAGCGTCCGGCCGCGAACTGCGCACGCTTACTGGCCACACGGGAGAAATCAACACAGTGGCTTTCAGTCCCGACGGAAAACTTCTTGCGTCGGGTGCTGGCGTCTTGGACGGAAGCAAACCTCAAGGAAACGATCATCCCGCCGACAAAACAATAAAATTGTGGGATGTGAGCGCTGGCCGCGAGATTCGAACGCTCGTTGGCAGCGAAGGCGAGATTACTGCGGTGGCCTTCAGTCCGGACGGGCGCACTCTCGCTTCCTCGTCTGGGGCCATTCAGCGGTTCGAGCGGGGCGAGTGGATCATGGATCGCGTCGTTCGCCTGTGGGATGTAGAAACGGGCCGCGTGATACGCGAACTCCCCGGATTGAGCGGTTATGCGGTCGCCTTTAGTCCTGACGGCCGATGGCTGGCAGCGGCGGGCGGTGATGTGAAGGTGTGGGAACTGGCCACTGGCCGTGAAGTGCGGACAATACACCCGCCCAGTACGGCCTGGGACGTCGCATTCAGCGCGGACGGCCGATGGATTTTCACGACCAGTGAAGATAGCGGCACGCGCGTGTGGGATCCACAAACGGGCGAGTTGATGGCGACGTTAGTCTCGCTAGCAACGGGCGCGGACTGGCTAGTGATAAGTCCCAACGGGCTCTTCGATGGCTCGCCGCGCGGATGGCAGCGCATCTTATGGCGCTTCCAGGAAAATACGTTCAATGTGGCTCCCGTCGAGGTTTTCCTTCGGGAGTATTACCATCCCGGCTTGCTCGCAGAAATCCTCGCTGGAAGATTTCCGCGGCCGAAAAGGGAGATCTCACAGGTGGACCGGCGGCAACCGCAGCTCGAGTTGTCGCTCGAGGCGGCGCCTACCGGCGAAGGCGTGAGTAATTCTGCCGGTTCTGTGACCGTAAAAATAAATGTGCAGGAGGCGCCGGCGGATTCCACTCACCGAGGCGGCAGTGGAGTTCGTGATGTCCGGCTTTTCCGCAATGGATCTCTCGTAAGGATTTGGCACGGCGAAGTATTAGAGAGCGGCAAATCGGAGACAACCTTGGAAGCCACCATCTCCACTATCGCTGGCGAGCAACATCTGGTCGCTTACGCGTTCAACCATGAGGACGTCAAAAGCGCGGACACTGAAATCACCTTCGATGGCGCAGAGGACTTGAAGCGGCCCGGCATCGCCTACATTCTTGCCGTCGGGATCAACGAATACGTACACCCGCAATTCAATCTGCATTACGCGGTGGATGACGCGCGCGCGTTCAGTGATGAATTGCGTGTTCAGCAAACAAAAATCGGCGCCTTCAGCGATGTCCGCGTGATCCTGCTCGAAAATCAGGACGCCACGAAGGCAAACATCCTGCAAGCTCTGGCGCGCTTCGGTGGCCCGCAAGCCGGTACGCTGCCTGAGGGATTTCCCAAACAGTTGAGCAAGATCGAAACCGCGCAGCCCGAGGACGCGATCTTCATTTATTTCGCAGGCCACGGCGCTGCTCCGGGAAAAGAGAGCGATCGCTTTTATCTGATCGCGCAGGATTTCGAACCTCAGCCGGATGCTCCAGCCGCGCGAAGCGCCGACGATGAAATCTTTCCAGGCTCGATCAACGATCGTGAGCTAGCTTCCGTCATCGAAAAAATTGACGCGGATTATATCGTGCTGGTGATCGATGCGTGTCAATCAGGCAAGACGCTTGAATCCGACGATCCGCGCCAGGGCCCAATGAATTCGCAAGGCCTCGCGCAACTAGCCTATGAAAAGGGAATGTATATTCTCGCCGCGGCGCAGGGAGATGAGGCCGCACTGGAACTTTCGCAGTATGGCCACGGTTTGCTCACGTATGCCCTTGTAGAGGAAGGACTGAAGCAGGGCAAAGCGGATTACGCGCCGAAGGACGGTCAAATTCTCCTGCGCGAATGGCTCGATTACACTACGCTGCGGCTGCCGGAGCTGCAGACGGACGGTATGAAGCGAATGGCCGCGTTGGGCCGCGACATTTCGATTGTGCGCGGCGCACAGTCGCGCGGCGTCTCGCCCGACGATCGCGATACGCAGCGCCCTCGGGTGTTTTATCGCCGCGAGTCCGATCCTCAACCCATCCTAATCGCCAAGCCCTAAAACTTTTCTGCCGGTGCGCATTCGTCGCGCGGAGAAGTCCACTGGCTAATCGCCATTTTTGATTTGCGCTCCCTGAACCTTCTTGTCGTCCTTGTCTTTATGGCCGAGGTCGAGGCCGAACGACGGATTCGAGCGCGTTCCCGAGATCTTGATCGGCAGCGAAGTTCCCACGCCGTTCTTCTTGAAGATTGAGTCAAAGGGTCTCAGCAAAAAAGATTTTGTGCCCGTCGTCAATTGCGAGAGCTTCGCTTGCAAGAGCAGGTGGCCGCGAAAATCGAGGTTTTCGTTTTCGAGATTGTAAGTTCCCATGAGCTGCACCTTCGCGCCGGAGACATCGAACCCAAGATTTGAAAACGTCGCATCCTTGTCCTTCAAAACGAACTTCCCTTGCAAATTCGAGATTACGTTTTCGATGTCTTCGTTTTTCGGCTGGCCTTGCCCGTGCCGGCTGAGCGAATCAATTTTGCCCTGCACACCCTCGCTAGAGAAATGCGCGCCTTCGATGCCGAACTGGCCGTCGAGGATCAGCTTATCGAAAAGCGTCCCGTCGACGGCCGGGAGATCGATCTTCGTCTTCAGATTGGCGGCGCCGGTCATCACGGGTTGATCGCCTTTCACGACGAGATGAAGCAAATCTTCGACGCGTGCGTCGCTGGCCGTGGCTACCAATTCAATCTTGCGATGCTTCGCGCCGTGCACACCCACCACTTCGCCGTTGCACTCGATGGTTGAATGCAGGAAGTGCGCGGTAACGGGCTTCAAATACGTGTTTCCGTTTGTGCCGTCAACGACGGCGATGTAATGCGTCTTGAGATCCACGGGACTTCCGCCGAATTGGAGCGCAAAGTCGGGCGTGTCCGTATCGCCGGTGACGTCGAGTTTGTCGAGGGGGCCGCTGTACTGTCCTCTCGAGGACAAAATTCCCGAGATTCCTTTCAGCGTCGAAAGATCGGCATTCGAAAACGAAAACTTTCCCTGAATCGGAGTGAGACTCAGATTGTCTGCATCCCACGGACCGAATTGTCCTTCGGTGTCGATGTCTCCGACGGGCTTGGGATTGCGCAGAAGCGCGTGAAATTCTGCGGGCTGGACGGGCCCGAATTCATGCATCACAAGACTATGAATATCGAACTCGAGTGGAACCTTGTTCGGATCTCTCTGCAACATCACGAGCACGGTGTCGTCGGCTGTGACTTCCTCCAGCACGACGGGCATTTTCACTTGGCGCGGTCCGTGCGGCGCCGCGTTGGGATCGCGCGGCGGAATATTTATCTTCAGTCCTTCCAAGTGGACGCTCGCGATCTTTCTCGGCGATTGAAAGAGCGAAAGTATATCCGCTGAAACCATAAGCTTGTCCGCGTCTAGGAATGGAGGAATGTCGGTACGGCCTTCATGCCGCAGCACGACTTTGGTGGCCGTTATGAACACGCGAGGAAAAATAACAATCCGGAGATCGCCGATCTGCACGTCGCTGTTGTATCGCTCGCGAAGAACCGTGATGACCGCGCTCTTCACATAGTTGTGGAGACCGACCGTCAGTGCCACGGATGCGAGCGTACAAATAATCGCAATGACCACGACCGTCCAGCCGACGACGCGCATCACCTTGCTACTCACGAATCCTCCATTGGCCTTTGCCGAAAATTATTAGGCACCACGTTTGCATGAAATCGCATCCGCGTAGGTCGTATTCTGGTTCGATTACTCTCAGGGCGAATAGGGTTCCTACGATCTGAAACAAATTCTTCGCAACTACAGTCTCTCAATGTCATATGTGTACATGCAACTTTTCGCCCAGTCGCAGAATATTGCGGCAACTGCGAAGCGCGCCGCTTCAACGACCGCGACAAAATGGACACTTGTTGACTGGGGAAGCGACTTGCAGCAAGATTTGGGGCGAGTTGCTGGAGCGTTAGCTTCAGCCCAGGTGGCCAGGCGCCTTCTGACTGCCCGTGGCCGTGATCCTGCCTCTTCAGCTTCGAATACTTGGTGCGCCCGCAAGGGCGAAGGAGAAGCCAGTGAAGAAACTGTATGTGGGCAATCTTCCGTTTCAGGCGACGGAAGAAGATGTGCAGGCGCTGTTCACGGAGAACGGGATCACGTCTGGGACTGTCACGCTGATTCGAGATCGCTTCACCGGCCAACTTCGAGGTTTTGGATTCGTTGAGATCAATGAGGACGGCGAAGCGGAAAAAGCCGTCGCTGCGCTGAACGGCAAGGATTTCAAGGGCCGCAAAATTGTGGTGAACGAGGCTCGCCCGCAGCGTGAAGGAGGCGGCGGTGGCGGTGGCGGGCGCGGACCTGGAGGCGGCGGGGGTGGCGGCGGACGCGGCGGCTACGGCGGCGGTGGAGGCGGGGGGCGCGGCCGAGGCGGGCGCGACAGGTAATCGCTTCAGGTATTCGAAATTATTGAGCGAAGCCGCAAGGCTCGGAGTCTTCTCGACCGGAATGTCTCGCAGGATCCCGTTCGCAATCGCGGGAATGGCGTCCGTGCAATCGTAGCGCCGGCCTGCCCTGAGTTTTCGAAGGGCATCCTGTTTACCCTGCCTGCCCTGAGTTTTCGAAGGGAGCCTCGAAGGGCCGGCGCTTTTCCGCGGCGTCGCAATTAATATCTTTCCGGGCTCACGTGCGAATCGGCACTTGTAGGGCGCGTCATAAGACGCGCCGCTTTTCAAAGATGCATCTCGGATTGTACGGGAAAAGCGGCTGGTCTTATGACCAGCCCTAGAAGAACAGCCTTCCATCCTGCCATTTAACGAGCTAACTGCGATGTCATGTAGGTGTAACTTCAACGGTGATATACTCGCGCCTCTTGTCTTCACGAATGTTGCGCAAGGAATGTAGCTCACCTCTTTAGAGGTGAGGCTTTTGGGCACTAGCGCGACAAAAAGAAAATTCAAAATCGGGTCTGAAGACCCGAGCTACATTGATTTCGAGTTTTCTCGTGATTTCGAATCCGAATCTTCACTTCTGAGTTCCTGAGCATGGAAAAATTCGATCTCGTCGTCATCGGGTCCGGGCCCGCGGGACAACGCGCCGCTATTCAGGCCGCAAAATACGGCAAGAGTGTCGCGCTTATCGAGAAACTTGAAGTCGTCGGCGGCGCGGCCATAAATACCGGCACCATCCCCAGCAAGACGATCCGCGAAGCGGTGCTGCATCTTTCCGGTTTTCACTACCAGAGCATCTACGGCGTCAACTATCGTGTGAAAGAACAAATCACGATGGCCGACCTCTGCTTTCGCGCGCAGCATGTGATCAAGACCGAGATGGACGTGATTCGCGCGCAACTTTCGCGCAACGGCATCGAAGTGCTCACCGGAATGGCCAGCTTCATCGATGCGCATCACCTCCGCGTGGTCGGCTCGCGGAACCAATCTGAATATGAAGCCGAGAACATCATCATCGCGACGGGAACCAAGCCGGCGCACTCGGCGCTCGTTCCATTCAACAATCGAAACATCATCAACAGCGACGAGATTTTGCAGATGCCGGATATCCCGAAAACGCTGATCGTGGTCGGCGGCGGCGTCATCGGCGTCGAGTACACCTGCATGTTTGCGACGCTGGGCGTGCGCGTGATTCTCGTCGAGAAGCGGCCGCGCCTGCTCGAGTTCGCGGACACGGAAATGGTCGAAGCTCTCTGCTACCACTTGCGCGATCGCCGCGTCACCCTCCGGCTCAATGAAGAAGTCGAAAGCGTCGAAGAGACTCCTGAAGGCGGGGTCAGCGCCAATCTCAAGAGCAAGAAAAAAGTCTCGGGCGAAGCGCTGCTTTACGCGGTGGGCCGGCAAGGGAATGTGGACGAACTGAATCTCGCCGCCGCCGGACTCGAATCCGACTCTCGCGGCCGCATCGCTGTGGACGCCAACTACCGGACCGCGCAACCGAATATTTTCGCGGTGGGCGACGTCATCGGCTTCCCTAGCCTGGCGTCCGTCTCGATGGAGCAGGGCCGTATCGCCACTTCGAACGCGTTCGGATTGCCGGTACATTCCAATCGCGCGAACTACCCTTACGGCATTTACACCATTCCCGAAATTTCGTTTATCGGCAAAACGGAAGAGCAGCTTACCGACGAAGGCGTCCCCTACGAAGTCGGCATCTCCTACTTCCGCGAAATCGCTCGCGGCCAGATCCGCGGCGATACCACCGGGCGCCTCAAATTGATTTTCAGCCCCGACACGAAATTGCTGCTCGGCGTCCACATCATCGGCGAAGGCGCGTCCGAATTGCTTCACATCGGGCAAGCGGTGTTCGCGCTGGGAGGGACGATGGAATATTTCGTGGATAACGTCTTCAACTATCCGACGCTCGCGGAGAGCTACAAAGCCGCTGCGTTCAACGGACTGAACAAGCTGATCAGGCCCTAGCATGACTCGCTCGCAGAGCAACGAAGAACGAGGATTGGCAGGCGCAAGATGAGCAAGACACTCGGCGTTCTGGTGATGGAGCACATCTCGGTGGCGCTGGTCGAGAACAACAAGGTTCTCGGCAGCGTTCGGGTGTACCCGGAAAAATCGAGCTCGATGGATCCATTGCAGACGCTGCCTGCGGAAAGCATCGCCGAAGTGATTCGCCGGGAATTGGAGGCAGCCGCCGGCGGAGAAAAAATTCGCGCGGTGGGATTGGGTTTTCCCGGAATCATACAGAACGGCGTGATCGAGGATTCTCCGAATTTGCACCAGGTGAAGGGATTCAATATGGAAGCGGTGCTTTCCGCCTCTCTTCGTTTCGGCGGCGAAGCGGTTCCGGTGAAAGTTTTCAACGATGCCGATGCGACGGCGGCGGGCATCGCCGCCACGCGCGGCGAACTCAACAAGCTCATTCGCGTCTGGACACTCGGCAACGGCATCGGCTTCGGGCGGTATCCGTGGCGGCAAGGAATTTGGGAAGGCGGGCACACTGTGGTCACGCTCGACGCAAAGGAAAATTTCTGCGGCTGCGGAGGACGCGGGCACATGGAAGGAATCATGGGCAATCGCGCGATGAGGCTGCGCTTCCTCGATCTCGAGCCCGAGGAAGTTTTCGAGAACGCGAAGGCGGGCGATGCGCGATGCACTGAGTTCGTCGTGCTGTGGCATCGTGCGCTGGCTGCGGCGGCGGCTTCGAATGTCCACATGGAAGGGCCTGGGAAGTTCTTCATCACGGGTCCGAACGCGAAGTTTGTGGATATCAGTATGCTCGATAGGTTCCTACAAGAGATGGTGCGGATGAGTCCCCTGCAGGGCAGTTTCTTCGAGGTAATTCCCACGAGCGACGAAGATGGAGTGATCGGCGCGGCCGTGAATGCCGAGCGCATCGCGTTCGGGGCCTAGACGAAGCATAGTTCGCGTTGAGCTGCCGCCAACCACGCTTTGCGACCCCTCTAATTTTGTAGCGATTAGAACTGACCTCGGTTCCGTGTTTTCTAGCGTTTGCGCCGATTTTTAATCGTTTTGGTGTAGCGATTAGAAAAGGCGTCCCCGATTCGTCTTGGCGCGGAATATTGCCTAGAAATCTTGAGTGCGGTGGCCGCTCGGAAAATCGCCGGCAAGATGCCCTTCGGAAACTCAGGGCAGGCCGGCGCTCAAATGCATGATTACCTTGATCGCGCATTGTGATTTGTTGTCCGCAGAGTTGGTGTTTTTCTATCGATTAGAATTGGTCTCGGCTCCATGTTTTCTACGGCTTGCGGCGATTTTTAATCGTTTTGGTCTATCGATTAGAATTTGAGTACTGGACTCCGCAAATTTGCGTAGCCATCTCGATGTCAGCTGCGTCGAAAGGCCTCACGTCTCGCCGCGACTGCGTCACGCCGGAAACGTGAGCTACACGTAAGAGCGAGCACCCTAGTGGCGCTGGCCTGATTCGCATTGTTCTACGCTCGAACATTTTGCACTGTCACATTACCATGCGGCCCCGGGTACCAGCAAATCTCGTAACATTCTTAGTACTATCCAAACGCTTCCAGTTCAACGGGATTGGACAGTCCACATAAATTTTCAAAACTGCTTTCAAAATGGAGGCGCGTCTGCAAGAAAAAGGCCGGTGATATTATCAGCTTCTGCCATTTCCCAAGGGCGAGCGTAGAATAGGCCGATTCATGGTGAGCAGGACCCAAATAAGTTTGACAAGGTCTTTTTTAATCAGCTGTGTAATAACGTGTCTTATCATTAGTGGGACCGCTAGTTCATCAAAAACGGGCATTGCCCCCAAATCGAGTCAAAAAGCGGCACCGAAGTGGCGCACGGATTTGGGCGCCGTCATCGGATCCGATCCAGTCCGACTCATCTTAGGCTACCGCGGAGAGCCTCAAGGTAGACCGCAATCATCCTTGTGGTTCATTGACAGCAATAGATTGCTTGCCACCTTCGTGACGCGAGAGAACGAAGCTAGACCTGAGCTTTCTGAGCGTGGAAAGCTCGACAGCAGCATTCCTCTGCGACTCTGTGGCATCTTCCTTGACGTAAATACAGGAGCTATCACGAACACGACCAAGTGGCCGACAGAATCAAGAAGATCTCGTATCGTCGGTGTGCATGACGGTAAGTTCGTGACGCTGCGACAGAGCGTGCTGACTCTTTATTCAGACAACCTGAGCGTCGTCAAAGAAGTCACGCTGCCGCCACTAGGACTTCTCGGTTGGCTCCCGCACACGTCGCCCTCGGGAAAAACAATTCTGTTCTCTTCCGCGGAATTGAGGAAGGGCCCGTGGATTTGGGTAGAAACCGATACGCTCAAAATACTTAGCACATGGGAAGACGACCCGAGTGGATATGTGACAATTTCGGATGACAGCATTGCTACTTCGACGTGTCTGTCGGGATTTACGTGCATCAAGAATGTCGTCACCGCTAATGAGGCTTCTGTGTGTATGGTCACGGGGCCGAAGTGTGAGCCAAGGATTCAAATTCGAGGGTTATCAACGGACTGGAAGACCATCGCTGTCGGGGAGCCGAACCTTTCCCCGCATTTTGTGAATGACGATTTGATTTTTCTTCCTGGCGACACGGATAAACTGATCCGGACCGACGGAACGGTCATATTCAGAGAACCACGAGGATCTGCCTCGGGGGAATGTTGGGGAACGAGCGTGCTCCCCTCAGCTAATGGTCTTCGCTTCGTCATTCCTAGTTGTCAGGGCAAAGGTGCTGTCCCGAGCCTAGATATAAGCGGGCACTCGGTCCTCAAGCAGTTTCGCATTTTCGATATTGGTACCCAGATCCAAACGCAATTAGTAGACGTTGGAGGCAAAAAAATACAAGACGAGATGCAATTTGCGATATCACCGGATGGTTCTAAGCTCGCGATTCTCAGCAATGAATTCGTTCAAGTTTTCGAGTTGCCGCCGGCGAGTGGCCCGCGCCAGAGCCTTAAAAGGAGGGCTTGCGATTGAGATACGTAGCAATCCTATTTTTTGTCTCGCTTACTTCCACTCCGTCTTTTTGCCAGAACTCCAAGGAATACCGCGCGTGCAACGAGAAGGCGAAAACGCCGGGGGAGATGAATGCTTGTGCGCATGAAGAGGCGGCGCGCGTCGAGGCGAAGCTAGATGCGGTCTATGCCAAAGTGCTATCACAGGCCGAAAGCGATCCGGTGGGGCTTGCCAAAATTAAGACTGCTGAAAAGGATTGGATTGCGTACCGGGACGCCTACATTAGCGCGATGTTTCCGGCGGCGCATAAGGTGACTGAGTATGGCGCGATGTATCCGATGAAAGTTGATTTGCTGCGCGCGAAAATGACGCACCAGCAGATCGCGGCGTTGAATCGACTGCTGCAGAAGTAGGCGTCCTTATGCAACTACGGACAATATGAGCAGGTGACCGCGTCTTATTTCGGTGGAGATAAAGTTTGATATTGCCTGCGAGCAGAGTGCCGGGCGTGAAGCCCGGCGCTACAAGTGCTGGCGGGCGTGGTAGCAAGAAAAGAACAGGCATGCCAGCTTGTAGTCTGGAGCTATTGCGATATTATCTCCGCGCTTTGGGGACTGGGCTGATCATGCGGCTATGCGCCTAAGGAGGTGCTTCATGGAGATGCGGAAGGTGGTGCTGCTTGTGGGAATTTGCGCGCTGATGCTCTTGCCGGGGGCTTCGGCTGCGGGGGGAAAGTACGACGGCAATTGGATAACGCATCTTGCCTGCGATGCTCACGGACAGACCGAGGCCTACAAATGGGAGTTTCCCAGCACCATCAAAGACAACAACTTTCACGGAGTGCACGGCGAACCGGGTGGGCCGGGCTATCTGTTGATCGAAGGAAAGATAGCGGATGACGGCAGCGCCAAGCTTTCCGCAAAAGGCACAGTGACTCAGAACCATGCCCACGGCGTCTTCGCTATGAAGGGGAACAACTATAGCTACAACATCAAAGCCCAATTCACCGATACGAAAGGCACGGGAACCCGGGACGAAGGCGCGGGAGTTCTAGGGCGTCCCTGCACCTTCGATTTCACGAAGCAGCCGGACACGCCGCCGGCGGCTGCCCCAGCGGGCGGTCAATAGTAGGGGGTAGGTCTTTTCTCGATAGGATTTTCGGAAGGCCACTTTGGTGTTTGTTCTTCTGGCGTGACGTCCTCCTGCTGCTGACGCCTACGCTACAAGAGTTGCCGGCGGCGAATACGATGAAACTCTGAGCGCCTTTAAATTATCCAAGTAGCGAGGATATTCGGGATCAGGCGCTATAAATAATCTGTTGAAGCTGGCGTCGGGCGAGATTTCCGAAAGAGGGACGCTCCGTTGACGGAGTGCGAGACGCGCGAGTACGATGGCACAGGAAATAAATTCAAACACAGGAGGATTAAATGGCTAAGAGAAGCAAGTTGAACCAGTTTGCGAGGAAGGTCGGAGCTGCCGTCGGCACGGCGGACGCGAAGGCGCACAAGTACGTGAAGGCGGGTTCGGTGGCCAGGAAAGAGCTGGACGCTATTTCGAAGCAACTCGATGCGTTGAAGAAACAATTGCTGAAGACATCGAAGCGGATTAAGACGGCGCTGGCGTAGCGGCGATGTGACTGAGGGTCATCCTGAAGCTGGAGTCTCCAAACTCCGAATATTGCGCAACCTCGGTCAGATTGAGACGGCGCTGGCTTAAATCGCGGACACGCGTTGAGGTGTTCCTCGCGGCGGGGGCCTCGGGGCCGTGATGGTGTGGACAGCAAACTGCGGCTTTCGGCAACGGTCCCGATAGCTCCAGATTTGATGTTCGATTTCGGGACGGAATAATCCCATGAGCGGGCAAGAATGATGGGCGGGGGCTCTCGCCTTCGTTGTAAACATCATATAATAAACAACTTATGTTCCGCGTAACAGGGGAAGGCTAGTTGCGATACTTCTTCTGGAGACTATTGCTGTGGATATAGCCCGCCCAGACGTGAAACGGAAGAAAAGGATCCGGCAGGCCGTCTATGTGTTGGCGGCGCTGATCCTTATTCCGCTGGTCACCTACGCGCTGCATACGCTCAAGCCGGCGGCGCCGACTGTGGATAAGGGCGTGGTGTGGACAGATACGGTGAAGCGCGGCTCGATGCTGCGCGAGGTGCGGGGCTTGGGAACGCTGGTGCCGGAGACGATCCGGTTGATCCCGGCGGCGACGGATGGGCAAGTGGAAGAGCGCTATCTTCTGCCCGGCGTGCCCGTCAAAGCAAACACGGCAATCCTGCTGTTGCAGAACCCGGAATTGCAGCAGGCGGCGCTGGACGCGGAATATCAGCAGAAGGGCGCGGAAGCCGAGCTCAACAATCTGAAAGCGCAGCTTCAAAATTTGTTGATGGACCAAACGGCCAAGGCTGCGGGAGTGCGTTCGGAATTTCATCAGGCGCAGATTCAAGCGGACACGAACGAGGAACTGTTCAAGCTCGGGCTGATCTCCGACGTGGTGATGAAGACATCGAAGGTGAAAGCGGAAGAGCTGGCGAAACAGAATGATATCGCGGAAAAGCAAGTGACCACGTTTGCGAGCTCGATGGAGCCGCAGATCGCGGTGCAGCAATCGAAGGTGGACGAGTTGCGCGCGCTCTCGGACTTAAAACGCTCGCAAGTGGCGCAATTGCGCGTGACGCCGGGAATTGACGGCGTGCTGCAAGAGCTCGATGTGGAAGTGGGGCAGAAGGTGACGATGGGGACGGTGCTGGCACGCGTGGCGCAGCCGACGCACTTGAAAGCGCAATTGAAGATTGCCGAGACGCAGGCGAAGGATGTTCAGATCGGGCAGAAAGCCAGCATTGATACGCACAACGGAATTATTTCGGGGCACGTGACGCGAATTGATCCGGCGGTGGTGAACGGAACCGTGACCGTGGATTGCTCGCTCGAGGGCACGCTGCCGGAAGGCGCGCGGCCGGATTTGAGCGTTGAAGGTACTGTCGAAATCGAGCGGCTGACGGATGTGATTTACGTGGGGCGGCCGGTGCACGGCGAAGCGGACAGCACTGTGGGGCTTTTCAAAGTGACGGCGGACGGCTCGGAAGCGACGCGGGTGCAAGTGGCGCTGGGGAAAACATCAGTGAATACGGTGGAGATCAAGAAGGGGCTGCAAGTGGGAGACACCGTGATTCTTTCCGACATGTCGCAGTGGGACAATTACGATCGGATTCAATTGAAGTAAATTGTAAGCGGGCGCGAGAGCGGCGCGGAAATTTTCCAGAGGAGTGCGAGCATGGCGAATACCGAAGCATTGATCCGGCTGGAAGGCGTGACAAAAGTTTTCTATACGGACGAAGTGGAGACGCACGCGCTGGCGGGCGTGCATCTCGAGATTCAGAATGGCGAGTTTCTCTCGATCGCGGGGCCGTCGGGCTGCGGCAAATCAACGCTGCTCTCGATACTCGGCCTGCTCGATTCGCCGAGCGAAGGCGGCTATTGGATCAATAAGCAGGCGGTGTCGAACCTTTCGCTATCCGACCGCACGCGAATCCGCAATCGCGAAATCGGATTTATCTTCCAGGCATTCAATCTCATCGGCGATCTCACGGTGTTTGAGAACGTCGAGCTGCCGCTGACGTACCGGAGCATGCCCTCCGCCGAGCGCAAGAAGCGCGTGCAGGAAGTGCTCGAGCGCGTGGGGATGGCGCATCGCATGAAGCACTACCCTTCGCAGCTATCTGGCGGCCAACAGCAGCGCGTGGCCGTTGCGCGAGCGCTCGTGGGGCAGCCGTCCATCCTGCTGGCGGACGAACCGACCGGAAACCTCGACTCGAAGAACAGCGAAGCCGTGATGGAACTGTTGCGTCAACTCCATCGCGAAGGCGCGACCATCTGCATGGTTACGCACGACCCGCGCTACGCGCAAATCGCGGATCGCTCGATTCATCTTTTCGACGGAAGAATCGTCGAAGATACGATCGGCGCGAAGGTCGAAAGCGTTTAACCGCATTCATTGAACATTGCGCGATGTTCGCGCTTATAGCGATTTACTGGCCCGGTCGCCGATATGTGGCATCCGCGATGGTATGGGTGTGCGTGGGCGTCGAAACTGAGACGAGAGCGCGAGAAAGACGAAGGCTGCCCGGCTGAAAGCCGTCCGCCACAAGTGCCGATGGGCGCTTTTGCTTGTCGGTACCAGTAGGAGAGGGGGTCGCTAATGAACGCGCTGCTTCAGGATTTTCGCTACGCATTCCGAACTTTGCTGAAGAGCCGGGGATTCACGGCGCTGGCTGTGATCGCTCTGGCGCTCGGCATCGGCGCCAACACCGCTATTTTCAGCGTGGCTGATGCGTTTCTGCGGAAGCCGGTGGCGTTTCCGCATCTCGATCGGATCGTCATGCTTTTCAACCGCGCGCCCGGCGATACACAGGGCTGGGAATACGCCTCACCGGCCGATTATCTCGATTGGCAAAAACAGAGCCGGTCTTTCGAGCAAATCGGCGCATTCGAATGGAGCTCGTTCAATCTGACGGGGAACGGCGATCCTGAAAAACTGCAAGGCGCGGCTATCTCAGCTGATTTGTTCAAGATGATCAGCGCCAAACCGCTGCTCGGCCGCATGTTTTCTGCTGAAGAAACCGAGGCGGGCCGCGGGCAAGAAACGATATTGAGTTGCGGACTGTGGGAGCGGCGGTTCGCTTCGGACCCGCAAATTGTGGGCAAGGCGGTCACGCTTGGCGGACGCAGCTACGATGTTGTCGGCGTGATGCCTCGCGATTTTTCTTTTCCGATGAACGCGCAAGTCTGGACGCCGCTGACGATGAGCGAAGGCGAAAAGGCCGCGCGTGATTCTCACCACGTGGTTTCGATGGCGATGCTGAAACCCGGAGTGACCATCGCGCAAGCTCAAGCGGAGATGGACATCCTGCAGAAGCGGGCGCAAGCGAATTATCCGAAGGCGGAAACGGGATGGAGCATTTGGATTATGCCGCTGCGGCTCTACGCAGCGGGACTCCTGAGCGTCGAATATTCGCTGGTTTTGCTCGGAGCGGTTGGCTTCGTTCTTCTGATTGCGTGCGCCAATGTTGCGAACTTGCTTCTGGCGCGAAGCGTCGGCCGGCAGAGAGAAATCGCGGTGCGGCGAGCGCTGGGCGCGAGCCGATGGCGAATCATCCGGCAGCTTCTCGCCGAAAGCTTGTTGCTTGCGTTCGCGGGCGCTGGAATCGGTTTGCTGATTGGCGAGTGGGGAATCGAGCTTATCGTGAATAACATGCCGCCGGAGGTGGCGCGCTACATCCCGGCGTGGAGTTCAATCAGTCTCGATCGCGATACGTTCATTTACACGATGGCCATTACGGTGATCGTGGGAATTCTCGCGGGACTTGCACCGGCGCTGCAAGGATCGCGGCCGGACCTCGTCGAATCGCTCAAGGAAATTGGGCGGGGAACAACCGGCGGCCGCGCCCGGCAGCGCATGCGAAGCGCATTCGTGGTCGCCGAGATCGCTCTTTCACTCGTGCTACTTGTCGGCGCCATGCTGATGGTGAAGGGCGTGAACGCAATTTTCAGGATGAATTTCAATTTCGAGCCGCAAAGCGTGCTGACGATGCGAATGACGCTGCCCGAATCGAAATATAAAGATTCGGCGCAGCAGGCCGCGTTCTACGACCGCGTGCTCCAGTCGGTCGGAAGCCTTCCGGGAGTAAAAGAGGTTGCACTTGCGTCCGTGGTTCCCTTCGGCATTGGGGGAGCTTCGGATGATTTCAGCGTCGAAGGCCAGCCCGCGCGCCCCGGCGAATATCGCACCGCAAACCGCGAGACGATCAGCCCCACTTACTTCCGGCTCTTGCACGTCGCGTTGCGCGAGGGACGCGAATTCACCAATGCGGATGCCGCCGACCGGCCGCGAGTTGTGATTATCTCCGAATCATTGGCGCGGCGATTCTGGCCGGGAGAAAGCGCGCTCGGCCGGCACATCAAGATGGGCCACGATGATGAACCGGGTCCATGGCTCACGATCGCGGGCGTGGTGAGCGACGTCACGTACCAAATCTTCGATCGCAATCCTCCCTACGCGATCTATCTTCCGTATCAACAACAGAGCTACGCGGACACGTATTTGCTGGTGCGTACGACGAGCGATCCACGCGGAATGATTCCGGCGATTCGCGGCAGCGTTGCCGGCGTTGATCCGGACCAGCCGGTGTACGACGCGATGACTCTCGAACGCGTGATCTCGAACGCGATCGTAGGCCTCTCTTACGTTGCCGCGAATATGGGAGTTCTGGGTCTTATCGCGCTGGTGCTCGCATCGGTGGGCGTCTACGGCGTGATGGCTTATGCGGTGACGGAGCGCACACATGAAATCGGCGTTCGACTGGCGCTTGGAGCGCGGCCGAGTGACGTCATGAAGATGTTGATCTCGCGTGGGCTCGTGCTCACCGCCATTGGAATTGCGAATGGGCTGCCGCTGACATTCGCTCTCGCGCGATTGCTCGCGAGCTTGCTCTTTGGCGTGAGCGCAACGGATTTGCTCAGCTTCGGCGGCGGAGCTGCCGCGCTTGCGGGGGTGGCTTTGCTGGCGTGCTACTTCCCGGCACGGCGGGCGATGCGCGTGGATCCCATGGTTGCGCTGCGATACGAATAGGAACGATTGAACTTCGACTAGCGTATCAGAGTCTGAATCGCAGAAAAGAAATCGGATTCAGATTCGATGGAGCATGGCGATGAATGCTTTCATGCAAGATTTGAAGTACGGGATTCGCATGCTGGCGAAGTCGCCGGGTTTCGCGGTGGTCGCGATTCTCACGCTCGCGCTCGGAATCGGCGCCAACACGGCGCTGTTTTCCGTGGTGAATGGCGTGCTGCTCAATCCGCTGCCGTTTCCGCAGCCCGACCAGCTCTATGCTGTTTACGGTATGGCTTCCGCTTCCGGCGAAACCTCCGTCTCTTATCTCAATTTCCTCGATTGGCAGAAGCGGAATCAATCATTCTCGGGCCTCGGCGCCTATCTGGACCAAGATTACATGCTCACGGGAACAGGTCAGCCGGAGCGCATCCAGGGCTATAGGATTTCTGCGGAATTTTTCCCGGTCGTTGGTATGCAGCCGATACTCGGACGCAATTTCCGGCCTGAAGAAGATCAAGCGGGGGCGGCTCCGGTTGTGGTGATTGGAGCGGGATTGTGGAAGCGCAAGTATGGATCTTCGCCGGACGTAATCGGCAAGACGATGACGCTCGACAGCACGGTGTACACGATTGTCGGCATTTACGCCGACCGCCTTCCGATGTTCCGCCCATTGGACGCGTACGTGCCGATGGGGCAGTGGAACGACCCGACATTTCGCGATCGGCGGATCGCGTTGGGCATGAATGCAATCGGCCGGCTGAAAACCGGAGTGACGCTCGCGCAGGCGCGCGCCGATATGGAAGGCGTGGCGGCAGGCCTTGCGGCGGAATATCCGGAAGCCGACAAGGGCTCAGGAATCGAGCTTGTCCCGCTAAAGAAGGACATCGTTGGCGACGTTCAGGGAATTCTGCTGGTATTGCTCGGCGCGGTGGGGTTCGTATTGTTGATCGCCTGCGTGAACATGGCCAATTTGTTGCTGGCGCGCTCGACGGGACGCGCGCGCGAGTTCGCCATCCGAGCGGCGCTGGGCGCAAGCCGCACCCGCGTGATCCGGCAGCTCCTGACGGAAAGTATCCTGTTGGCCACGGCGGGCGGGGCCTTCGGACTCGCGCTGGCGAATTGGGGTACGCAAGCAGTGCTCGCGGTGCTGCCTGAGGCCATTCCGCGCGCCGATCAAATCGGTCTCGACGTGCACGTGCTGCTTTTCACGCTGGGCATTTCGGTTTTGACCGGAATTTTGTTCGGGCTCGTTCCGGCGTTGAAAATCGCGCGGCCTGATCTACAAGAAACTTTGAAAGAAGGCGGACGCGGATCGAGCGGAACGCGGCATCGCACACAGCGAGTGCTGGTGGCGGTGGAAATGGCGATGGCGCTCGTGCTGCTGGTCGGCGCCGGATTGATGATCCGCAGCATCGCCGCGCTCTGGAGCATTAATCCCGGATTCGATGCGCATAACGTGCTGACTTTTGCGACGTCGTTCGTGCCTCAGAAGGCGATGACGCCCGGCCAACTTCGCGCAAAATATCGTGAGATTTTGGGAAGTTTTGGATCAATCCCCGGCGTGGAAGCGTTGTCCATGCAAGGCGGAGACCTGCCGATGAGCGGCGACTCGGAATTGCCCTTTTGGATCGATGGCCAGCCGAAGCCCGCCAACGACAACGACATGCCGAACAGCTTGTTTTATCTCGTAAATTCCGGCTATCAGACGGCGATGCGCATCCCGTTAATCAGGGGACGATTCCTTAGCGATCAAGACGATGAGCATGCTCCTGCCGCCGTCGTCATTGACGAAAACTTCGCCAAGAAATATTTTCCGAATCAGGATCCTGTGGGGAAACGATTGAACATTGAGCTTGTAGATTTGCATCCGGTGATCGTCGGAGTCGCCGGCCACGTGGAGCACTGGGGCCTCGGCGATACAGGGCACCGCAACCTTCAGTGCGAGATGTATCTTTCGGTATGGCAACTGCGGGACCAGTTCTGGCCGTTGCTGGCGAGCGGTACGCAGTACGCCGTTCGCACAAAGGCCGAGCCGCTCAGCATGACGAACGCGTTTCGAAGCGCGATGGAGAAGATCGACAGCACGTCGGTTGTGTATCACGTGCGGACCATGGACTCGATCGTTTCGGGCTCGATCGCAACAAAGCGATTTTCTATGTTTCTGTTGAGCGTGTTCGCCGCGCTCGCGTTGCTACTCTCGGCTGTGGGAATTTATGGCGTGATTTCATATCTCGCCGGACAGCGCGTCCACGAAATCGGAATCCGGATGGCGCTGGGGGCGCAGCAGCGGGATGTTCTGCGGCTGGTGATCGGCGAGGGAGCGCGCATGGCGCTCATCGGGATTGCGGCCGGGCTCGTAGCGGCGGTGGCAATGACGCGACTGATGGCGAATATGCTTTATGGGGTGACGACGCACGATCCGCTGACGTTCTTCGGCGTGACCATTGTTCTCGCGGGTGTTGCGCTCGCGGCGTGCTACATTCCGGCGCGGCGCGCGGTTCGAGTGGACCCAATTGTCGCGCTGAGGTACGAGTAATCGGATACATCCGAAATGATGTCGCAGCTGGCATTTTCCCGGTGTCCGATTTCGGGACGAGCGTATCCCGCAAGTGGTCACGATGCCGTATCCCACACCCAGGGAAGTTCTGTAACTGAATCACAGTAAACAACTTAGTCAGGTTGTCCCGTGGTCGCTGAAGTGCCGTCACTGCTGTGGGTCCTGAAGAGAATTTTTGGCCTCTTCCGTCGAGCCTTAGAATCGTAATGACTACCACTGCCCAAGAATTAGTCGAACCGGAAGCGCGCATGAGCCCGAGAATTCTCATTGCGGATGATCAGCCGGACGTGCTGGAAGCGCTGCGTCTGCTGCTGAAAAGCAACGGATATGAAATCGTAAGCGCATCTTCGCCGGCAGGGATTCTTTCCGCGCTGGATTCACGCGATTTCGATCTCGTGCTGATGGACTTGAATTACGCGCGCGACACCACGTCGGGGCGCGAAGGCATCGAACTGCTGAACCGAATTCAGACGCGCGACAATCGCCCGCCTGTTGTGGTGATGACAGGATGGGGCAGCGTCGGCCTGGCCGTCGAGGCGATGCAGCATGGCGTCGGCGATTTCGTTGAGAAGCCGTGGGTGAATGCGCGGCTGCTCGACATCCTCGAGAAGCAGGTCGCGCTTGGCCGGCAGCGGCGCGAAGCACAGCGCCATGCGCGCGAAGATGAATTGCGGCGGATCGAGATCGCAGAAAAATTGCGCTGGCAAGAACGCGAGGTCGAAGAAGCGTTGCGAATCCAGCGAGGATTGCTACCCGCGGAGATTCCGCAGGCGGCCGGTTACCAGATTGCGGCGACTTGGAGGCCGGCGCGCGTCGTGGGCGGCGATTATTACGACGTGCTGCAGTTCGACGAGCAGACGCTTGCATTTTGCATCGCCGACGTCGCGGGCAAGGGATTGCCGGCCGCGCTGCTGATGTCGAATCTTCAGGCGACAGTGCGCGGGCTGGCTTCGAGCTCGCTCGCGCCAGAAACACTTTGCGCGCAGATCAACGAATTGATGTGCAGGAACATCACCGACGGGCGGTTCATCACATTTTTCTTCGCGGTTCTCGATCGGCCAAGCAAGCGCCTGCGATATTGCAACGCGGGCCATCCGGCGCCGGTGGTGATCCGGCGAGAGGCCGGCACGGAACGATTGAGCGAGGGCGGTGGCGTCCTGGGCCTATTTCCCACCGAACGGTTCGATGGCGGCGAGGTCTATCTGGAGCCGGGCGACAGGCTTGTTCTTTTTACCGACGGAGTTGCGGAGGCGCGCAACGCCGACGGAGACGAATTTGGCGAAGCAGGTTTGCTGCGGAGTTCCAGTGTGGATGGAGACCGAAGCGCGAAGAGGCTATTGGCCGATGTCATGAGCGGCGTCGATGGATTTTCGAGCGGCGAACTGGAAGATGACGCGACGCTGCTTGTTGTGTCTGTGAACGATTAGTAAGAAGCAGTTGAATCGCAGGAGTGCAACCAGTGGCCACCATTTGGCAGGACGTGATGTACGCATTGCGGATGCTGCGCAAAAGCCCCGGGTTCACGATCGTCGCGGTGCTGACGCTGGTGGTGGGAATCGGAGGAAATGCGACCGTGTTCAGTTGGATTCGCGGCGTGCTGCTGAATCCTCTGCCGGGTGTGGCGCAGGCAAATCAGCTGGTCGTCGCCGAAACGGTGATGCCGAGCGGCGAATTGCACACCAGCTCCTATCCCGATTACAAAGACTTTCGCGATCAAAATCACGTTTTCTCGGCGCTGATCGGTTTCGAATTTGTCGGCGCGGATTTGAGCCTTCAGGAGGATGCGCCGGCGAAGCGCGTCTGGGGATTAATCGTCACGGAAAATTATTTTGACGTGCTCGGCGTGCGCCCGGCGCTCGGGCAGACATTTCATTCCGCGCCGAATCAAGCGTTGAATTCAGATCCGTACATCGTTCTGAGCCAGGGGCTTTGGGCGCGGCAATTCGGCTCGGACCCCAATATCGTGGGCCGAATCGTGCACATCAACACGCATCCGTTCACGGTGATTGGCGTCGCGCCGCAGGGATTTTACGGCACGATCGTTGGAATCGCTGCTGAGTATTGGGTCCCGATGATGATGCAGCCGCAAGCGCTGCCGGGAGAAGACATCGAACAGCGCTCGCCGACGTTCGTGCACATCATGGGGCGGCTGCGGCCGGGCGTGACGATGGCGCAAGCGCAAGCGGAGATGGGAACGATTGCCGGGAATCTAGCGCGAGAATATCCGGACACGAACAAGAATATCGGAGTTGCGTTGGCGCCCGTGTGGAAGGCGCACTACGGCGTGCAGGATTTTCTGCGCAGCGTTCTGGGATTCCTGATGATTGCGGCGGCGCTGGTGCTTTTGATCGCGTGCGTCAACGTGGCAAATCTTTTGCTCGCGCGCGCCACGGCTCGAGAAAGAGAAATGGCGATTCGCGCGGCCATGGGAGCGGATCGCGAACGGCTGGTACGTTTGCTTCTAAGCGAATGCCTCGTGCTCGCGCTTGTGGGCGGCGGAGGAGGAGCGTTGCTCGCGTTATGGGGCGTAAATCTTCTCAGATTTTTCATGCCCGCTACGCATTTGCCCATCGCGTTTCCGACCGGCCTGAGCGCCCCCGTCCTTGGGTTCACGTTGCTGCTATCTCTCGCGACGGGAATTGTGTTCGGACTCGTGCCAGCTTTGCGCGGATCGAAAACGGACTTAAATCAGTCGCTCAAGGAAGGCGGACG
>Ga0302326_10007587_pt1 | contig 24077 bp, 24 predicted proteins | sample Palsa_T0_3_FD_202264 | JGI IMG/M metagenome (GOLD analysis project Ga0302326, IMG submission 202264) | Peat permafrost microbial communities from Stordalen Mire near Abisko, Sweden - Palsa_T0_3 | ecosystem: Environmental > Terrestrial > Soil > Palsa > Peat permafrost | place: Sweden: Abisko... | reverse complement strand
CGCTGGACAAGTACCGCAGCCGGCTCGATCAGGTCTCGACCCGCCTGACGGCGCTCGAGTTTGAGGGCGGCGCGACGCTGCACGACGTTCTCACCGTCCTGCAGCGCGTGGAATTGGTCACCCGGATGGCGGTCGAGATCGAGCGCTACATCGTCGAGCTTGGCTCCGAGGGACGGCTGATCGAGATGCAACTCGACGAGACGATGGTCGGCGTCCCCGCGGACAAAGCAGCGCTGGTGCACGACTATCTCGTCGAGGACACCGACGATGGCTTCGCGACGGCGTTCGACCAGCTCGTGCGTCTGCCCCATCAGGACGTCTTGGACTTTGGTCGGCTCGCCGAACTGCTCGGCTACGACCGCAAGCTCAACACTCTCGACTACCCCGTCTCCCCGCGTGGATTCCGCATTCTCGGGCGCATACCTCGGCTGCCCAAGCTCGTCGTCCAGCGGATCGTGACCGAGTTCGGAGGACTCGAGGAATTGCTCGCCGCCACTGACGGCGAGCTGGAGACCGTCGATGGGGTCGGCGAGATCCGGGCGAAGGACATCCGAGAGGGCCTTCGTCGCCAGCAGGAGATCAACCTTGTGGATAGATACCTGCAGACGTAGTGCAACCCCGAGCGAGCCTTGCCCGCCCGGCCTGGACATAGGAGGACACCATCACAGAGCTAATGGAAGAGCACCTCGATGATCTTGAGCCCGCCGAACCGCCCGAGCACATCGAGTTCGAGATCGGCGACAACGTCGTGTATCCGCATCACGGGGCCGGCAAAGTACTGCGTAAGGAGGTCAAGGATGTACTGGGAGAGCGGCGCGAGTACCTGACCATCAAGATTCTGCACAACGACATGACCGTCATGGTCCCGACCGAAAACGCAGCCCTGGCCGGGCTGCGCCGGGTGATCGACGAGGAAACGGTCAAGAAGGTGCTCGCGGTACTCCAAGACGAGTGCTCAGAGATGCCGAAGAACTGGAATCGGCGCTTCAAGCACAATCGCGACAAGATCAAGACGGGCGACATCTACGAGCTGGCCGAGGTCGTGCGCAACCTCGCGATCCGTGAGGCCGAGAAGGGCCTCTCGACCGGCGAGAAGCAGATGTTCACCCGCGCCAAGAAGATCCTCGCTTCCGAGCTCATGTACGCGCTCGAGATGGACGAGCAGGAGGTCGAGGAGCACCTCTACGGGTTGCTCACCGAGTCCTCCAACGGCAACGGCAACGGCAAGGTGGCCGTCGCCGCGAAGTAGCTCGCGGTCAGCGCGTCGATGGCGGTCGCGTTGATCGTGGCCGCGGGACGTGGCGAGCGCCTGGGATCCGGCCGGCCCAAGGCGCTTGTCACGCTTGCCGGCCGGCCGATGCTCGAATGGAGCGTCACGGCGCTGCGCGGGGTGGCCAGGGTCCGGCGCATCGTGGTGGCGTTACCCGCCGGTGAGCTCGACGCCGCGCCGCAGGGGACGATTGCCATCGCGGGCGGCGGCGTCCGCTCGCAGTCGGTCCGGGCCGCGCTGCGTGCCTGCGGTGATGGCGATCCGGTGATCGTCCATGACGCCGCGCGCCCGCTGGCGGCGCCCGAGCTGTTCGATCGCGCGCTCGACGAGCTGGACCGATCCGGCGCCGACGCCGTGATCGCCGCGGCTCCCGTCGCGGACACGGTCAAGGAGGTCGGCGCCGACGGCTGGACCGTGGCCCGCACGCTCGATCGCTCGCAGCTGTGGGCAGTCCAGACCCCGCAGGTGTTCCGTCGCGCGGCGCTCGAGCGCGCGCTGCTCGGCGCGTCCGAGGACCAGCTCGCCCGGGCCACCGATGACGCGTGGTTGGTCGAGCAGGCTGGGGGCGTCGTGCGCATCGTGGACGCTCACCGCGGGAACCTCAAGGTGACCACGCCCGAGGACCTGCTGATCGCCGAGTTGCTGCTCTCCCAGCGTCCGGGATGACGATCAGCACCGGAATCGGGTACGACTGCCACCGCTTCGCCGCGGGACGGCGCCTCATCCTGGGCGGCATCGAGATCCCGCACGACCGGGGTCTCACGGGACACTCCGACGCGGATGTCCTGACCCACGCGATCATCGACGCGTTGTTCGGCGCCGCCGCGCTCGGGGATATCGGGCAGCACTTCCCCGACACCGATGAGCGCTACCGGGACGCGAGCTCGATCGAGTTGCTGCGCGCGACGGTGGCCGCGCTGACGGCCGCCGGCTTCCACGTGGCGCACGTGGACGCGACAGTCATGCTCGAGCGACCACAATTGGCGCCGGCACGCGAGCCGATCCGCCGCACGCTCGCGCAGGCTCTCGGCCTGGCGCTGGAACATGTGAGCGTCAAGGCCACTCGCGGTGAGGGGATGGGGTTCGTCGGCCGCGAGGAGGGCGTGGCCGCGCTGGCGGTGGCGACGGTGGAGAAGCGGACCGGCGCGTAACCCGAACCGGGCGGTCGCTAGGGTTGGCGCATCTTGCGCGCCATTTTCCTGCACGACACGCGCACCGGAACGGTCCTGCCGGTGCAACCTGCGGCGCCGGGACGGGTCAGGATCTACGCCTGCGGCCCGACCGTCTACGGGCGCATCCACGTCGGTAACGCCCGCCCGTTCGTGGTCTTCTCGCTGCTCAAGCGGTTCCTCGTCCACGAGGGTTACCGCGTCACCTTCGTGGCCAACATCACCGATATCAACGACAAGATCTATGCCGCTGCCCGCCAGCAGGGCGTCGACAGCGAGCAGCTGGCGGCTGAGATGACGGCTGCGTACTTCGCCGACACCGATGCCCTGGGGCTGGGGCGACCCGACCACGAGCCGCTGGCGAGCGAGACGATTGGCCCGATCATCGACCTGATCGAGCGGTTGATCGAGCGTGGGCATGCGTATCCGGCCAATGGAGATGTCTACTTCGCCGTCCGTTCCTATCCCCACTACGGCGAGCTATCCCATCAAGATGTCGACCAGATGGACCAGGGCGAGGGCATCGAGGGCGCTGAGCGCAAGCGCGACCCGCTCGACTTTGCGCTCTGGAAGGGCCACAAATCCGACGAGGACACCGCCTGGGACTCGCCGTGGGGCCGGGGCCGACCGGGATGGCATATCGAGTGCTCGGCGATGGCCGAGCAGCTGCTGGGGGTCGACTTCGAGATCCACGGCGGCGGATCAGACCTGATCTTTCCTCACCATGAAAACGAGGCGGCGCAAACGCGGGCCGCTCGCGCGGCGCCGCTCGCGCGGCTGTGGATGCACAACGGGATGGTTCGCCTCCAGAGTGAGAAAATGGCCAAGTCCGTCGGCAACGTGTTCGTGCTCCACGACGCGCTTGCCACCTATGGCCGTGACGCGCTGCTGATGTATTTCTGCGGCGGTCACTATCACCAGCCGATCGAGTTCGACGATGAGCGTATGGCCGAGGCTCGGGCGCGCGTGGGGCGCATCCGCGAGGCCGCTCGTGGGTTGCTCAGCGGCGCCAGCCCCGCGTGGTCGGCGCCCTTTCGCGAGCGTTTCTTCGCCGCGTTGGCGAACGATTTCAACACCCCGCGGGCCCTGGCCGCCGTGTTCGAGTGGGTTCGCGAGGCCAATCGCGGGGAGGCGGGCACGGTCGGTGACGCGGACCTGCGCGAGATGCTGCGGGTACTCGGACTCGAGAACCTGCTCGCGCCAGACGCCACGCAGGCCCCCGCGGACGTGCTCGAGCTGCGCGATGCCCGCGAGCGCGCGCGCCGCGAGCGCGAGTGGGCGCAGGCCGATCGGCTGCGCGAGCAGCTACGCTCGCACGGCTGGGAGGTCCGGGACGGTCCCGGCGGGCCCGAGCTGCTCCCCATCAGGTGATCATCTACGGGCGAAATCCCGTTCGTGAGGCGATCCGGGGGCCGCGAGCGGTGTCGCGCGTGTGGGCGACCACAAACGCGCTGCGCGAACCGTGGCTCGATGGGGCGGGATTGCCGACCGCGATCGCCGACGCGGACGAGCTGCTGCGGATCTGTGGGTCGCCGGCCCACCAGGGCATGTGTGCCGAGGTCGCGCCGTTCCGTTACGCGGTCGCTGATCAGGTCCTGGCGGTACCCGACGCGCTGATCGTGGCCTTGGATCAGGTCCAGGACCCGCAGAACTTCGGCGCGATTGTCCGCAGCGCGGAGTGTGCCGGGGCGGTGGGGGTCGTGTTACCGGAGCGCCGCTCGGTCGAGGTCACGCCGGCCGTGTGCAAGGCATCCGCCGGCGCGGTCGAGCACATCCCGATTGCCCGGGTGAGAAACCTGGCCGACTTCCTGGCCGAGGCCAAGGCGGCGGGGATGTGGTGCTACGGAGCGGACGCGGCAGGCGAGGTTGCCTACGACGCCGTCGACTACCGAGGCCCGGTCGTCCTGGTGCTGGGATCCGAGGGCCGCGGATTGCGGCCACGCGTCGCGGACGCCTGCGATGCGCTCGTCTCGCTCCCGCTGCGGGGACGAATCGAGTCGCTGAGCGTGAGCGCGGCGGCGGCGGTGCTGCTCTACGCGGCCGCCGGCGCGCGGGCGTGAGCTTGCACCCGGGCTTGACACACGTGCGTGCCTATGTCAAGCTCGCGTCAGGAGATAAGGATCAACTCGAGCTTTAGGCTGGGTTGCGGGGAGGTGCGGGTGTCATTCCCAGCTTTCCTATACAGGTGCGGCGCCAGGGGAGGTAACGCGCCACGACAATCCCATAGCCCGCCGGTTTCCGGCGGGCGAGAAAAGGTGCGTTTCGTGGCCCGACTTTCCTCATACCCTCAGGCTCAACCTCAGGTTGATGATTTATTTCTGATCGCGCTGGCGAAGCAAGGACGCCCAGATGCCTACGATCGGATCGTTCGCCGTTACTACGGCTTCGTCCGCCTGAAGGCCTCGTCGTACTTCCTCGCGGGCGGAGATGCCGACGATTTGATCCAGGAGGGCCTGGTGGGGCTCTACAAGGCGGTCCGGGACTACCGCACCGACCGTGAGTCGAGCTTCCGCAACTTCGCGGAGTTGTGCATCACCCGTCAGATCATCACCGCGGTCAAGACCGCGACCCGCAACAAGCACACTCCGCTGAACCAGTACGTCTCGTTCTCGAGCACTCCGGCTGGATCAAGCGGAGAAAACGAGTCGACCCTCGACGAGATGCTGCCCGGATCCACGGTCCACGATCCGGTCAATCAGGTGGTGTCCTCCGAAGAGCTGCGCGCGTTGGTGGCCTGCATCTCGACTGCGCTCTCAGAGCTCGAGTCCCGCGTACTCGCCCTCTACCTCGACGGCCACTCCTATGAGGAGGTCGGCCGCCGGCTGGGCTGTGACTGCAAGACGGTCGACAACGCGCTCCAACGAGTCAAGCGCAAGGTTGGGGCGCATCTGTCGGAGCGCAACGTACTCGCCTAACGGGCCGTGCTGAAAAACTCGTCACCATGGGCAAGGTTTCAGCACGCCCTGCGCTGAGACCGCCCTCGGCGAGGTCCACCGGCCCCCGAGCGCGGAGGTCAGCGTGCGGCCGCCGGCCAACGGGGTCAGCGGGCGGCCGCCGGCCAACGGGGTCAGCGGGCGGCTGGCGGGGTCGGTAGAGGCAGACGCAGCACGAACTCCGCGCCACCCTCCGGCGGGCTCGTGGCGGCGACGCTTCCGTCCATCGCGGTGATCAGCTCTTTGACGATCGCCAGGCCGAGGCCCGATCCGACCGGGCGCTCGCTGCGATAGCGGTCGTAGAGGTAGAAGCGCTCGAACGCGTGCGGCAGGTCGGCGGCGGCGAGTCCGGGGCCCGTGTCGGACACCGCGATCTGGCCGGCATCCGCGCGCACGGTCACCGAACCTCCGGGAGGCGTGAGTCGGAGGGCGTTCTCGATCAAGTTCGAGGTGGCTTGGAGCACGCGCTCACCGTCGCCGACCGCCCAGGCCGATTCCGTGCTCGAGCTGGTCAGCGTCACGCCGATGGCCCGCGCCCGCGGGAGGTGGCGCTCGCTGGCCTGCGCGACGATCGATCCGAGGTCGACCGGTTCGCTGTCCACGGCGAATCCGGTCCGCTGCACGCGGGCCAGGTCGAGCAGGTCGGAGACCAGCCGCTCGAGCCGGTTCGCCTCTGCGGCGATCACGCGGCCGCCCTCTACCGGCGAGACGGCGCCCTCGTCAAGCGCCTCCGCGTAGCCCCGGATCGACGTCAGCGGCGTCTTGAACTCATGGCTGACGGACTCCAGGAAGCGCTGCTGGGACTCCCGCGCTCGCGCCAGCTCGAGCGACATGTGGTTGAACGAGCGGCCCAGGTCGGCCAGCTCGTCGTCGCCGTGGATCGCCACCTCGATCCCAGACCCCCCCGAGGACACGCGTTGCGTGGCCGCGGCGAGCTCGCCGATCGGCCGGGTCAGCCGCCGCGCGAGCAGGTAGGAGAGGACGACGGCCAGCACCGCGCCGCCCAGCCCCGCCAGCACGAGACTGGCCAGGAACGGCCGCCACTCGGCGAACGCGAGCCGCGCCGAACGGACGAGCACGATCCGGCCGGTCCCGGTGGTCCGGGCCACGTACAGAAGCTGGCGATCCCCGACGGTGATCGTTCCCTGTCCGTCGCCGGTGGGTGGCACTGCGGCCAGCACCGCATCCCGGGCCACGGCTCCCAGCCGCCGCGGTCGCCCGGTTCCCACCCGGTAGACGTGCTCGCCGGGGGTGAGCGCTCCGGGAGCGCCGCCGATCAGCGCCAGTACGTTGGCCTGCGCCTCGAGGGTCGAAACCCGCTGCCCGGCGATCCGGTGCCTGACCAGGACGACTCCGACGGCGACGGTGAGCGCGCACGAGGTGATCGCCGCCAGCGCGAGATAGCCCAGCACTCGGCGCTGGAGGCTCACCCGGGGGCCGCGCTCGCCTTGTAACCGAGGCCCCGCACCGTCCGGATCAGCTCCGGGTGGCCGAGCTTCTTGCGCAGTTGCGCGACGTGCACCTCCACCGTGCGCGTCTCCCCGGGTGACACGAACCCCCACACCGACTCCAGTAGCTGATCCCGGGTGACCACCTGGCCCGCGTGGCGCAGCAGGTATTCGAGCAGGTCGAACTCGCGCTGGGTCAGATCGACCTCGCGGCCGTCGACGCGAACTTCCCGCGCGCCCCGCGCGAGCGTCACCGGTCCCAATGAGGTGACGTCCTGTGGTGAGAGCGGTTGACCTGATCGGCGCAGCACTGCCTTGACGCGCGCGGTCAGCTCGCGGGGAGAAAACGGCTTGGACACGTAGTCATCGGCGCCCACCTCGAGGCCGGCGATCCGGTCGGGTTCCTCGTCGCGCGCGGTGAGCATGATCACCGGAACCCGGCCGGCAATTTGTCGACACACCTCAAAGCCGTCGATTCCCGGCAGTCCGATGTCGAGCACCACAAGTTTGATCGGGTGACGTCGCAGCTCGACGAGCGCCTGCTCTCCCGAGCGAACCCACAGCGCCTCGTAACCGGCTCGTTGCAGATAGGTGCGGACCAACGCACCGATGTTCGGCTCGTCCTCCACCACCATGATCGTCACGTCCATACAGACATCGTAGGGCGGGGGTGATGAAGGCGAGAGCGGTTTTACACGCAGCTGACATTCCGCTGACAGGGTGCGCTTAGGCCCAAACGACAGGTTTTCTGAGATCGCGAAGCCAACCAACAGCGAGGTCACACACATGTCATTCATCCGCAAACATTCAAAGCTCCTGGTCGTGGCGGGAAGCTGTGCCGCGCTCGGAGCCGGCGCCAGTGCGATTGCCACCGCCGGCGCGGCGACGAGCAATTCAGGCCCGACCGCCAAGACCGGCAGGAACCACACGGCGCAGATCAGAGCGGGGCGCCGCTTGGCGGAGCGGGCCGTGCAAGGCAATCTCATCGTCGCCACCAAGACGGGATTCGTCCCGGTGACGTTCGAGCGCGGCACGGTCAAGTCGATCAGCGGGCAGCAGCTCACGCTCGCCGAGGGGACCAAGAAGGCCACCTACAAGACGGTCACACTGACGATTCCCACCGACGCCCACGTACGCGACAACCGGCAAAAGTCCACTCTGGCCGCTGTGACGGACGGTCAGCGCGCGACCGTGGTTCAGACGCCGAAAGCCACGTTCGTGATCGCGCGCACTCCGCGTTAGCGCATGGTTTCGGAAGTCCGGTGAGGCTAGGGCGAGGACTCTCCGGGCCAGCCGCTCAGGCGCACGCACTCAGCCCATAGCCGCTCGCGATCCAGGGTTGTCTCCCTGGTTCGCGGCAGCAGGTGGGTGGGGCGTCGCCTGCGGTCGTGCCAGAACCCGCCTGAACTCTCGCCCGGCTCGGCAGCGGCGCCGAGCCAGAGGATCGTGTCGGCGCCCTCCTCGGGGGTGCGCAGGAAGGGCTTGGTCAGCTGGTAGAAGCGGGGCAGGGAGGCTCGTACGCCCGGGGTGTCGGCCCAACCGGGGTGCATCGCGTGAACGACCACCCCGGTGCCCCGCAGGCGCTCGGCCCACAGTTCGGTCAGGATCACCTGGGCGCGCTTGGCCCGCGCGTACGCCGTCGCGCCGTCGTACTGTCCGATCGCGGTCTGCAGGTCATCGACGCGAATTCGCTGCGTGTACATCCCGCCGGAGGACACGTTGATGATCCGGGAGGGAGCGCTGCGCTGGAGCAGGCCGATCAGCAGGTTGGTGACCAGGAACGGCCCCACGACGTTGGTGGCGAAGGTCAGTTCGATGCCATCGACCGACAGGCTCCGCTGGCTCGCCAGCACCCCGGCGTTGTTGACCAGCACGTCCAAGCGCGGTACCTGCGTGCCAAAGCTGGCCGCGAACTGCCGCACCGACGCGAGGTCGCTGAGGTCGCACAGACCGAGGTGCACCTCGCCGCTGCCGGATCGATCGGCGATCCCGGCGCGCGCTTGCTCGCCACGTTGGGGGTCGCGGGCCAGTAACCAGACGCAGGCGCCGAGCCGCGCGAAGCCCTCGGCGGCGGCGAGCCCGAGCCCCGACGTCGCGCCGGTGACGAGCACGACCTTACCGGCCATCGACCGCAGGTCGCCCGCCCGCCACGAGCGTTTGCGCAACCGGTACCCGACGCTCGTGTAGCCGACCACGACGGTGCGGTCAAGGATGGTATCCAGCCCGGAGCTGATCATGCCGGTTACGGGCCCTTAGCCCTCGGCGGCGACGCCGCCGCGTGGCTGCAGGCTACCGGCGCGGGCGCGAGCCCGTCGGGCTTCAGGCAGACGGCGCAGAGCGATCCATCCGCCGAGCGCCACCAGCAGGCAGGTCACGGCCCCCAGGCCCAGACCCGCCCGCGCCCCGGCCACCGCCATCAGGTAGCCGACGATCGGCCCGCCGATCGGCGTCGAGCCCTGGAAGGCGACGAACCACAGTGACATCACCCGCCCGCGCATCTCCGGCGCGGCGCTCAGCTGCAGGGTTGAGTTGCCGGTGGACATGAACGAGATGCTGGCCCCCCCGGCAAACGCAAGCGCCGCCAGCTCCAAGGGGAGGTTGGGGGCCAGCGTGGCCAGCGACATCGTCACCCCGAACGCGAGCGCGGCAAGCACCAGCGGTCGCAGCCCGGTCTTACCCCGTGCGGCGACCAGCAAACCGCCGACCACGGCGCCGACTCCCATCGAGGCGGTCATGAAGCCGAACCCGGTCGCGCCCACGTGCAGCCCCCGGCTGGCCATCACCGGCAGCGTGACCTGGAACTCGTAGGTCAGACAGCCCGCCACGCCCATCATGACCAGTGGCACGGCGAGCCCGGGCGTGTTGCGCACGTAGTGCAGGCCCTCTCGGAGCTGTCCGCGGGCGCGAGGCGTCGGCTCGGTCGGTCGCAGTGCCCGGCGGTCCATCGTCATCAGCGATGCGACCACGGCGACGAAGCTGCCCGCGTTGACCAAAAAGCACACCCCGTCGCCGACGGTGGCGATCAGAATGCCCGCTACGGCCGGTCCGATAGCCCGCGCGACATTGACCAGCACCGAGTTGAGGCTGACCGCGTTGCGCAGGTGCTCCTTGCCGACGAGCTCGAGCATGAACGACTGGCGAGCCGGGTTCTCGAAGGCGTTGTTGAAGCCCAGCAGGGCGGCGAGAACGCCGATCTCCCACAGATGGACGACACCGGCGACGGTGAGCACACCCAGCGCCAGCGCCTGCAGGCCCATCGCGCTCTGCAGCGCGATCATCAGCCGGCGCTTGTCGACGCGGTCGGCGATCACCCCTCCGTAGGGGCCGAACAGCAACACGGGCAAGGTCTGCAGCGCGATCACGATTCCGAGCGCGGTGCTCGAGTGCGTCAGCGTCAGCACCAGCCACGCCTGGGCCGTCATCTGCATCCAGGTGCCGATCAGCGAGATCGCCTGTCCGCTGATGTAACGGCGGTAGTTGGGAACCGCGAGCGCGGCGAAGGTGACCCGGCCGGCGTGGACGACGCGCGTCACGGCCGCCTGTCCTTCAGCTGTTCGGCAAGCCCCTCAAGGGCAGGGATCGCCTGCTCGATCTGACGGCGGTCGGCGTCGGACAGCCCTTCCAGCGCGGCGTTGAGCGCGTCGGTCCGCTCACGGCGCATGCGGTCGGCCACGCGTTTGCCGGCTGCCGTGGCCTTGACCCAGGCCGCGCGTCGATCGCCCTGATCGCTCACTCGCTCCAGCAGACCCGCCTCGGCGAGGTCGGCGATCACGCGTGAGAGCATCGTCGGATTGATGCCCTCCGTGCTGGCCAGCTCCGAGATGCGGGTTGGCCCTTGGCGTGCCACCGCCAGCAGCACCGAGATCCGAGTCGGCGTCAGCCCCGCGGCGGCCCCCGCGCTCGTGTGGCGCAGGCGTCGTGACAGCCGTCCGACCGCCGCGCGCAGTCGGGCTGCGGTGTCGAGATCGACGGCTGGGGCTGGGTTCGGCAAAAGTCTCCTAAATACTTGCTTGCTGGCAAGCACTAGTCTAGCAGCCCCGACGCTGCTCTCCCCCGGGCCAAGACGACGGCTCGCACCATGAGCCCGGAGCCATCGCGCTGGCGAGCCAGCCACCCTCATGCCGACACGCTGATGTGCATCAGCCGCGCGATTGTTCGCGCGGTTCGGTGGTGACGGCGGGTTCAGCCCCGGTCGGTCGACACGATCAGGACGTTGCAGTCCGCTCGGTGCGAGACCTTGTTGGGGACGTTCCCCAACGCGAACCGCCGGGCGCCGTGCATCCCCTTGCTGCCGACCACGATCATCGTGGCGCCGACTTCGCCGGCAACCTTGAGCAGCGCGTCGGCCGGATCGTTCTGCACCGCATGGATGCTCACATCCAAATCCGCGTGGGCGATTCGGATCGCCGCGGCGGCCTCGTTCAGCTTCGCTTCCACCTGAGCATCGGGCAGCGGCGCCCACACCTTGGCGGCACCCTCGGGGGCGCCGGCGATGCGTACGCCGCGCAGCGGCTCGAAGGCAGACACGACATGTAGCGGTGCGTCAAGCGCAACCGCAAGGCGGACCGCCTCCTGCACCGCGAGCTTGGCGGTCTCAGAGCCATCGGTGCCAACAACGATCGAATCGCCCATCTCGCCGTCATTCTCCTCTCGTCCGCCCTACCCTAGCGATTCCGGTGGCCCGATGGGAGTGATCTGTCGATCGGATCGTGCCCGCTGTCCGGTCGCTCAGGCGGTCGGTGCATGCCCGGGCCAGCGACTGGCCCCAAGCTCGCGTGAAATGCCGCGGGCCGCCTCGCAGACCGCGGCGGTGAGCCCTCTGGCCGGGCCCCGGGGCATGATCCGCTTGGTGTCCCCGACGACACCGATCGCCCCGACGGCTTGCCCGGAGTGGTCGAAGATGGGTGCGGCGATGCTCGACTCGCCGAGGATCCCCTCGTCGCGCTCGCGCGCGTAGCCACGTTCGCGGACGTCGACGAGCGCTTGGCGGAGCGTCGCGGGTGCCAACGTGCGGCTGGTCAGTCGCGGCAGCGGCTCGGCCAGGAGGTCGGCCACCAGTTCATCGGGCGCGAAGGCGAGCATGGCCTTGCCCAGCGCGCTGGCGTGCAAGGGCAGTTCGGCCCCGACCTCGAGGATCTGCAGCGTTGTGTCGGGCCGGAAGACGTGGTGCACGATCACCACGCACGCGCCGTGCATGACTCCGACCCGCACGGCGGAGTCCGTGCGTGCGGCGAGGTGCTCGCCATGCCCGAGCGAGCGGCCACGCAGCTCGTTGAGGTCCAGGTAGGAGGTGCCGAGCCGTAGCAGGCCGGCGCCGAGTTGGTACTTGTCAGAGTTGCGGTCCTGCTCGACGAAGCCCTGAGCCTGCAGAGTTTGCAGCAGGCCATGGACGGTCGGGCGGGTGAGGCCGAGCCGATCGGCAATCTCGCTGACGCCCAAGCGGCGCGGCCCGCTGGCCAGCACCTTGAGGATCCGCGCGGCACGGTCGACCGACTGGATGGTTGCCCGGCGTCGGGACTTGGCCGGTGCATTCGGCATCGTCGAATTATCATCCGTCGCCCCATCTGGCGCGTCAAAAGCGGAGGGGCAGGCTGGTGACCGCGCGTAGGTACGGGTCGGTCTGCCATTGGGGCACGCCGTCGAGGGCCAGCCCTGGGAATGCGCCGAGCAGCATCTCGATCGCGATCGGCGCGACGAGACGGACCAGCGGGGCGCCGACGCAGCGGTGGATCCCCGCGCCGAAGCTCAGGTGAGCCTGTCCGGTTCGCTGGATCAGGAAACGGTCGGGGTCGGCGAACGCGCTCGGGTCGTGGTCGGCGGATCCGACCACCGCGGTCACCGTGACGCCCGTGCGAAACGGCTGGCCGCCGACCTCTGTATCCGCGGCGGCGACACGGTCGATCACCTGTACGGGACCGTCGACCCGGAGCATTTCTTCCACGGCAGCGTTGATCAACGACGGGTTGCCCCGCAGTGCCGCGAGCTGGTCGGGATTAAGCAACAGGTTGCGCACCCCGGTGCCGAGGATGAACGTCGTCGAGAGGTAGCCGGCGACCAGCAGGTCGGACGCGCAGGCCTGAATCTCCTGGGGGCTCAGCCCCGCGGCCGCGAACTCCTGGCAGATCTGAGCGAACAGGCCTGTCCCGGGTGCGGTGGTGTTCGCGAGCAGCATTCCCTCGAAGAAGGAGTTCAGCGCCATCGAGCAGGTCGCGCCGACGCCGCGAGTGGTCTGTGACTGGGTGGTGTCGTGCGCCGCGGTGATCGCGGCCTGCCACTCGATCAGTCCGCTCCAGACGCCGGGGTCGTTCGGAATCCCCAGCAGCGTGAACAGCACCTCGGCGGGGAGCGGCAAGGCGTAATCCGAGATCAGCTCGATCCGCCCGTGCTGGCGCGCGTCCGCCAGCAGCCGACCGGCGATCACGCGGGTGATCTGCGGAGCTGATGTGATCGCCTTGAGGAACATCGGCTCCAGGAGCGAACGCAGCTTGGTGTGCAGCGGCGGATCGGCGAAGAACAGACTGGGGGGGAAGTTGGACATGACCCCGTAGGGTCCAGGCGCGGGGTTCGCTCCCGCCGGCCCGGGGTTCGCTCCCGCCGGCGCGGGGTTCGCTCCCGCTGGCCCGGGGTTCGCTCCGGCGGGCAGGTTCTTGACCCAGATATCGGTGCCGTTCAGGATCTGAGCGCAGTCGGCATAGCGAAACATCCAATAGCTCTCATAGAGCTTCACGTAGTGGATCGGCGCGTCCTGGCGGAACAACGCATAGGTCGGAAACGGATCCGCGAGGAAGGCGGGGTCGTGCGGGTCGAAATCGTCTGGTTGCCAGCTCCTAGCCATGGGCGTCATCTTCCCCGGGCCCGGCGAACCCAGCCGGCCCAGCCGACCCGGCCGACCCGGTGGGCCCGGCCGACCCGGCCGACCCGGTGGGCCCGGCCGACTCGGCCGACCCGGCCGACCCGGCCGACCCGGCCGACAGGCCAGCGAGAAAACGGAGCCCCTTGATCCCGGGCACCAGGCAATAGACGCTGCCCAGGGTCTGCACCAGCCGCGGCAGACCCGTCATGACGATCGGGTCGCGGCTGTCATCGGTGCGCAGGACGAACCTGCCGCCGCCAGGGGGCTGGGCCCCGAGCATCGGGTCGCGCGTGCCCCGCAGCCCGTGGGTTGAGAGATCCTCGTTGGCCCACACACGCAGGAGGAACTCGTACTGAAGCTCGAGGTCGCCACACAGGAACAGTCCGATCAGACCGCGGTCGATCCCGTCGTCGGCGTGATCGTGATCGAATGGCGGACCGTAGGGCATGCTGCGCCTGATCACCCGGCGGCTGTGAGGTTGGCCCATGACGAGTGAGCTGCGCGGGTTCAGGCGCCGGATGTGCGCGCCGACCGGGCAGCGTCGGCCATCGACGTCGTCGTAGAACGTCGGGTGACCCGGCGCGGGCGCGTAGTCGAAGTTGTTGAGCTGGTTCTTGCGGATCGGCGGATCGGCCCGCGCAGCGGCGGGCGAAAGTGTGAGCGGCACTCCATTGCGCCACCGGCCGACCAGCTTCGCCGCGATCAACTCGGGGTCCAGCTGCCACGCCTGTCCCCATGCCTGCAACAGCGCTTCGAACCCCTGGACGTCCTGGCGGAGAATGCGAAACGCCGCGTAGCAGGCGTTGTCCCCGAGCGCGGGTGGCAGATCCTCGAGGAAATTACCACCGTAGATGTTGGTGTAGTCACAGCCGAGCAGAAAGTCACCTGTATCAGCCTGCGGCTGCATGTCGCGAAACTCGCGCGTGGGACCACCGCGGACGTGCGGTTGGGCAATCCCGTCGCGGTAGCCGAAGTGCACGGCGCCGCGCGGCAGTGCGGTCGCGTCGTGGGTCGAGATCACGGTCAAGTGCTGCGCCGCGTACAGCGTGCACAGCTGCGCCGAGACCTCCCTGAGCCGGCGCGGGTCCTGGTCGTGGGTGTAGAGCGAGAGCACAATGTGCACCGTCGGGGTGTTGCTCCCGCCCAGGATCCACCGGTCCGGGGCACTGTCCTCGACGTCGCCCAATCCGACCCCGTCGGGGAAATCCGGGTCGGGATCCGTGGCGCGCTGGGCCGCACCCTCGCGGAAGGCGGTCGGGAAATCAGCCAGAACCGCCGGCGTGACCCCCAGCGCCTCCAGGCCCGCCCAGGTCAGGCCGATGTTAAGGCAGTACGGCGGCGTGGAGTCCCACTCCTCGGCGGTCGTGATCTGCGGGGTGGGGATCCCGGGGCCCGCCACCAGCTGACCGAGGAACGCGCGGGCTCCCGCGGCGTCGCCAACGCCCAGTGCGAAATGCCGGGCATGTGCCGAGCGGTAGCCGCGGAGGAGGTTGCCTTGGATGTCCGCGAGGTCGAGCGTGCTCACAGCTGCCGCGCGCTCCGCAGGATGTCGATCACCGTGACGTCCTGATACGCGGAGAAGAGCGGAACCGGGCTCACGTTGTGATCAACGATGAATTGGGTGAACTCGCGTGCGTGTCGCTGGACCGGAAGCCGCGGTGCGTCGGCGATGTATTGCAATATCTGGGTGAACACGTCGCCGAGCACGCCGACGAAGTCCATGATGTAACTCTCTAAGTTACCGTCATACGTGGTGATGACCATCAGCACCGAACCGTCGGGGCTGGGGAGAAAGCGGGCAAAGTGAACGTAGTGAAGCGAGACCAGCGCCTGGTTCACGTCGTCGGCGCAGGACGCCAGGAGTGCCAACAGGGCCGGCATCTGAGTCGGGTTCTTGAGCGGCAGGATGACGTTGAGGGGGTGCTGCACCTGCGCCTCCAGACCGAAATCGACAGACCGGCCGGCGGCGGCTGGCGTCGCGGGCCCCGGCACCGCGCTGGGACGGGTGTCGATGTGGCGAAGGATCACCCGATAGCCCGTCCGATCCGCAGGTGGTGACCCGCGCCGAGGCGCTCCAACGCTTGCAACGCCTCGATCCGTTGGGCGTCGTCGTCGGGACCAGCCAAGCCGTGGCCGGCGATCTCCAGCCGCGCCCGCGCCGCGTCATAGTCAATCTCCATCGTGGTGGCGATCGCTTCCGCCTTGCGCCATGCGCGCGCCGCCGCGTCCGAGTGCCCGCGCTCGAACTCCAGCATGCCGACGAGCAGCCAGCGGCGGGGCCGAACGCCGTGGAAGGTCCACCCGATGCGTGCCAGAACCTTGATACCCCTGCCTGCCCGCCGGTCCAGCGCCGCACGCTCGCCGGGCTCGCGTGCGCTCCGGAGCAACTCGAGGTAGACCTCGACCGCTCCGGCGGTGAAATCGGCCCAGTGAAACCCGCTCGGGACTCGGGCCGTGACCATCGCCAGCACGGCATCGGCGGCTTGCAGTGCCTCGGCTCGCCGACCCTGTCGTTGGCGCGTCGCCGCCGTCGAGTAGTGCTTCTCGATCAGCGTGCCGCCGTCGCTGGGCGCCGTCTCGATCGCCAGCGCGCGCTCGAGTGCCGCCGCCGCAGCCTCGGTCTCGCCGCGCCCGAGCTGCGTCTGCACCTCGTCCAGCAGCGACCAGCTCTCGAGCTGTGGGTTCGCGTTGCGCGCCGCGAGCTCACGCGTGCGCCGCCAGCACACCTCGGCGCCGCGGAAATCGCCTCGGCAGATGTGCAGCGCCGAGCGGGTCTGCCACAGCTCGGCTTCAAAGTTGTACTCACCGATTTCACCGAACAGCTCGAGCGCTCGGTCGCTGGCGGCGATTCCGCGCCGCCAGTTGCCGCGTTGGGCCTCGATCAGGGCGCTGAGATTCCACACGTAGGCGAGCGCTGCGGTGTGGCCTTCCTGTGCCGCCATGCGGACGGCGCGCGCGGTGTAGCGATCGGCCAGACGGCGGAGATTGAACAGGCTGACCACGCCGGCCCCATTGGCGAGCGCGCGGGCCAACTGGGGCGAGGAGCCGGCTTGCTCACCGAGGTTGAGGCCGGCCAGTTCCAGATAGAGCAGCTCGGCCGGGGACTCGCCGTCGAGATAGCTGATCTGGCCCAGGACCTTGTAGCAGTCAACCGCCTCGTCGAGGACCGCCTTCTCGGCTCGGCGCCGATCGAGCGCACGCGCCGGCAGGGCGAGGTGTGCGAGCTGCTGCGCGGCGGTCGCCGCCAGGCCTCGCGTGAGCGACCAGCGTCCCTTCGGAACCGGGCGGTCCAGGCGGGCGAGCGCCTGCTCGAGCAGCGCCCGGCTGAGCTCAAAGTCGCCGAGAAAGTAATTCGCGGTCGCCATTCCCTTCTCCCACAGGGCCTGCCGGGTCTCTTGCCCCGGCTCGGCCTGCGCGATCAGCTGCGAGTAGAACAACCCGGCCTCGCGAAACGCTCCGCCACGCAGGGCTTGCCGCCCCGCTCGCTCCAGGTAGGTCATCGCCCGAGCCGGATCATCCGCCCGGCTCCAGTGGTGGGCGAGCAGAGCGCAATGGGGCTCGAGCTCCTCGCTGGAGTAGCTCCGTTCGAACCACTCGGCTACGGCTCGGTGCAGTGGCCGGCGCTGGGACGTGGTGAGTAACTCGTAGGCGACCTCGCGCGCGATCTCGTGACGGAATGTGTAGGACGGCTCTGCCTCGGAGTCCTCGGGCGAGATCAAATCGAGCGTGGCGAGTGTTCGCAGATCCTCGGGCACATTTTCGCGCCCACTCTTGACCGGATAGGCCTCGCTGACCGCCCGTCCGGAGAACGTGCGCCCGACGACGGCCGCCACCTTGAGTGACAGCTGCTGCTGCGGGGTCAGGCGATCGACCAGGCTGAGCACGGCACCCTCAACCGTGGCGGGAACGTCCAGCCCCTCGAGCTCGCCGACCACCGCGGCGCCGTCACTCACGCGCACGATGCCGCTCTCCTGCATCGTCTTGATCAACGCCTCGCAGAAGTAGGGATGACCCGCCACTCGGTCCTCGACGAAGCGGCTCAGAGCCGGGGGTACGTCGGTGACCCCGAGGCGCTGGCCGATCAGCGCCGCCGTGTGGTCGGCCGACAAGCTGGTCAGACGCACCAGTTGGCTCGACGCCGGCGCCAGCAGATCTGCATATTCGCTCTCTGAGCCGGCCGCGCCGATCGGTCGTGTGGTGATCAGCGCCAGGAGCCGGGGGACGGACCGCACGACCTCCTGCAGCAAGGCCCACGAGTTGCTGTCCAGCCAGTGTGCGTCCTCGACGCACAGCAGCACGGGATCGACGGCGGTGCATCGAGATAGAATGCGTGTCAGCAGCATCGTCGTGTTGTCTTCGCGCACCTCACCGCTCATGCCGGCGGTCACCTCGTTGTCCGGGATCGCGATCGGGAGCACGCTCGAGAGCAGAGGCGCCATCCGCTCGATCTCCGGGACGCCGGCGATCTGCTCGCGCACGATCTGTTCCTGTGTCGTGGCGTCGAGCGCGTCGGCCGAGAGGCCGAGCAGGCTGGCGAACACCGGCCGCCACGCGTAGTAGCCGGTTGCGCGCTCGACCGCGTCTGCGGCGGCGGTGAGGACCCTGATCCCGGCTTGCCCCGCGGCCCGTGCGCCCTCAGCCAGTAGCGCCGATTTGCCAATCCCCGCATCACCTTCGACCACGATCGTGCCGCGATCGCCGCGCTCGGTGAGCTGCGCCAGACACTGTGCCACGGTTGCCCGTTCTGTCTCGCGGCCGACGAGTGGACTGTGGCGCGGCGCCGCGGCGGCTCGTATCCCGCGGAGGCGACGGACCGCCACCGCGTCCGCTCGCCCCTTGATCACGATCCGGGCCAGCGGCTGCCAGCCGAAGCGCTCGCTGACCGCACTGGCGGTCAGCTCGTCGCACAGGATCTCGGATTGGCCGGCGTGGGCGAGCCGGGCGGCCAGGTTCGTCACGTCCCCGTGCAGCGTGTACTCGCGGCGCAGATCGCTTCCGAACAACCCGCAGAAGGCGCGGCCACTGGCCACCCCGATCGAGCACCGCACGCCGAGCGCGTTGAGCTTGTCGCTGAGCGCCGAGGCGGCCCGGACCGCACGCTCCGCGTCGTCCTCGTGGGCGCGTGGAGGCAGACCGAACACGGCCGACAAAGTCAGGCCCTTGCTATCCATCACCGGCTTGCTGGCACCCTCGAATTGCGCGATCGTCTCCTGGAAGGTCTGCACGGTGAGGTGAGTGGAGTCGATGCGGTCGTCCGCGGCGCCCGGGGGATCCAGCAACCGGGTCATCACGACGGTCACGCGCCGCAGTTCGGCCAGCCATTCCGTTCCCGACGCCGCCCGCCAACCCCGCACCGGCGCCGGTATGAATGGTGCGAGCGCCTCGGGCGGGACGTCGCGCGCACGCCGCGGAGCTTCGGCCCGCTCCGGCCCCCGGTGCAGCGCGGTGAGGGACACCAGTTCACCGCCGTCGAGCCGGCTTCCCACCGAGTCCCGCGCGACATGCTCCCACGCCGACGGAGCCAGCGCCACCCCTCCAGCCGGCGCCCGTCGCTCGGCCCCCGCGACCTGATCGAGCGGTTCGCCGGCGGGCAACAGCTCCCAGCGGCCGTTCACACCGCCGACCATGGTGATCTCGAACTCGCCTGCGGCGACACCGATGCGCGTGCGCAGGCGCTTGCCGGACGGCGCCGGGTGCCGGTCCGCGGCGCCCTGGAACTCGAGCGCGGCCCGCGTCGCCCGTGCCGTGGCCTGCGCGATGTCCTCTGAGTCGCTCACCAACCAAGCACACAAGAACGCGTCGCCGTTGACGGTCAGGATGTCGCCCCCGTGGCCGTAGACGGTGTCGGCGAGCTGCACGAAGTATGCGTTGAACGCACTGCCGAGCTCGTCCAACCCCTCCGGACCTGCGGCACTGACGTGCTCGACGAATGACGTCCAGGCCTCGATGTCGGTCTGCAGCAGAGCGCCACAGACGCGCATCGACTCGGCCCCGCGCAAAGGCTCTCCGGACGCCAGCCGGGTGGCCAACACCGAGCAGACATAGCTGCCGGCGGCCGGCGGCGATGACACCGGCGATGCCCCCTCTCTGTCTCCGGCTTTCAGCGAACTCGGCGGAGCGGTCGAGATGGACCCCAACTCCCACTCAACTCTCGTTGATCTTAGGTCGCGCAGCGTACCAGTCCGGGCCTCAGCGCCCTGACGATGCCAGCCCGCTTGTATGGTGTCGCGCCTCGATGCTCGTCGCCGTGACCGATCACGCGGCCCAACGGTTCCGTCAGCGGGTGCGGGGGACGCTGGAGGCGAAGACCGAGATCGCATCCCGGGTGGCGCGCGCCCACGCGGCAGGCCGGGTCGCGCCGGGTGCCCGCGGGACGGTTCTGGTTCGCGACCTCGAGCGTCGAGATCTGGTCTACGTCTGTCGCCCGGAGCCGGGCGAGCTGGTCGTGGTGACTGTGTGGGAGGAGGGCAATGACCCGGCGGTGCCCAAACGCTTCACCGACGCCCTGCGCCGCGACGATCACCTGGATTAGGCGGCGAGGGCTGGCTCGAGTTCCTGCGCGAGTGCACCCACGGCGCTGCTCAGGGCGCCCGCCGCGAGCAGTACGTCGGTGGCCTGGGCCAGCAAGCGGCCGAGCAGGCCGCGCCCTGATACGGCCACCGACGCACGAACCTCGCTGCCGTACGCCCGAGCCACCGCCCGGTACTCGACCTCGAGCCGGATCGGACCGGTCGCCGTCAGGACCAGGTTCTCGTCGTCAGCCTGATCGACCGCGACCTCGAACTCGAGCGATCGCCCGGCCAGAGAGCCCTGAACCCGGACGCGGTCACCGGCGAGCAGGCGCTCTCCGGCAAAGTCCATCAGCTCGAACTCGATCGGCGACCAGCGCGCGATCGCGTCCGGCTCGGTCAGCAGCGCCAGCACCCGATCCGGGACCACCGCCACTCGCGTCTGAGCCTTCCAGGTTGCCATGCCTGCACTCTGGCCTACTGCAGTGCGCCCGTTTGTGACGTTGGGCACGCATCCGGCCCGCGGCTACCCTTCGACAGGCGATGGTGGTGGCCAAGGAGCCAGGGGTCCCGAGGATTCCGGCGTCGGCCGGCGCGCTGATCTTTGATCAGTCCGGGCGGCTGCTGATCCTCAAGCCCAACTACAAGAAGGGTTGGACGATCCCCGGTGGACAGATCGACGTCGACGGGGAGTCACCGTGGGACGCGTGCCGGCGTGAGACGTTGGAGGAATGCGGCCTAACGGTGCAGCGCGGCCGGCTGTTGTGTGTCGACTTCCTGCGCCGCAGAGACGACCGACCGGGTGGCGTGCGGTTCTTGTTTGACTGCGGCAGCCTCCCGGATCAGGAACTGGCGGCCATCAGGCTGCAGGAGGCGGAGATCGACGAGCACCGCTTTGTCGAACTCACGGCGGCCACGGGCCTGCTGAGCGGTCCACTCCGCCGGCGGGTCGCGGCAGCAGCCGGTGCGACGCAGTGCCTGTACCTCGAAGAGGGCCGGCCCGTCGCCGGTGTCGCGAACTGACCGTCGGGCATGTCGTCATCGCCGGGTCTGATCCTTCAGCACGACGCGTCCGCACCACCAGGTGTGCTGGAGGAGTGGCTGCGCAGCCGGGCGCGAGCCTTCACGGTCCACCAGGCCGGGCACGGTCAGGCGCCGGATCCGCTGCGCTTCTCCTTTCTGGTGTCGCTGGGCTCGGACAGCTCGGCCGTGGACATCGATCCAGCCTGGGTGCCACGGGAGATCGACACGCTGCGCGCCGCGGTGGCCGGCGACGTGCCCGTCCTGGGCATCTGCTTCGGCGGTCAGGCGCTGTCGCTCGCATTGGGGGGAGGGACGGATCCGGCGAGTGCGCCCGAGGTGGGCTGGATCGCGATCGACAGCGACGACGATGCCGTTCCTGAGGGACCGTGGGCGCAATATCACAACGAGGTGATGCGCGTGCCTCCCGGCGCCCAGCTGCTGGCCCGCTCGCCGGCCGGCAACGCGGCCTACCGCAGCGGTCCCCACCTCGGAGTGCAGTTCCACCCCGAGGCCACGCCGCAGATCGTGAACGCGTGGGCACGAGCCGACGTCCACTTGTCGGCCGCCGGGATCACCTTGGCAGAACTGGCCGACCAGGGGACCCGCCACGGGCGGACCGCTCGCGATTGCGCGTTTGCCCTGTTCGACGGGTGGTGGCGCGCTGGACCGGGCGCTCGTTGACCGATCGCGCGGCAAACGTGACAGGATGACGGGCCATGAGCACAACCGGCGAGGGCCAAGTGGTGGGGTTCTTCCACGCGGGAGTGACGGTGAGCGATATGGAAGACGCACTCCGGTTCTTCCGCGACGCGTTGGGACTCGAGGTGGTGGCGGACTCGATGCGCGTGGGGGAGCAGGTTGAGCCGATCGTCGGGGTCTCCCCCGACACGATGCGCGTCGTGTTCCTCAGCGTCCCCGGGTCGGAGGCCAAGATCGAGTTGTTCGAGTACGCCGGCGTCGAGCAATTCTCGGCCGCCTGCCGGCCGTGGGATGTGGGCGCCGGGCACTTCTGCCTCTACGTCGACGACGCGGCGGCCGTGCTGGAGCGGCTCGTGGCCGCCGGCTACACCTCGCGCAAGCCGCTGCGAGCCATCCCCGATGGTCCCCACGCGGGAGCCAAGGCCGTGTACGCGATTGGTCCCGATGGGTACCACGTGGAGCTGTATCAGCGCGCCGCGGCGCCAGTGCAATAACGAGGCCCAGCCGGCAACGAGCCGGGCGCGCAACCGGGCGGTGAGCGAACACCGAGCGGCTCTCGTTCACCGGTTTCCCATTGTGGTCGAGCCCGGATCGCCAGCGGGCGATAATGAACGCGATGTCGTTCGAGGGCAAACGATCGGCCCGGCACGCCATGACATCGCTGCTGGCGTGTGCACTGGTGTGGGCCGGAACGCTGGCCGGGTGCGGCGATCTCACATCCTCGCCCGCGGCGGGCACGTTCACGCCGAAAACGCCGGGCGTTCTCACCGTCGTGACCTCGACTCTGCCGAGCCCGGGCTTTTGGGAGGGAACCGCCCAGCGCCCGACCGGAGGACTCGAATACGAGCTGGCGAAGGACCTCGCCGATCGCTTCGGCCTGAAGTCGGTCCGGATCGAGATCGAGCACTTTCACCGCATCATCGCCGGGCAGCTCGACGGCGCGGATCTCGCGCTTGACCTCATCACTCCCACCGCGCAGCGGGAGCGATCACTGGCGTTCTCGACGCCCTATCTGGATGCGGCGCCGACGGTCCTCGTGCGCACCGGGCAGCCGGTCCCAGACCTCGACACCGCTCAGAGCCTGCGCTGGGGAGCGATTCGTGGCACCACGTTCGTGGGGATCATCAACTCGCTGATCACCCCGGGCCAACCGCTGCGGCTGTTCGAGAACAGCCCCGCGATGCTGGCAGCCTTGGAGCGCCACCAGATCGATGCCGTGCTGTTCGACATGCCGTTGGCGGTGGTGACCGCTCGGCGTTCTGGGGGTCGCCTCCAGACGGCAGCGCAACTTCCCAACCCCGAGAGCATCGCTGCTGCGCTGCCGAAGGGCTCGGGCAACCTGCAGGCAGTTGACTCCGCAATGGAAGCGTTCACAGACGACGGGACGATGGACCACCTGCTCAAGGTCTGGGTGGGCTCCTCAGCGGCCAACGCCGAGTCCTCGATTCCGCTGCTGCACACGCTGCGATGATCGTGGCGAGCTGCTTCCCGGTCTTGACCGCCGCAATCTCGGTCAAGTCCCCCACGGGACCGGCGTTTGAGTTCCTGGTCCTGTTTGCCGTGGTCATCATCGGCCCTCCGCTGCTTCAGCGCGCGCGTATGCCGGGCATCATCGGATTGCTGCTGGGCGGCTACGTCATCGGTCCCCACGGCCTGGGCCTGATCGGCGCCGGAAACACCACGATCCCGGATTTGGGACAGGTCGGTCTCCTGTACCTGATGTTCGTGGCCGGGGTCGAGCTCGATCTCGGACTGCTCCGGGTGCATCGCCGAGCGGTGATCAGCTTCGGGCTGGTCTCGTTCACGCTGCCCATGCTGTTCGGCACGGCGATCGGGTTCTCTTTGAGCTGGGGCGCTCCGGCTGCCCTCCTGCTCGGCTCGCTGCTGGCCTCGCACACGCTGCTGGTCTATCCGACCGTGAGAGACGCGGGGCTGTCGACGAATCCAGCCGTCGCCACCGCGGTCGGCGCCACCGTGCTCACCGACACGGCCTCGCTGGTGGTGCTGGCGGCCGTGTCAGGGTCGCAGCTCGACGGCGGTGGGCCCGTCTCGATCGGCGTCCAGATCGTGCTCGGCCTCGCGGTCTTGCTCGTCTTCACGCTGCTCATCCTCCCCCGGCTGGCCCAGCTGGCCATCCGCCCCCGGGGGGCCCACCCCAACCTCCCCGAACAGA
>Ga0302326_10007586_pt1 | contig 24077 bp, 24 predicted proteins | sample Palsa_T0_3_FD_202264 | JGI IMG/M metagenome (GOLD analysis project Ga0302326, IMG submission 202264) | Peat permafrost microbial communities from Stordalen Mire near Abisko, Sweden - Palsa_T0_3 | ecosystem: Environmental > Terrestrial > Soil > Palsa > Peat permafrost | place: Sweden: Abisko... | reverse complement strand
ACGACCCCAGATGCGGACGCGACGACGAGCAGGTCCGGATCGTGTTCGAGCACGGTGACGAGCGCTCGACGCGTCGTATCGCGGTCGGCCACGATGGCGACCTGGATCGGGAGGGTGTGTCGCTTGATCCCGGCCCGTGGCTTCTGCAGCATAACTCCCTGCCCGTTAGTGGTTCGGTGACTCTACGCCGGTAGACGGAGAATTCTTGCTAACGGATCCGCATCCAGATAGATGAGTCTTCCACATACACCCTTCGGACGACTACCCAGGGGCACGCCGGAACATTAGCCTTGCATTAGGCCGCGCAAACGAGCTCCACTCATGGCCGCCATTCGGCGGGCATGTTCTCTTTCTTCAACAACAACCAGCGGCGCGGCGCTCATCGGGGGATGTCAATGAAGAGAAAGCTTGCAGTGGTTGCCGCCATCGCGGCACTCGCGCTGTGCGTCGTCGGGGTCTGGCGAATAGGCGGCGTTGCGCAGCAGCGCGTCTCTCTCGCGGACATGTCGAGCGATGCCGGGAGCTGGGTGATGCCGGCGAAGAATTACGCCAACACCCGCTACAGCGCACTCGATCAGATCAACACGGACAACGTCAAGAACCTGCACGTCGCATGGACGATGTCGACCGGTGCGACCCGCGGCCACGAGGGGCAGCCCCTCGTCGTCGGCGGGACGATGTACTTCCAGTCGGCGTACCCGAACCACGTCTTCGCGATCGACCTGGACGACTACCACATCAAGTGGGAGTTCACGCCGAAGCAGGACCCATTCTCCGTTTCGGTCGCGTGCTGCGACCTCGTGAACCGCGGCGTCGCCTACGGCGACGGCAAGATCATCACGAACACGCTCGACGGTCACGTCATCGCGCTGAGCGCGGCGACCGGAGCCGTCGTGTGGAATTCCAAGAACGCCGACCCCGAGATGGGGCAGACGATGACCGACGCTCCGCTCGTCGTCAATGACAAGTACGTCATCGCCGGCGTCTCGGGCGGCGAGTTCGGCGTCCGCGGTTACCTCACCTCATACAACCTCGCCAACGGACACCGCATCTGGCGCGCCTACAGCGAGGGTCCGGATAGCGACACGCTGATCCCGTCGTCGGGCTTCTCCGGCCCGAAGAACGCCGGCATCAGCACGTGGCACGGCGACCAGTGGAAGATCGGCGGCGGTACGACCTGGGGCTGGTACTCCTACGATCCCGAACTGAACCTCGTGTACTACGGTACCGGCAACCCCGGAACGTGGAACCCGTCGGCGCGCCCCGGCGAGAACAAGTGGTCGATGACGATCTTCGCGCGCAACGCCGACACCGGCGAAGCGAAGTGGGCGTACCAGATGACGCCGCACGACGCGTGGGATTATGACGGGATCAACGAGATGATCCTGGTCGACCTCGACATCAACGGAGCAAAGACGCCGGTACTCGTGCACTTCGACCGCAACGGCTTCGGCTACACGGTCGATCGCCGGAACGGCAAGCTGCTCGTCGCGCAGAAGTTCGACCCGTCCGTCAATTGGGCGACCGGCGTCGACATGGCGACCGGCATTCCGCACGTCGATCCGTCGAAGGAAACGCATCAGGGCGTCAACGTTTCCAACATCTGCCCCGCGGCGATGGGGTCGAAGGACCAGCAGCCCGCTGCGTACGATCCGACGACCGGCTACTTCATCGTTCCGACGAACCACAACTGCATGGACTACAAGGCCTTCGCGGTCAAGTACAAGTCAGGGTTCCCGTATGTCGGCGCGATCGTGAAGATGTATCCGGGCCCCGGTGGCTACCGCGGCGCGGTCATCGCATGGGATCCCGTGAACGGCAAGATCGTGTGGAGCGATCACGAGCGCTTCCCGGCGTGGGGCGGAACCCTCACGACGGCCGGCGGTGTGGCGTATTACGGCACGATGGACGGCTGGATCAAGGGCGTCAACACGAAGACCGGCGAGCTGTTGTGGAAGTTCCACATGCCGTCGGGCATCATCGGTAATCCAATCACCTACACGCACAACGGCAAGCAGTATGTCGCGCTGCTCTCCGGCGTCGGTGGCTGGGCGGGCATCGGGCTCGCAGCGGGACTCACGGAGCCGACTCAGGGCCTTGGTGCGGTCAACGCCGCGCAAGACCTGAAGAACTACGTGAACCTCGGCGGCGACCTCGTCGTCTTCACGCTCTGAGGCTACGGCCTCCGGCGCGCAGCCGGCAGATACACTGATCGATCGAGGGCATCCCGGGCGCAAACCCGGGATGCCCTCGACAGCCGCGGGAGCCCGGAACAACCCTTGGGAATGCTGTTCACCACTATGATTCGCGCCATTCGTATCGCCCTCATCGCCGCAGTGCTCGGCGGCTCGCTAACCTCACTTGCCCACGCCGGCGTTCTGCGGGTGTGCTCCGATCCGGACTACCTGCCGTTCTCGAACCGCGCCGGCGACGGCTTCGAAAACAAGATTGCGTCGGTGGTCGCCAAAGCGCTCGGCGACACGCTGGTCTACACGTGGTCGACCACGCGCGGCCCCGGTGGCTACGAGCAGTTCGTGCACGACACGCTCGACGCGCACAAGTGCGACGTCGTCATGGACGTGCCGTACGCCGTCGATAACGTGTCGCCCACCGAGCCGTACTACACGTCGTCGTACGTGTTCGTGTTCCTGAAGAAGAAGGGCTACGACGTCACGTCGATGGACTCGCCGATCCTCAAGAGCGTGCGTATCGGATACGAATCCGAGACGCCGGCCGAGGACGGCCTCAAGATTCGGGCGCTGACGCCGCACGGGGTGCCGTTCGACACGTCCGACAGCCCCGGCGAGTCGCCCGCGTCGATCCTCGACGCGCTCGAGAGCGGCCGCATCGGAATCGCAATCACCTGGGAACCGGCGATCGGGTACTTCCTGCGCGACCGCAAGCAGTTCGCCGTCGTCGGCGTTCCGAACTCGCGCAGCCAGGGTGCGCCCGAACAGTACGCGTTCCCGATGTCGATGGGCGCGCGGCTCAAGGACACGCAAACGCGCGACCGCTTGGATTCGGTCATCAAGACGCACAAGAGCGCATTGGACGCGATCCTCGAGCAGTACGGCGTGAAGCTGTACAAGCCGCAGGTCGCGATGATCGGCGGGGACACTGTACGATGAGCACGGACAAGGTCGGCTTCGTCGGCGTCGGACGCATGGGCGCGAACATGGCCCGGCGCCTGCGCGACGTCGGATACACGATCGCGGCGGTCTACGACGTGCGCCCGCAGGCGGCGGCGGAACTCGCCGTCGAGCTCGGAACGGAGCACGCGCTCACGCTCGCGCGAGTGACCGAACTGTCGGACGTCGTGATCACGGTCGTTACCGACGACGCGGCGATGGACGCGGTCTTCGCGGAGACGGGCGACTCGCTGCTGGCGAACGCGCGCGGCAAGATCTTCATCAACTGCGCGACGATCACGCCCAAGGTGCACGTCGAGACGGAGCGGCGCGCCAACGCCCGCGGGGCCGAGAGCCTCGAGGCGTGCATGGCGAGCTCCATACCACAGGCGCGCGACGGCAAGCTCTACCTCATGATCGGCGGGAAGAGCGAGGTCTTCGAGCGCGTCAAGCCGATGCTCGAGAAGATGAGCGCGTCGCTGCGCCTCATCGGCCCGGCCGGGACCGCAGCGCAGGTCAAGGCGCTCGTGAACATGGTCATGAACATCAACACCGCCGGACTCGCCGAGGGCCTTGGCCTCGGCGATGCGCTGGGCCTCGACCTCACTATGCTGCGCGAAGTGTTCGCGCAGACGGGCGCCAACTCGCGCGTGCTCGAGACCGACGGCGTCGACATGCAGAACCGGGAACACGACGTGTATTTCTCGGGCGCGCATGCCGCCAAGGACTCGCACATCGCAACCGCCCTCGCGCACGACGTCGGCCTCGAGCTGCCGCTTGCAGAGGCGACTGCCAAGCAATTCGACGATATGGTCGCCGCCGGGCTCGGCGAGCTCGACAAGTCGGGCGTCGCAGAGCTGACCTTCAAGGGACGCCACGCGAAGACGGCCGCACACGCGTAACCTATCACTCACACGCCACGTTCATACGAGGAGTAGCGCATGGACACCGCAACAACCACGAAGGTCGTTCCGCTGATCAGCTCCGACACCGCCGGCCCGCTGGGTGCGATCCATCTGCCGCGGCTGTGGACGAAGCTGACGCTCGGTTTTTCCGGCAAGTTGGCCGACGGCTACGACCAGTGCGGAGCCGGGTTCGATCAGATGACGATCGACGGACTCGGCCTCGACAAGCAGAAGGTCTTGGACTACGTCAAGAACTCGAAGCCCTCGTACATCCAGTTCGAGCAGTGGGTCGTCGACCAGAACGGCGGCTCGATCCCGCGCGAGAAGATCGACAAGCACAATGCCGCGATCCGCGGCTACAACCACTCCGACGAACTCGGCGCCAAGATGCGCTCGGCCTCCGGCCTGAAGGACTCGTCGGTGAAGGACGCCGTCCGGCTGAACAGCGTCGAGGATCTCGACGAGCTGCACGCACAGGTCAAGTAAGCACCGCCGTACCGAAAGGAACCAAGCACACGTGACGCCCCTGGGGAACCGGTCTCTCGTCGCCCTCGCCGTCGCCGGCGTCCTGGCTGCATCGGCAGGTGCGGGCGTTCGCGCGGCCGCCCCCTCGAAGCCCGCACTCTACACCGCCTCCCAGGCGACTGCCGGCGCCAAGGCGTTCGCGGCCAACTGCGCGGCGTGTCACGGCGATCACCTGGAGGGCGGGGCGGGCCCGGCCCTCTCTGGCGCGACCCTCGGGACGCTCGCCAAGAACACCAAGCTCACGATCGGGGACATGTTCTCGTTCCTGGCCCAACAGATGCCGCTGAACGAGCCGGCGAGCCTCACCCACGACCAATACACCCAGATTATGGCGTTCATCCTGAAGACGAACGGGTATCCAGCAGGGTCGAAGGCCCTGACGTATTCCGGCGCCATGGACTCGAAAACGCTCATCACACCGGCCGGGAAATGACGAGATAGAGACCTCGGTAGCAAAGGAACTCGGAGTCTCCCGCGAACCCTGACCGTGGTTGACGGTCCGCGACTGCGCCCGCGGGTGGCGCAAACAATCACCGCCATCCTCCTTGAGGAGACCCATCATGGACAAGCAGAACCACTGGGAGCGCCCTGACTTCTCGGAAGTGCCGTTGGGAGCCGAAGTCACCGCGTATCTCGGAACCGACAGCAGCCTCTAGGGCGTCGTGAGCGCCGTCGTCGCCGCTCCGGATCTGGTAACGCGGCTCCGGGCTGTCGGCGACGAGCGCTACCACGATAAGCATCCGTTCCATCGCAAGCTCGTCGCCGGCGAGCTGACGCCCGACCAAGTGCGGTCATGGGTGGCAAATCGTTATTACTATCAGAAGGCAATCCCGATCAAGGATGCCTTCGTTCTCGCGCGGCTCCCGTCGCGCGAGTACCGGCAGGCCTGGATCAAGCGCATCTTCGATCACGACGGCACCCTCGGCGAGAGCGAGGGCGGGACGTTGCAGTGGTTGGCGCTGGCGCGAGCGGTCGGCCTGACCGACGAAGAGACCCTCTCCGAGCGCGGCGTTTCGCCCGGCGCTCGCTTTGCGGTCGACGCCTACGTCGAATTCGCGCGCGAGCGTCCGTGGCTAGAGGCAGTCGCTTCCTCGCTGACCGAGCTGTTCGGGCCGCCGGTCATGGCGCGCCGCGTTGAGGCGATCGTGGCCCAGTACCCGTGGATCGATCCCGACGGACTCGCCTACTTCCGCAAACGCATCGTGCTCGCGCCGGTCGACGCGCAGTTGGCCCTGGGATGGGTTCTCGAGCACGCGCGGACGGACGAGCAGCAGGATGCATGCGTCAGCGCGCTGCGCTTCAAGTGCGACGTCCTGTGGAGCCTCTTGGACGCGACCGCTCTCGACTGTGGCGTCTTTCGATGAACCACGCCGGAGCGCCGGCGTTCGAGCGCGGCGTCCGTCTACGACGTGAACCCGACGGCTCGGCGATGCTGCTCGTTCCCGAGGGCGTCGTGATGCTCAACGGTTCGGCCGCCGCCGCGCTGGCGCTCGTCGATGGGGAGCGCACGATCGACCAGATCGCCGCGGAGATCGCGCGCGCGAACTTCGACGCGCCGAGCGAGCGCATCGCGGAGGACGTGCGGGTGCTCTTCGACCGGCTGCACGAGCGCCGGCTGGTGCGCCTGTGAACGAGGCTGCTCGTTCGATACCCGACGTTCCGCGTCCACTGTCGCTGCTGTGCGAGCTGACGTATCGCTGCAACCTGCAGTGCCCGTATTGTTACAACCCGCTCGACCTGCACACGTATCGCGACGAGCTGGACGCCGCCGCGTGGGAACGCGTGCTCGGCGAAGCGGCGGAACTCGGCGTCCTGCAAGCGCACTTCTCGGGCGGCGAACCGACGCTGCGTCCCGAGCTTCCGCAGCTGGTGCAGCGTGCCGCTGCTGCCGGCCTGTACACGAACCTCATCACGCAAGGCACGTTCCTCGACGACGCCTTGCTCGGCCGCTTGAAGAGCGCCAATCTCGACCACGTGCAGATCTCGGTGCAGGCGCCCGAGGAGCACCTCGCGGACGAGATCGCCGGGACGCGGGTTCACGCTCGGAAGATGGACGCGCTACGGCGCGTGCAGGACGCGGGCTTCGCGCTCACCCTCAACTGCGTGCTCACTCGCATGAACCATCACCTGATCGAGGACGTCATCGGGCTCGCGCAGGAGTATGGCATCGGGAAGCTGGAGCTCGCTAACGTGCAGTTCTACGGCTGGGCGTACCGAAACCGAGCAGCCCTGATGCCGACGCGCGAACAGGTCGAGCACGGAACCGCCGTCGTCGCGGCGGCGCGCAAGCGGCTCGGCTCGACGCTGCAGATCGCATACGTGTTACCCGATTATTTCGAGGAGCGTCCGAAGCCGTGCATGCACGGTTGGGGGCGCGCCTTCATCACCGTGACGCCGGACGGTCGCGTGCTTCCGTGCCCGGCCGCGGCCGCGATCTCGACGCTGCGGTTCGACAACGTGCGCGAGCGCTCGCTCGGCGATATTTGGCGCGAGGGCGACGCATTCGTTGCCTATCGCGGGACGCAGTGGATGCCGGACCCGTGCAAGTCGTGCGACCGCCGCGAGATCGATTGGGGCGGTTGTCGCTGTCAGGCGTTCCTGTTGACGGGCGATGCCGGGGTGACGGACCCCGCCTGCGGCCTGAGCCCGCGTCACGACCTCGTCGCCGCGTGGCGGGACGATCCGGTCGATGCGCCTGCGGTTCCGCGCCGCATGCAGACCGCTTCGCGGACATAGCTGCTCTCCGGGTACGGGTAGGCCGTGATCGTTCGCGTCCTCGGCTCCGCCGCCGGCGGCGGCGTGCCGCAGTGGAACTGCGCGTGCACCAACTGCGCCGCCGCACGGGCCGGCACCCAGCCGGTTCGGTCGCAGTCGGGCTTCGCGCTGTCGTCCGACGGCGAGCGCTGGTATCTCGTAAACGTCTCGCCCGACATCGCGTGGCAGATCGAAGCGTTCCCCCCGCTGCAGCCGCGCGGCCTGCGCGGCACGCCGATCCTGGGCGCGCTCTTCACCGATGCGAACGTCGACCATCTCGGCGGCCTGGCGACCCTGCGCCAACAGGGCGAACATCGCTTCGTGCTCCGTTCGAGCGCGACGGTCCGCTCGCTGGCGACCGCACAGATCGCGTTCGCCGCCTTCGGCGAAGCGCCGCACGCGTGGATCGCGGTCGCTCCGGGGGAGACATGCGGCGCCGCGTTCGACGGGGATCCGATCGGCGGCGACCTCGACGTGCGCGCTGTCGCCGTGCCGGGAACGACTCCCGGCTACGCCGGGCGCCGTGCGGTACCCGACGCGGTGCTCGCTTGGGCCGTCACCGACCGTCGCACCGGTGGCCGCGTCCTCTTTGCGCCGGTCTTCGGCGCGATCGATGCGAACCTGCGTCACGCGATATTGGCGGCCGACGTTGCGTTCCTAGACGGGTCGTTCTTCTCCGACGACGAGCTGCCGTCGCTGGAACTGGTGGACAAGCGAGCCCGCTCGCTTGGGCACCAGCCGGTTGGTGGAGAAGACGGGACGCTTGCCGATGTGGCCACGATCCGGAACCGCCGGGTCTTCGTTCATCTCAACAATTCGAACCCGATGCTGGACCTCGAGACGGTGGCAGCCCGCGACGTGTCGGAGGCTGGGGCCGAAGTCGGGTACGATGGAATGGAATTCACGCTGTGATCTGGAGGCAACGGAACGTGGGGAATCGGCCCGGATGGCCCGTGCGCGCACTCGGACTCGGTGCGCTGGCCGCGTGCCTCCTGCCGGCGTCGGCGGTGGCGGCGCAGCATCCGACGTCGTTCGGCGTTGACGGCGTGCACGTGTTCGAAGCGGGCGCGCCGGCTCACGGCTTCGCGCTCGGGAGCGCACCCGGCGACGCAACGCAGGAGACGACGATCGTCGACCGCGCCCATCACCGCACCCTCAGCGTCATCGCGGTGCCGTTCGGCACGCGGCCTGCAACCGAGGACGGCGTGCCGGTGGCGCAACGGGGCGGCGCGCGCGCGTATCGCTCCGCGTTGCACGACTACCGCGTGCGAGAGGGCGAGTACGCCACCGACGCGCCCTCCGTCGCCCTCTTCGGCGCCGAGGTTCCCGGCGAGGTGAGCCAGCACAGCGAGCACATACCCGGCCTCTTCGGTCGCGACGTCGATCGCGAGGTGTTCACCGCGGAATGGGTGACCGAGGCCGGCCCGCGGCTCTGGATCGTGCGCGCGACCGAAGCCGTGCCGGAGAATCACCCGCTCGGCGCCATCGCCGACTTCGAGGGCACCGTCACGAACGTGTCGATCTGGAGCGACGCAACGCTGCGCGTCCCCGATTCGGCCCCCGGCGATGGGGAAGTGAGCGGGAGCCCGGCGGCCCAGGCGACCGATGGATCCGAGCGCGCGTCCGCGCACAAGCCGCCCGCGTACAGCGACGGATGCGACAGCGCGAACTACGACGCGGCCACCGCGAAGGCGTGGCGGCATTTTCTCGGCGCATCCTACCGCGACGTGCCGGCCTGCGGTCCGCGCCCGGCTCGCGGCGGTGCGCCGGTGCAAACGGCGATGTACCTCGGAGCGCCGTTCGCCGTCACGCAGTTCGACAGCTCGGAGCTGAGCCTGCGCTGGATGTACCTCCAGTTCGGGACCCCGCCGTTCGCCGGCAATGGGGACGAACTCTACGAGAACTACGATCCGATCCCCGGCGGCCAGCCGCTTTACCGCTACCCGAACCTCGGCGGTAGCGCGTATGCCCCGCGCGCCGGCGACGTGCTGAGCTACGAGACGGGCGGTTCCGGCGGACACTCCGCCGTCGTCACCGCCACGCACATCGACACGGCCGGGAACGGCTGGGTCGCGGTGATGGAGCAGGACGGCGCGTTCTCGGGCTTCTCGCGAGTACCGGTTGTCGGCGGCCTGGTCGTCAGCAACCTCGGCGGCCCGATCCTCGGTTGGCTGAGCCCTCGGACTCCCAGCTAGACGCAGGGCTCCACTCGGCCTCGGCGCGTCTCGGGAATCCGTGGGTGCCGCGGCGAACGTGTGCGTGGTAACTGAGGGGGAGAGTCGTTGGCGAAGATGATCGAGCGCGCGTCGGGTCTCGGCGCGCACGAAACGCCGGAGTACGCTGAGCAAGAGGCACGCTGGCGGCAGGCCTGGTCTTCGCGCGCGTCGCGCCGCACGGATGCCGGCTCGGGCGCCGTCGACCGGACCATTTCCGACGTCCCGCTGAAGCCGCTCTACGGACCGCAAGACGTCGCGCATCTCGACCTCGGCCGCGATTTAGGCGTCCCGGGTGAGTACCCGTATACGCGTGGGATCCACGCCGGCATGTATCGCGATCGCCTCTGGACGATGCGCCAATTCGCCGGCTTCGGAAACGCCAAGCAGACCAACGAGCGCTACCACTTCCTGCTCGGGCAGGGGCAGACGGGGTTGTCGGTGGCCTTCGACATGCCGACCCTGATGGGCTACGACTCCGACGCACCGCAGGCGCGCGGTGAGGTGGGGAAGTGCGGCGTTGCGATCGACTCGCTGCGCGACATGCAGCAGCTGTTCGACGGAATCGACCTCGGCGCCATCACGACGTCGATGACGATCAACGGGCCGGCGTGCATCGCGCTCGCGCAATACATCGCCACGGCCGAGACCAAGGGCATTCCACGCGCGAAGCTCGGCGGCACGCTCCAGGCCGATATCCTCAAGGAATACATCGCCCAGAAGGAATGGATCTTCCCGCCGCGGCCGCACGTGCGCGTCATCGTCGACATGATGAAGTTCTGCACGGAGCAGATGCCGCGCTGGAACACGATCTCGGTGTCGGGCTACCACATTCGCGAGGCTGGCTCGACCGCCGCGCAGGAGCTCGCGTTCACGCTCGCGGACGGGTTCGCGTACGTCGAGGCCGCGATGCACGCGGGAATGGACGTCGACTCCTTCGCGCCGCGACTCTCCTATTTCTTCAATTCGCACATCGACTTCTTCGAGGAGATCTGCAAGTTCCGCGCCGCGCGGCGAATCTACGCACGGCACATGCGCGAGAAGTACGGCGCGAAGGACCCGCGCTCGTGGACGCTGCGGTTCCACACGCAGACCGCCGGCTGCAGCGCGACGGCGCAGCAGCCGGAGAACAACATCGTGCGAGTCGCGTACGAGGCGATGGCGGCGGTGCTCGGCGGTACGCAATCGCTGCACACGAACTCGATGGACGAAGTCATGGCGCTGCCGACCGAGAAATCGGTCGAGATCGCGCTGCGCACGCAGCAGGTGCTGGCGTACGAGACGAACGTCACGAGCGTGGTCGACCCGCTGGGTGGATCCTACTTCGTCGAGGCCCTGACGGATGAGATGGAACGGCAGGCGGAAGCATACTTCGCACAGATCGCGGAGTACGGCGGCGTCGTCGAGGCGATCGAGGCGGGATTCTTCCAGCGTGAGATCGCGGAGGCGTCGTACCGGTACCAGCGGTCGCTCGAGACCAAGGACCGCGTGATCGTCGGCGTCAACGCGTTCGAGCGGGACGAGTCGGAGCAGGAACTCGACCTCTTGAAGATCACGCGCGAGATGGAGTTGGTCCAGGCGCGCGACGTTGCGGCCGTGCGCGCCGACCGCGACGGAACGCGCGTCGAGGCAGCCCTCGCGAGCCTCAAGCGTGCGTGCGCCGACGAGGCCATCAACGTGATGCCGCCGCTGATCGACGCGGTCGAGGCGCTGGCGACCGAAGGTGAGATCGTCGACGCGATGGTCTCGGTGTACGGGCGCTATACGGAGCGAGCGGCATTCTGAGCGCGCGCGTGCGCGGGCCGATCGCGATCGCCGCCGTGGCCCTGGTCGCCGGCGTACTCGCGAACGCTGCCGCGGAAACGCTCGTCGTCCCGATCGGCGTGGAGGTTCCCGTGCGCCTCACCGAGCGCGTGTCCTCGCAGGATGCACGCGTTGGGCAGACATTTCACTTCGAAACGACTACCGGCGTGACGATCGGGGGCATCGACGTCCCCGAGCGCTCGCCGGGCCACGGCGTCGTGACCGTGGCGGAATCGGCGCGCGGGTCGCGCGCGGGCCGGCTGACCCTGCAGGTGGAGTCGATCGATCTTCCCGGCGATCGCAACATCCCAGTGGGACCGGCGCCGGACGCGTCGCCGCTCCCCAATCAGGGCACGCGTCACGCCATCATCCTGCCCATCCCGATCGGCCCCCTACTGGTCTTCGGAGGCGGGGGGCGCAGCACGAACGTCGTCGTGGAGCGCGGCACGGAGCTCTCGGTGGTGACGATCGTCGCACCTCGCCCGTCGGCAGCCCCCGAAGCGACCACAGGCCGTAGCGACCACAGGCCGTAGCGACCACAGGCCGTAGCGACCACAGACCGTCCGTCCGCGGCGTGACGCGCGCACGTCCCGGCGCTGGTAGGGAACCTCGCCATGTCGATCGTGCATCGGCCCGGAATGGCCGTGACGGCTGGGCCGGGCGGCGATGCGGCGGCCCCCGCGAGCGATGGGGGAAGCCGCAGGTTGCAGACGAACTTGCGCCCCAATACGGCGCACCTTTGCTGCGCCGCGGGCTCGCCTTCTCGGGCACGGAAGGAGCTTCTTTCGATGCTGAGCTTTCTCGACAAGTCGCACTCGATCGCGCCGTCCAACTACAATCGTTGGCTCGTACCACCGGCCGCCCTGGCCATCCATCTCTGCATCGGCGAGGTCTACGGGTTCAGCGTGTTCACGAAGCCGCTCACGCAGTTGGTTGGGGTCACGGCTCCTACGGCTGGTGACTGGAGCGTCGCGAGCGTCGGCTGGATCTTCAGCATCGCGATTGTCGTTCTCGGCGTGTCCGCCGCCATCTTCGGGAAGTGGGTCGAGGAACGGGGTCCGCGCCTCGCGATGTTCGCGGCCGCGTGCCTCTTCGGGTTGGGGTTCGTCGTGGCGTCGTTCGGTGCGAGCGCGCACCAGCTGTGGCTCATCTACTTCGGCTACGGCGTCATCGGCGGCTGCGGCCTCGGGATCGGGTACATCTCGCCGGTCTCGACGCTGATCAAGTGGTTTCCCGATCGCCCGGGCCTCGCGACCGGCACCGCGATCATGGGTTTCGGGGGTGGCGCGCTGATCGGAGGTCCGCTTGCCGTCGCCCTGATGAAGCACTTCTCCGGCCCCGCTTCGACCGGGGTTGCACCAACGTTCCTGACGATGGGCGTCCTGTATTTCTGCTTCATGCTGATCGGTGCGTTCATCGTGCGGCTTCCGGCAACGGGCTGGGCGCCCGCGAGCTACGTGCCGCCCGTCGCCGGTGCGCGCAAGCTCGTGACCACCCAAAACGTGCTGGTCGGCGACGCCGTGAAGACGCCGCAGTTCTATCTGCTCTGGGTCGTCCTGTGCATGAACGTCACGGCTGGGATCGGTGTGTTAGGCCAGGCGTCGCTCATGATCCAGGAGATGTTCCCGAGCCATTTCCCGCACGACACCGATGCCGCGATCAAGGCCTCCGCGGCCGCGGCCGCCGGCTTCGTCTCGCTCCTGTCCATCTTCAACATGCTCGGCCGAATTTTCTGGGCGTCGTCGTCCGACTACCTCGGGCGCAAGAACACCTACACGATCTTCTTCCTGCTCGGCATCGTGCTCTATGCGCTGGTCCCGACGCTCGGCCGCAGCGGCAACCTGGCGCTCTTCGTGGTCGCGTTCCTCATCATCCTGACGATGTACGGCGGCGGCTTCGCGACGATCCCCGCGTACCTGCGCGATGTCTTCGGAACGCAGCACGTCGGCGCTATCCACGGCCGCCTGCTGACCGCGTGGTCGGCAGCAGGCGTGCTGGGGCCGGTGCTCATCAACTACATCCGGCAATACCAGATCGACCACGGGGTCGCGAAAGCCGATGCATACTCGGTCACGATGTACGTCATGTGCGGGTTGCTCGCCGTCGGCTTCATCTGCAACGCGCTGATGAAGCCGGTCGAGGAACGCCACCATGCGCTCGTCGCCGAAGCCTCGACGGTGTAAGGAGACCAGATGGCAAACGAAGCACCAAGCACCGGCGGCAACTACACGCTCCAACTGGTTCTCGCGTGGGCCGTCGTTGCGATCCCGCTGCTCTGGGGAATACAGCAGACCTGGGTGAACGTCCAAAAGCTCTTCGCGGCCCCGACGGCTGCGAGCGCGACGGCCGCCGCCCCCGCCACCACATCGAAGTAAGGCTCTCGGAGGCCCGCCGCGCACATGGCAGACAAATTCGCTCGCTTGACGGAGCCGCTCGTTCGCGACGGCGGTCGCCTTCGCGTCGCGACGTGGGACGAGGCGCTCGACCGCACGGCCTCGGGCTTCAAACGAGCCATCGCACGGCACGGGCCGAAGACGTTTGGCCTGTTCAGCTGTTCGAAGACGACGAACGAACTGAACTTCCTCACCAGCAAATTCACGCGTCAGGTCATCGGCTGCAATAACGTCGACTCGTGTAACCGGACTTGACACGCTCCTAGCGTCGCCGGTCTGGCGGCGGTCTTCGGTGCCGGCGGCGGCACGAATTCGTACCGGGAGATCGAAGAGACCGATGTGATCGTCCTGTGGGGCTCCAACGCCCGCGAGACGCACCCGATCTTCTTTCATCACGTGCTCAAGGCCGTGCGTCGCGGCGCGAAGCTCTTCGTCGTCGACCCGCGGCGCACGACCACCGCGCAGTGGGCCGACGTCTGGCTCGGGATCGACGTCGGCACCGACATCGCGCTCTCGAACGCCGTCGGTCGCGAAATCCTCGCGCGCGGCCTCGAGAATCGCACGTTCATCGAGCGCGCGACGCTCGGCTTCGACGAGTATCGCGCCACGGTCGAGCGCTATACGCTGGACACGGCCGAGCGTATCACGGGCGTGCCGGCATCCGCCATCGTGGAACTCGCCACGGCGTACGCGCAAGCCGACAGAGCAGTCATCTGCTGGACGCTCGGCATCACCGAGCACCACAACGCGGTCGACAACGTCGTGTCGCTCATCAACCTTGCGCTGGTGACGGGCAAAGTGGGCCGCTACGCGTGCGGCGTGAATCCGCTGCGCGGACAGAACAACGTGCAGGGCGGCGGCGACATGGGCGCCATCCCGGACCGTCTTGCCGGATTCCAGCACGTCTCCGACGATGCCGCGCGAGCGAAGTTCGAGCACGCGTGGGACTGCACGATCGATGCGGTGCGCGGCCGGCGCCTCGACGAGATGTTCGAAGCGATGGCTGACGGCGAGATGACGGCAGCCTACATCGTCGGCGAGAACCCGGCCGCGTCGGAAGCCGACCGCGGGCGAACGGTCCAGCTGCTGGAGGGTCTCGAACACCTCGTCGTCCAGGACATCTCGCTCACGCAGACCGCACGCCTCGCGGATGTCGTGCTGCCGGCCGCAGCGGGCTGGGTCGAATCGGACGGGACCGTTACGAATAGCGAGCGCAAGGTGCAGCTCGTACGCAAAGTGCTCGACCCGCCCGGCAACGCCCGCGACGACATGTGGATCGTCGCCGAGATCGCGCGACGGCTCGGCCGGGATTGGGGGACGCCCGTCGCCGAAGCGGTCTGGGAAGAAGTGCGCGGCCTGAGCCCGATGCACGGTGGGATGTCGTACCGGCGGCTCGAGGAGCACGGCGGTCTGCAGTGGCCGTGCGTGGACGAGAACGATCCGGGCCAACAGTTCCTCCACGGGAGGCTCTGGGAAACCCCCGTGCGCGGGCCGAAGGCGCCGTTCCATGCTGTCGAATTCGCCGCACCGATCGACCCGCTGGACGAGCAGTTTCCGCTGCGGCTGACGACGGGGCGCCGTTTGGATTCGTACAACACCGGCGTCGCGACGGGCGAGTACACGTCGCCACTGCGGTACGGTGAGCGCCTGGACGTCTCGCCGGAAGACGCGGCCGGCTATGGCCTGCACGCCGGCGAGGTCGTGCGCGTGACCTCGCGGCGCGGCACCCTCCTCGTCCCGGTCCGGGTGGACCCGACGCTGCGAGCCGGCCTGGTCTTCATGACGTATCACTTCGACGTGCCGACGAACGTGCTGACGATCGACACGGTCGACCCGAAATCGGGCACGGCCGAATTCAAGGCGACGGCGATTCGTATCGACAAAGTGGACTCGGCGCTGGCGGCCGCCGGCGCCTAGTCACCAACGCCGCCGCCCACAGGAGCCTTCGCTCGTTGGACCTGCACTTCACCGCTGCGGTGCCGACCGACGCCGAGCGAGCCGCCGTCGATCGCGTGCTCGGACCGGCGTCCTCCGGCTGGACCGACGCGGGGCGCCGCGGTGCCGCCGATTCGCACGTCGCCCACGGCGGTCATGCCGCACGCGGCCAGCGGCATCTGCTGCTGCCCGCGCTGCACGCCGTCGCCGGCAGAATCGGGTGGATCAGCCAGGGTGCGCTCAACTACGTCGCGCTTCGGCTGACGATTCCGCCGGCGGAAGCGTATGGCGTCGCTAGCTTCTACGCGCTGTTCGCGCTGGAGCCGCGCCCACGTACCGTCGTGCACGTGTGCGAGGATCTGGCGTGCAAGGCGCGCGGCAGCGACGAGCTCATACGCACGCTCGAGCGCACGATCGGGCCGGCGGGAGCGCCACAGCACGACGGGGATGCGACGTGGCTGCGCAGCCCGTGCCTCGGGGTCTGCGAGCGTGCCCCCGCTGCACTGCTCGTCGCCGCCGGTGAGACGGCGCATGAGGAGCAGCTCGAAGACGTCACGCCCGAGGTCGTGTCTTCGGCGCTCGCCGGCACGCGCGAGTTCGGCTTCGCACCGACGCAACTGCCGCAGCACGGCGATCCCGGCCTGCGATTGTTGCGGCGTGTCGGCGTGGTCGACCCGGCAAGTATCGACGCCTACCGGGCTGCCGGCGGGTACGCGGCCTTGCGCCGCGCGCTCGAGCTCGGTCCGACCGGCGTGCTTCGCGAGGTCACCGCATCGAAGCTGATGGGCCGCGGCGGTGCGGCCTTCCCGACCGGCCGGAAGTGGGACGCGGTCGCGCGCGAACCCGAGCGCCCTCACTACGTCGTGTGCAACGCCGACGAGTCGGAACCGGGGACGTTCAAGGATCGCGTGTTGATGGAGGCGGATCCGTTCGCGCTGATCGAGGCGATGACGATCGCTGCATACGCGACGAGTGCGGAGCACGGATTCGTCTACGTTCGTGGCGAGTATCCACTCGCGACCGCTCGGCTGGAGCACGCGATCGCGCAGGCGCGCTCGCACGGGGTGCTCGGCGCCGACATCCTCGGCCGTGGGTTCTCGTTCGATATCGAGGTGCGGCGCGGCGCCGGCGCCTATATTTGCGGAGAGGAGACGTCGCTCTTCAACTCGATCGAGGGCTACCGCGGTGAGCCCCGCAACAAGCCGCCGTTTCCGGTACAGAAGGGCCTCTTTCGCAAGCCCACGGTCATCAACAACGTGGAGACGCTCGTCAACGTGCTCGAGATCGTGGCGGGTGGCGGCGACGCGTACGCCGCGATCGGGACGAAGGACTCGACCGGCCCGAAGCTGTTCTGCCTCTCCGGGTGCGTCGAGCGCCCCGGCGTGTACGAGGTGCCGTTCGGCGCGACGCTGCGAGAGCTGCTTGACCTCGCGGGCGGTGTTCGCGATGGCAAGCGCTTGCAGACCGTGCTGCTCGGCGGAGCTGCCGGCGCCTTTGCGACGCCCGACGAGTTGGACACACCGCTAACGTTCGAGGGCGTGCGCGCGATCAAGGCGACCCTGGGGTCGGGCGTCATCCTCGTCTTCGACGACACCGTCGATCTCGAAGACATGCTCCTGCGCGTCGCCGCCTTCTTCCGCGACGAGTCGTGCGGCCAGTGCGTGCCGTGCCGCGTCGGGACCGTCCGCCAGCAGGAGTTGCTCGCCCGGCTCGCGCGGCGGCAGACGCGGGGGACGCAGGAAGAAGAACGCGCGCTCCTCGCCGAAATCGGGACGGTGATGCGCGATGCGTCGATCTGCGGTTTGGGCCAGACGGCGTCGAGCGCCGTGGAGTCGGCGCTCGAGAAGCTCGGCGTGTTCCAGGGAGCCCGCACGTGATCGCCGAGCCCGCTCCGCGCACCCTCTCGATCGAGATCGACGGCACCGAGGCGGTCGTGACCGAGGGATCGACGATCCTCGAGGCGTGCCGCGCGCGCGGCATCGACACGCCGACGTTATGCTATCTCGAGAACCTGACGCCGGTGAACGTCTGCCGCGTGTGCGTCGTCGAGCTCGAAGGCGCCCGAACGCTGGTGCCCGCGTGCTCGCGCAAGGTCGAGCCGGGCATGAAGGTGCGCACGGACACCGAGCGCGTGCGGCTCAGCCGCAAGATGGTGCTCGAGTTCCTCGCCTCGTCGGCAGACGTGTCGCTGTCGGGCGATTTCGCCGGCTACGCGAAGCGGTACGAGGCGCACCCCGGCCGCTATGGCGAGCCGGCCCCCGCGGCCGTGGCCGGCGCGCGCGATGCGGCGGTCGCCGGCCACCACCACACCGCCGACGGAGCGCACGCACAGACCGTCGCGCAGCCGGTCAAGGTCGACAACGAGCTGTACGTGCGCGACTATGCGAAGTGCATTCTGTGCTACAAGTGCGTCGAAGCCTGCGGCACGGACGCGCAGAACACGTTCGCGATCGCAGTAGCCGGGCGCGGGTTCGACGCGCGCATCTCCACGGAGTTCGCCGTGCCGCTCGGCGACTCGGCGTGCGTGTACTGCGGCAACTGCATCGGCGTGTGTCCGACCGGGGCCCTGATGTTCTCGAGCGAACACGAGATGCGCGCGGCCGGGACGTGGGACGAGAGCCGGCAGAAAACGGCCGACACGATCTGCTCGTACTGCGGTGTTGGTTGCACGCTGACCGTGCACGCGCAAGACAACCAGATCGTGAAGGTGACGTCGCCACTCGACCAGGAGGTAACGCACGGCCACCTGTGCATCAAGGGCCGGTTCGGCTGGAAGTTCGTGCAGCAAACGGGACCGCTCGCCCTCGACGACGCCGGCGACTGAGCCGATGCGGCACTCGTCGCCCGAGCCTCGGCCCGGGTCGTCCGTCGAGCTTCGCGTGGTCGATGTGGACGAGGGCAAGGCGCGGCCGCGCTTCGACCGCGTCGCAACGGAAGAACCGCTCGAGATCCGGCTGCGGGCGGGCGGCGCGACGCTGCAACTGAGCGTCACGATGCGCACGCCAGGCAACGACTTCGAACTCGCCGCCGGCTTTCTGCACGGCGAGGGAATCATCGGGGGATACGACGACTTGCGCGGCATCTCGTTCTGCGTCGATCGCGACGTGGATGCGGAGCAGCGGTACAACATCGTCAACGTCGACCTTGCTGCATCCGCGCTGCCGGAGACCAATGCGGTCGAGCGGCGGTTCGGCACGACGAGCGCGTGCGGTGTGTGCGGCAAGGCGAGCCTCGAGGCGCTGTCGTTGCGCGGGCTCGCGCCGGTCGCGAGCGACACGCGCGTCGACGCCGCGATCGTCGCCGGCCTTCCCGCGAGGCTGCTGGCGGCGCAGGGCGTGTTCGAGAAGACGGGCGGGCTGCACGCGGCCGGGTTGTTCGATGCCTGCGGTGACCTCGTGATCGTGCGCGAGGACGTCGGGCGCCATAACGCCGTCGACAAAGTCGTCGGCTGGGCGCTGCTTCAGCGTGCGCTTCCGCTCGACGGCCGCATCCTCATGGTGAGCGGTCGCACGAGCTACGAGATCGTGCAGAAAGCGCTGGTCGCGCGCGTCCCGATCGTCTGTGCCGTTTCCGCGCCGAGCAGCCTCGCCGTCGATCTCGCGCGTCGGTTCGGTATCACGCTGGTCGGGTTCTTGCGCGGTGCGCACTTCAACGTGTACGCCGGTGAGCAGCGGATCGCGCTCGCATGATCTCGCTCGACGCCGCCCAGGAGGCGATTCTGCGCGCGTGCGCGCCGGTCGGGACCGAACTCGTGGAGTTGCGAGGCGCCGTGGGGCGCGTTCTCGCGCATGCGCTCCGGGCCGACGCCGACCTCGTACCGTTCGCGCGCTCGGCGATGGACGGCTTTGCCGTCCGCTCCGTCGACGTCGCGAGCGGTGGGGACCTGCCGGTGCGCGAGCACGTCTACGCCGGGCGCTCGCAGCCGCTCGTGCACGAGGCGCATACCGCGACCGCGATCGCCACGGGCGCGCCGATCCCGCGCGGGGCCGACGCCGTCGTACCGATCGAGTCGGTCGTGCGGAACAACGGGACGATCCACCTCGCCGGCGCGGTTGCGCCGGGAACCCACATCTTCCCGCCGGGGGAAGACGCCCGCGCCGGCGATGAGTTGCTGCCGGCGGGCCGCCGCTTGCGGGCGGCGGACCTCGGGCTGCTCGCCGCTTCGGGCAACGCGCGCGTGGCGGTCGTGCGCCGCCCCACCGCGATCGTCGTCACGACGGGGGACGAAGTGGTCGAGCCGACCGAGATGCCCGCGCACGGACAGATTCGAAACAGCAATTCCGTGGTCGTGGCCGCGACGCTCGCCGGTTGGGGATGCGACGTGGCGCAGTGCGTGCACGTCGCGGACGACGGTGAGGCGCTCGGCGACGTCCTCGCGGACCTGCTCGAGCGATGCGACATCCTCGTGACGGCCGGCGGTGCGTCGGTTGGCGAACGCGACCTCGTGAAGCCGGCGCTGCGGCGGCTCGGCTGCACCTTCACGTTCGAATCGGTCGCGCTTCGGCCGGCAAAGCCGACCGCGTTCGCGACGCGTGGGTCCGCGCGCATCTGCGTGCTGCCGGGCAATCCGTCATCGGCCTTCGTTGCGCTGCACGAGTTCGCACGGCCCGCGGCTCTGCGCCTCGCCGGGCGCGCCGACACGCTGCTCTCGCGCGTGTCCGCGGAACTCGAAGGAGGGCACGTGCACGGCAAGGCCGAGCGCTCGTACGCGTGTTACGCGATGCTGCGCGCGACCGACGCGGGCTTCGCCGTGACGCCGCTCGACAATCAATGCTCCGCCCTCACGCGCACGGCATCGAGCGCCGCTGGCTTCATCGTGGTCCCGCCGGGCCGGCGCGAGTACCTGCCCGGCGATCGCGTGTGGGTCGACGTGGTCGATTGGAGTGCGGTGGCGGCGATCAGCCTCCCGCGCGAAGCGTCTCCGCAAAGAGCGACGTAAGCTTCTCGAACGCGCGGCGCGCTTGCGGCTCGTTGTACGCCGGGCTGTCCGGTTCGGTCCAGCTGTGGCGGGCACCGTCGTACACCTCGCTCTCGTACCGACCGCCCCACGCCTCCAGCGCACGATCGAGCGTCGCGATCGCCTCGGCCGGCATGCTGCGATCCTCGGTCGCGTGACCGAAGTAGAGGCTGGCTTTCACGCGGGGCAGCAACAGGTGGGGGCTCGACGGTTCGCCGGTGACCAAGTAGCCGCCGTGGAAGGACGCGCCCGCGCCGACGCGTTCCGGGCGCACCGCCGCCGCAATGAGCGCCAGCTTTCCGGTGAAGCAGTAGCCGACGATGCCGAGCGGCCCGTGGGCGACGAAGTCGCTCGCTCCGAGGAAGTCGACGTATGCCGCGGCGTCGCGCTCCAGTGCATCCGGCGTCAGCGGCTCGCGCAGTGCGTTCACGCGCTGCATCGTTGCATCGTCGTCGAAGTTGAGCGGGTAGCCGATCACCGGTGATCGGGCGGTGCGGTAGAAGACGTTCGGCATGAGGACGACGTAGCCGGCCGCCGCAAGCTCGGCAGCCTTCTCGCGCTGCGACGGCCGAATGCCCCCGATGTCGGTGAAGAAGACGACGCCCGGCAGGCGGCTACCGTCATCCGGGTGGTACAGGACGGCATCGACCGTGCCGTCGCTCGTGGTCATTTCGATCTCGTCCTCGGCCATGGTCCCTCCCGGTCGTCGCGTGCTGTCGTCCGGAGCAGTTCGTTCTCCCCGCGTGCCGCCGTTCGCCTTCGCGAGCGCTAGGGCTCGGGGTGCTGCGCGGGTGAAGATGAGGGATTCTCCGGGAGGCCGAGCGCCGCTTCGCGGCGCGGATCCCATACGCGGTGCGCACGAGCCGCGAATGGCGGCAATCGTCACCGCTTAATCCGTCCGCGCGCGAGGCGCGGGAGGGCCTCCCCGAATATGGTCGTCTGAGTGCAGAAGTTGGCCTGTAAAAGCCGGCTACGCGAAGGCCCTCCGTGCTGCCGTTTTGGGACCCGGCCCGAGGCAGGGCTGATCATGTGTGGACGAAGTCGCTTCGCGTGCGACGCGCGATCGGCGTCGGGTACGATCCGCAACGCGCGCGCTTTTCACGAGTGGATTCTCGCTCGGCCTGAGCGCGTCAATTCTGGGCCGCCGTCGGTAAGCGGCTCGGCGAAGTCACGATCCCGACGACCGAAGGCGGCTACGCGAAGGCAGTCCAAGTCGGGAAGCAGTATGGTGAGGTACAGTGGGGTCTCGAGGGTACGGGACTGTACGGCGCTCTATTCTCACAGTACTTGGTTGCGAGTGGCGCAACCGTGTACGATGTGCCTGGGGCCTACACGAAGCGGCATCGAGGTCACGACAGCCTCTTCGCGAACGCGAACGCCTGCCGCTGTACGGAGTTGCTGCCGAGCAGCAGGCGGTTCGTCTCCGATACGACCGCCGGGACCGACTCGTAGCCGACCGAACCCAAAGCCGTTAGTCGCTTGCGCTGTGCGGCGTTGCGCCTGGGCTTGGAGCAACTACCCAAGGACATGACGACCTCACGTTCCGTTCAACGTATGCTACTTGCGCTGACGGGCCTCGAGCCGAAAGATGCGACCATCGTGGCCCTCGCCGATGAAATGCGCGAGGCTATCGAGGACATCGAGCGATGCAGCGAGCGAATTCATCGACTTGACAACAGCTTCGCCCTTTCGAAGCTAGGATGGCTCCCGAACTTTTCGAGCTGAAGAGGATCTCGACGATCGGCGCAGCCGGCTTGATCGGACACGCTGGGAACTCGCGAAACTGTCGAAACGCAGACGCCTTCGCAATGCGAAGCGGTACTGCCCCGATACAATGCTCGAGTGGACGAAACCAGTCAGTTCGCGTCAATCACGGAGGCGACCGGCAGCTGATTAGAGTCTTGCACGTTGCGGCTTTCATGCAGGTCCGCGACGGTCGTACCTTGGGCCGAAAATAACACGATCTTTAGACGCGCCGAGGGCAAGAGCCACGCCGCCGGATTTCGGGCCCTAAAGCGGCAGTTGTCGACGGTCGTTTTCTATCGACTAAAGCCGTGTCAACAGCGTCTGGGAGAAGAGCTTAGGAGCGTCGCCTAGGACATTGACAAAGACGGTCCCAGTGGAACGTGAGGCTGAGCCGATCTCCGGGGGAACGCCGCGAAGTGGCGTAGCGTTGTGATCGTTTATATCACGCCGCTTTCACTGTTGCAATAGGTTTCTTGATGAACGCGTCGTGCACGCCCTTGAGACGTGTGTAGCCGTTAAAGCGGCGCCAACGTGGAGCGCGACGCATCAGCAACGCCCAAACGAGATACGTCGCTGATTCCGCTTGGCGAATGCGTTTGCAGACGTTCGTTCGTGCACGGACTGGATCGAAGTTCGATTCGATGACGTTGGTCGTCCGGAGATGGCGCCAGTGGGATTCGGGAAAATCGTAGTATGCGGTCACACGCGCAACATCTTGCCGGAGGCATGCGGCGGCCTTGGGGTACTGCCGCGAGAGCTCCTGAGCGAGTTTTTCGATGAGACGCTCGGCCTGCGCGCGGCTGGCCACGTTCATGGCTTCACTGAGGCGGTCATGGATCGTGGCACGATGCTTCTCGGGAAGCTTGTCGAGCACGTTTCGCATTTTGTGCAGCCAGCAACGCTGCTGTTTCGCGCGCGGATACACGGCAGAGAAGGCCTTCCAGATGCCCTGAGCACCGTCGGCAACCAGCATGGCGACGTTCTGGAGCCCGCGAGTCTTCAGGCTCTCAAAGACCGTCATCCAGCTTTCAGCGCTCTCTCCGAAGGCATCCTCGATGGCCAAAAGGGCCTTGTCCCCCTTGGTGTCCACGCCGATCACCACCAGCATGGCGCGCCGCTCATCTTCGGCGCCGGCATCGAGGTACACGCCGTCCGCCCAGAGGTACACGTACTCGTCGGTGATCGGACGTCGCAGCCAGGCGTGATAGTCCTCGAGGAACTGTTTGTTGACCCGCGAGACCGTCGAGGGCGAGAGCGGCGTCGTTTCGCCTAGCAGCGCGCGCAGAGAGGGCTCGAAGTCCCGGGTCGAGAGCCCTTGAAGCCACAACTCGTGCATCGCCTTGTCCAGTTCGGGAAAACGGCGCTTGAACGGCGGCAGAATCTGTGAGCTAAATGGGATCTCGCTCTCGCGCACACGCGGCCGGCGGATCGTCACCGGCGTGCTGCCGTAAGCAACCGTGCGCGCCTCTTCGTAGCCGTCACGATACCCGCTTGCGCTCTTGCCGGGAACATTAGCAATGCGGCCCAGAAACTCGTCGACCTCGGCGACAAGAACCGCCTGGATGAGCTCACTGACCTTCTCGCGGCAGAGCAGCTCCAGGGCGGTCATGCGAAGATTCCGATCGGGAATGGCAGGGGCCGGTACGGCCCGCAGGCGAACCTTCTCCATGGCGTAACTCCTTGTTGTAGTTGACTTAGGAGCTACGCCACTTCTTTAT